>Ga0208040_1001620_pt1 | contig 21686 bp, 21 predicted proteins | sample AD_UKC083_MetaG_FD_184431 | JGI IMG/M metagenome (GOLD analysis project Ga0208040, IMG submission 184431) | Active sludge microbial communities of municipal wastewater-treating anaerobic digesters from USA - AD_UKC083_MetaG (SPAdes) (version 2) | ecosystem: Engineered > Bioreactor > Anaerobic >...
CAAAGGGTGAGAAGCAGGCGGTGGACAGTGCACAGAAATGGCTGACCTACGCAGTTATTGGAGGTGTGGGACTATTTTTGATCGTTGCTATAAGAAGAATATTACCTGCTTTGCTTGGGTCAGACATCACTCCTGGAGGACCTGTTATATGGGGTGATGAAGGTGGCGGAGGTGGAGGTGGAGGTATCGGCGAACCCCCTGCTGTCGTACCAGACTAGTAAATAATAATTTCTAGGGGTGCACCTAAATAATTCAGTGCACCCCGCTCGGTACGTTCTAACTAATTAAAGGAAAAATTAACAAACTATGAATGACGATGCTACTAATACTATCCCTCCTTTTCAGGCTTTGGAGTCTAATCTTAGTTGGATAGAACCTGACTACACTCTGCTTTATAAGTTTTCAAGTATTGGAGATTTAGTAGGATTTTTTTTGAATATTATCTTAGCTCTAACTTTCGGTCTGTCTATTGTTGGTATTGCTTATTCATTTGTGATGCTAATATTAAGCAGGGGTGACATAGATCCTAAGAAAGGAGAAAGAGCCAAGGTAGTTACTGCACAAAGGGCACTTACCTGGTCAGTAATTGTATTTATCCTTACTTTTTTTATAATATCTTTACAGAAGAATTTCTTTAGTATGCTGGGAATAAATTTACCGGATGCAGATTTATGATAGAAGAAAGATATAAAAAATTATTATACTTTGTTTTAACCTTTTTATTATTAATAAATATTCAACCTGCTGTCTATGCTTTTGATTGTTCTAATTATAGGGATCAGTTAGAAAACCCTGATGATGACGAATCTATACTCTATCTTTTATGCCCTCTTCAAACAGGAATAAATATTGGACTATATTTTGTCGGTGCCGTACTTATTATATTAGTATTATATGGAGGAATAAAAGCTATATTAGCTACGGGAGACCCCCAGCAGCTTGAGGGAGCCAGATCTGTTTGGACGCATGCAATATTTGGGGCTGCAATAATCTTAGGTTCCGTTTTAATTATAAGGATACTGTTAGGATTAATTGGATATAGATTAGGCTCAACAAATCCACTTGATTTAACCAGTAATCAGGGTCTTGTCACTGAATTGGGTAATTTCTTTGAAATATTAAATAGAGTTGATGAGGATGAACCAGAGCAACCCGATCCTTATGATCATGAAGATTGTAATGCTCCAGGAGCACCTGGCTTGCCGGATTTTTGTTTATTCTGTGAAAATGATTATGACGGGGATGATTTTTGCACTATTTGTCCCTACAACACTCTCTGCGCTGGTTTTTGATCCAACCCAACCCTAGATCTAACTTAAAATACTGTGTAGTATATAATCTCTCCTTCTACACCTATGTTTCTTATATCTTGTACAGCTCTTTGAATAACTCCATTCTTTATATCTTCACTTGAGTTAGGATCTATTTTTAATCTTATTCTGAATTGTTGTTTATCAAAATCATAAATAATTAGATAATCGTTAGTTTTAATTGGTATTTTTTTATACCACGGGTAATCTTGAAAGAATTCATTCATCTTCTGTGCATATATATAATCATTCCCATGAGTATCCAGTAATTTTTCTATATCCTCCGGATACATTGTTTTTGATTCGTTATCTCCTTGTGTAGTTAGAGGTCCATTATCTTTTACTACTTCATAGCCCGGTGAAATATTTTTATCTTTTTGGGGGGATTTGAGAACCATCAAAAGCATAACAATAACTAAAATTGCTACCCAATACTTTTTTATAAATATTATTATTTTTTTTAGTATCATCATACTTAGTGTGGTATACCGAAACCTAATACATGTTGATATCCTCTTGCATCACTAATAGCACAGTTATTAGCACATTCAGTTTCTAGGAAATATGATACATCCCCCGAATTTGATTCTATTGTATATATACCATCCTGACCCTCCTTAGAATATACTATTCCTACATGGGATACTGTTGTTCCGGGAAAAACGCCAGATGTGTGTCCGTAGAATATTATACTTCCTGGTCTGATTTCACTTATTGGAGCATCTTGTCTGCCAACCAGATCATAAGTTGTATTATAAGGGCTGCTATTTCTTAGCCAATCCTGCATCGTGTAAGTACCTGTGATATCTTGGAACCAATCGTAAGCTTGTTGCTGGGTTTTTATTACCATCCAAGTGCACCAAAATAGACTGTGAGTTATTGAACCATCATTATTATCGTATTCCATCATAGGGTCCTGTTCGTAGAGAGATTGATCCCATAGGTCCGGATATATTGATACAGAATGGTTAAAGGCACACCAAAAACCTGGTTCAAGATCCTGAGCTATTTCGTAAGCATGGCTTGTTATGCGACGTTCTATGTCATCTGTATAAGTAACAATCTCCGGTAATGTTTTTTCGTCGCCACAGTTAATAGGTCCCCCGGGGCCCGGAAGTCCTCTATCCAACGGACCTACGTACCCTCCTGCACCCGGGAGCCCTTCAGCATCCGCACCTAGATAGAAATTCCAATCATAGTATTGATCCATCGTGCCATACTTTCTTGTATGATCTGCGGGGGAGAAGGTAGATAAAGCAAAAGGTATTCCATCGGAAAAAGGATCTTCGGTTAGTATTCCTGCAGGTCTCAATATGCTCGGAATGTTTCCTAATATAGGGATCATGCTTCCTATAATGGATTCGATAAATGTAAAGAAAAGAAAAATAATTAATCCAGCAATTGCTAGTTTCCTTGTTTTTTTATCCAAATCAGCTTCAGCTTGAGCTAGAATCTGATCCAGTTCTCCTCTAAAGAATTTAACCGTGGTCCCTATGACATTCTTAATAAATTTTTCAATTTTTTTTAAAAGCCAATCAGCAGCTATCGCCAAAAGCACCCCCAAAAAATTTCCTAACGCCGCCCCTATAGAGGCTAATGCAGTACTTATAGCTTTTCTAGCTGCCAGATCGCCAAGTTTTTTTAAACCCAATTTTGCAGCATTTTTACTCAAAAATGATTCTACTTTTGTACCAAGAGCGCTAAACGCAGCTTCCCAGGATGTAGGTATATTCTTAATACCACTCAAAAGTTTAGATCTAATCTTTGTTTTTATCTTATTTACAGTACTGGCCGCCCATCGCAATACCTTACTATGGGCTAGCGCCCAGTTTTGAAACTTGGTAATAACAGAGCTGACTCTATCTAATAATCCTATATACCTTCTTTCTAAATCGATAAATTTTTCTCTCATCCCAAAGGTCCCGTCAAGCAAACTTGCCCATGCTGCTTGATCCTTTTCATCCAAACCCATTTTGCTAAAGACGTTTTTTATAAAGTAGTCTTTTAACCCGGCTATTGATTCCTGCTGTTGCATTAATTTTTGTAGTGTATTAAATACATCTTCTTCTGTCTTACACCCATCAAACAGATCTGTAGCTAAATGTTTAAAGTCGTCTGATACTACCGAGACAAAAGCACCGGTTTCTTTATCTTTTACTAGAACAGTCCATTTTATCTTACCGTTTGCTAAGTTTTCTTTATCGATTCTTAAGTTTTCTCTTATTAATTTTTTCGATCCATCAAGAGCCACTGAGGAAACTATTAATCTTTTACCATTAGCCATGTATTCCGCGACCATTTTTGATTTTTCAGCCCTTATTGCATTCTTGTCTTTTGGATCAGCAGTTGGGATACCAAAAATTCCCCATTTGTACCATTCGTCAATTGCTCCTGCATGTTGAGAGTTTCCTATAGCACTAAAATGCTCCCCTCCCCACATTTTTACACGGTAGCTTTTACCCCCTATATCTATTTTCATTGAAAATTTATTTCCAAATAAACTGTTAACTTCATCATTTGTATCCCATTTAAGCCCTCTTTGTTTAAGCCTTTTATCGTTTAAAGTCAGACCGAAATTCTCAACATAGGCCAGCCCCTTTTGAACCCAATATTTTCTTGAAAGAACCGAAGGTGCTGTAGATAAAGCTTTCATTATTCTTGGAGTCCAGCCATATGCTTCAAAAAGACCGGATTTTTCCAATTGAAAGATTCCTTCCTCAATTATCCCTAATTGTCTTTCACCGCTTGCTCTTTGAAGATGATTTAGCACCACAGTTCCGTTAAGGTTATTTTCAACTATATACTTGTGAATATCGGAATCTGGATTCTCTAATTCCTTTTCCAAATGTATTAGTAATTGTCTTCGAAGACCGGATGCAATAATATCCCCCCCATCTATGTCTATTCCCGCCAATATTCTCCCAATACCCTGTGATGTATTTAATTCTCTTATTAAGTCCATCATGTCTGTTGATAGACCTGCTTGGGTTAGGGTACCTGCTGCTATTCTTCTGGCAGTATCAGAATTGAGTACGGTATCCATTCTGGTAAGATTATTTGCATACTTTTCAAGAATTCTGTTTGTTTTTGAATCAAAACAAAAACTATTTCCGGGACCAGTCCTTAATTTATTTAATTTTTCTAATTCATCTGATACAGTAGATCTCAGTCCGATTATAGTTCCAACTGATTCAGATAAATTCCCTTCGTTTAATCCCGCAGTAACATTTCTGGTTAATGTTTCTACAGCAGATAACTTTCTACTCGCCACATCACCCATACCGTGTGTGATATCGTAACGTTGTTTGAATTGTAATATTGAATTGGTTTTTCCCGGGGCACCGGTTGTAAATACACCTAATTCTCTATCAATATCTCCGGTAATCTTTGTTGTTCTTGGAGTTTCACTGGGTGTTTTCGAACTTTGATCTGGGGGCGTTTCAGGTAGAAGAACACTTTTTGTATCAGGGGGTATTTCTCTTTCTTCTGAAGGTTCATTTTCTAAGGAACTGTATCTCCAATTAGTTTCTAGTGCTACTGCTCCTATAGCGGAGTCCAGAAAATCAAAATAGCTTTTGTCTCTAAGAATAGCACTTTGGGAATTACGATAGAAATTAACTAATTTTCCACCAGCTTTCTCATACACATCTACTGCCGACATTCTTTCCCCAACAGTTTGGGGAGCATTCGTAACTTTTCCATCGTTTCCTACATAAATACCTCTGTTAACAAAAGAGAAAGGGTTTCTTTCCGAAGTCTGTTGTGATTTACCCACCATACTGTCAATTCCGATATCTGCAGCAGCATAAGGAGACTCGTCATATATAACGCTTTTCCAAAGAACAGTCCTCGCTTCAGTTTCATAGTCACCGAACTCTAGTGCCGATACAGCCCAGCTTGTTAGAGTCTTTTTCATCATTTTCTTAAATCCCTGTTTTTTCCATTGTCTTGGATCAGCGTTGATTGTTACGTATCCTCCGCCCGGAAGTGTTGCAGTTTCAAAATCGTCAAGGGCTTCTGTGGGAACATATGCGGGTGGTTTAACTCTAATATCAAATGCTTTATCGAAATCATCTTCCAGTCTTTTTCTAACCCATTTATCGGGAATGATTTGTTCTATTTCTTTTTCAATACTGCCAAGATAGTAATCAAGAGCCTCCCCGGAACCAAAGCTTCCTATTGGTTGCATTTTTCCTTGCGGCCTTGGTCTAGGGGGAGTTTTTCTTCCTGGGTAATATCCCGGGTATCCGGGGTTGGAAGGAACCTCATTTGATTTGCTTGGTTTATAACCTGGATAAAATGGATTTGCCGGCATATCTATATTGTATTATATAATTATTTTGATATTATTTTACTATACTAATATGAGATCAAAGAAGAGCATATCAAAATTATTCGGGAGTGGTTTTTATGCGGTCTTGTTTTTATCAGCTTTATTTATTATTCCCCATAAGACTTCTTTAGCACTTCCTTCTCTTGAGAGCATGTATGATGAATTATCTCAATCTGCAGATCGTATATGCAATCCGACCTTGTATCAATTCATTACAATAGCGGAAGATCAACCCCAACAAAGCATAGTTAGATTCGGGTATAACTATGATACGGTAAGATACTTAAAAACCCTTTATAATGTTTTTGGTATAAGCATAGATAATGTTGTTAGATGTGCAACAATGCCACCCCCGATCGGTTTTAGTGTTTTGGGGACATTGTGTGAAGCCGCCACAGGTGCTCTTGCCAATCCCGGTAATTGTGAGCATTTTATGCTTGGCTATGATGCCCCCTCGGGTGGTTTTGCGGATAGTCCTGTTAGCGGTAGTTTGATAGGATTGTATTATACAGCTGAGAGAATGCAAAAATCTTCAGTCCCTCCTTTGGATGTAAAGTATTTTGCGAGTAAACAGTTTGAGAAAGTTCCTTATTTAGGAACGGCTTTAGCAGCCGAATCTTATACAACCCCTTTTGTTAATGATATTTATAGAGCTTGGGTAATAGTTAGAAATTTAGCTTTATCCGTTTTTTCCTTAATAGTCTTAGGGGTAGGTATAATGATGATTAACAGATCCAGAGTTAATCCCCAAACAGTGGTGACTATTCAGTACGCACTACCGAAAATTATTTTATCTTTGATTTTTATTATTTTCAGTTATCCTATTGGTGCAGTCATGTGCACATTTTTCTACAGAATGGTCGGGATATTAGACAACATAATATATTACCAAGGCTACACTATGTTAAATGAATCTATTATACGAGATTTCTTTGTTCTTGATTCATCCGGAGAGCCTACATTCTCTTTTGGTAAATTTGGTGCTTATATTTTCGTTGCAACATTTTTTAGAGGTTTAGGAATATTTCCTATTCTACTCGCACTAGTTATACTATTAGTAGCGCTATGCCAGGTACTTATCATTATTGTTAAATACTTTATTTTATATATTAAAATGCTATTTGAGGTGCTGATGGCCCCTGCGAGTATGGCAATATACGCGATTCCAGGTAACGATACGAAATTGATGGATTGGTTTAAAAAAATGGCTGCATATGGAATATCTATGATGGTACTAGGAGCAGGCCCGCATCTTGTATTAGTAATTGCACTTATGGCGGGATATGATTCCTCTAATTTTAGTCCCAGTGGTCCCTCGTGGGGTGATTCTATAACCTCATTTGGAGGATTAACTATTATTATGACAGTATTAATCATATTCGTTGGACTTGGATTGATTCTTAAGATGCCGGATAAGATAATTGAAGCAATTACAGGACAGAGGAAAAGATAAACTTCCGATAATATTCATCCATATATACTGAGTTGTATAATACTTCCATGCTTATTACAAAGAACAGAAAAGCATTATTTGATAACGTAATAATTGATAAATATATTGCAGGAATTATTCTTCATGGTTTTGAAGTTAAAGCTATTAAAGAAGGAAAGGCAAATTTTGAAGGTTCCTACATCCAAATTATTGAAGATAAACCCGTCGTAGTTAACATGTATATAGGAAAATATTCAAAACAATCAAAAGATTTTAATGAGTATGAAGCAAGGAGGACAAGAAATCTACTTTTGAATAAGAACGAGATATTAAAAATAGTTAGAGAGATAGCTCAAAAAGGAAAGACCGCAATACCTCTCTCATTATTATTAGATAAAGGTAAAATAAAACTAGAATTTGCTGTGGTAAAAGGTAAGAAAGAATATGAGAAAAAACAAACAGCAAAGGAAAGGCAGATTAAGAAGGATTTAGAAAGAGAAACAAAAACCATTCGCCCCAATATATACTCAGGTTAATTATGATAAAATACAAATCCAAGTACATTAAAAAGATGGGGATGCACAGGATTTGACTAATATTATCAATCTATTGTGGCAGACAGAAGAACCGGGCTTCTTTAAAAACGGTAAAAAATATAAACGCCGATGAAAATTCATTGGTAGCTCAACCAGCAATGGTTGGTGCTTACGCAGCTTAATTATTTAAGCAGCGGATCTTCAATTCTCTGTCCGAAGGGAATTAAGAAGGTCATATAAAATCGGAATGAGGTAAATAGATCTTGATATGTTCTATTTTCCAAGGATATATAATCTAAATAATTATCAGCAGAAGGGATTAAAAGCAGCTGAATACTTTTCTTTCTGTTTAAATATTCAGCTAAGTCTGTAGAAATAATATATTTTTATATTAGGACGGGGGTTCGATTCCCCCCATCTCCACCAAATTAATTGTAAATGTTAATTTATTTTCCTTTTAAAAATATATATAAGTACAGTCTTTAGTACACATTCCCATTTAAATGAGTGAATTGGATAAATTATCTATTTTACATAGATATATTCTTATTGATTTTCACCCCACCCTCGCTAATAATACTACAGGTTTAATTCATTAAATTACTACAGGGTAATGTATAGATATACATCGTAGTAACAACATATATATAGTTGTGGATAACTAATGGATAACATTATAAATAAAATATTTCCTCCAAAATGCATATTTTGTTCAACTATTGGCTCATTAATATGTGAAAACTGCCTCTCAGACTGTGATCTTATGAAATATCAAAGATGCATATTGTGTGGTAAGGAAAGTACAGATGGATATACACACCCCCATTGTTTAAAAAACAAAGATAATTTACCTATTCAAGTTATCTCCACTTATGAATACTCAGGAAAGGTTAGAGAATGCATAAGAAAATCAAAATATTACTCGCGTCAATTTATGGTGCTGAAGATATTAACTAGGGAAGCATTAGAAATCTCATATGAATTACTTAAAGATCTTAAAGATTTCATATGTGTACCTATTCCCATATCCATAAACAGATATAAAACTAGGGGATTCAATCAAACTTTAGTAATCGCATCAATAGTAGGAAGAACATTAAAAATAAATGTTAAAGAATACATCCTTAAAAGGATAAAGGATACTAAAGCACAGCATTCCATAAATAAAGAAGAGAGAGTTAAAAATGTTGCGGGATCATTTCAGACAAAGAAAGAGTACGTTTTAGGAAAAAAGATTCTTCTCATTGATGATATATCAACTACAGGATCTACGTTTATAGAAGCATCCCGTACGTTGTACAATGTCGGTGCTAAAGAAGTAAGGTGTTTTTCTTTGAGCAAGAAGATATAAAAGGTATAATGAGCCCTAGCGGATACACTTTTGGAGGGTTGGCAGAGCGGTAATGCAGCGGCTTGCTAAGCCGTGACGGTTAAAAGCCGTCCACAGGTTCAAATCCTGTACCCTCCGCCATAAATAAACACAATTTCTTATTTCCATACAGTGTTTATTGACTTTTTCTGTCCACAATGGAATCATCATATTAATGAATTCTTATCTTTGGTACCAAACATTGCTCAGACCATCATGGGCACCCCCGTCATGGATATTTGCTCCCGTATGGACAGTTCTATACATTCTTATAGCAATATCTTTTGGATTTGTATTTTATCGAATTATCAAAGGATATTTAGATAAAAAAACAGCAGTACCTTTTATACTAAATCTTATTTTTAATTTATTATTTACTCCAATTCAGTTCGGATTAAAAAATAATGTATTAGCTATGTTTGATATATTAGCAGTATTAATTACTTTAATTTGGATTCTTTGTTCCATGAAAGATAAGATTAAATGGGTAGCTTGGGTAAATGTCCCTTATCTTCTTTGGGTAGCATTTGCAACCGTACTTCAGATTAATGTAACAATCCTCAATCTTTAAAGTTGTACTTTACCTAAATTAATTCTAAAATTGATGTATGTTCAAGGACTTTATTTTAAAAACATTTGGATTAGTTGCCCAACCTTCGCAAACACCCATTCCTCAAAATGAAAAGAATAATCAGGATAAAGAGGAGCAAATGTTTAAGAAATACGGACCTAAGGAGATTTTATTTGAGTGGACATCCCAGGGAAAAATACAAAATATAAAACTAAGTCCAAGGTATACCCGCCTTTTTATGATAATTGGATTTGTAATTTGTTTAATATTTGCTTTAATGCAGGATTTTTTTATCATAATAGTAATCGGAACCATAGTATTTTTTTATTACGTACTTCACAATAAATATGAAGCTCCTTTAGTATCATATAAAATCAGCAACTATGGTTTTATCTATGGAACCAGAACATATTATTGGGATGAATTAAAAAACTTTTTCTTTTCCAGCAGATCATTTGGAGAGGTGCTGGTAATCGATACTACAGATTCTATAATCCCCCGTATTATTGCTCTATTTTCTCCAGAAGATAGAGAAAATATTTTTAATATATTAAAAGATCACATACTTTATCTTGATAAAGAACCCAAAGGTACAGTTGAAAAGGGATTAGATTCATTAGCTGATAAATTTATGTTCGAAGATAAGTAATTTTATTAAATCTCCTATTTGAAGTATATTCTATCTGTTTATACCTTTTGCACCCGTAGTTCAGTTGGATAGAACGCAGCGTTGCGGACGCTGAAGTCGGGGGTTCGAGTCCCTCCGGGTGCACCATAATAAATACCATTAGTTTTTTAGTTTAATATTAATCATTTATAATAAGTGTATGGTACCCATGAATTATGCAGAGAATGCACCCGGTAGTAGTTCTCCTGAAATTTTCATCTATAATCCTGAAGGTCAAAATGCAAATGTATCAATGGAAAAACTACAGTTAGAAGGGGGGAATATTGTAATCTTTACCCTTGGTGGAGGTGATAACGTACCGGATCGTTCTAGTAATGCTAAAAGAATGGCTGAAGAAATATCCCGTGTTTTAGACAATAGTAGGGTGTTTGGTAAAGACGGTGCGCCCGTCAATTTTTTAAGCGAGGAAAACTTAATCAATTCCATTAGAGAAGTACAACGAGAAATATCAAAGAATGAAAGTAATAAAAAGAAAGATGAGATTGATGCAGATTATCTGCTTGTATTTTTAATAAAAGATGAAGATTCCAATTACAGATTATATTGTATGGAGTCCGGGAATAGTTTAGTTGCTGTCATAATTAGGAAGGGAGCAGATAGTGTTGAACAAATTAATATTACCAATGGAGAAATCCCGTTGTCTAAGAAAAAAAATAACCCCCCCTCCTCCAATTTTTAAAGGGGTGCTGGAGCCCGGAGACGTTCTCTTACTGCTAACAGAAAATATGAAAAAATCATTGGCAGATAGATTTCCATACGAGGAAGTTAGAAATGGGACATGCGAATCTATTGCTAAAGAGATAAGCAAAGAAGCTGAAAATGCAGATAAAAGTGATAATCCGTTTAGATCCTATCCTGTGGTAGTAATAATGGCACCCGAATTGTAATATTTTAGTTATGGACGAATTGTTCTTTCCATGTTTTATCAAATAGCATAGAATTTTAAAGATAGTGAATATATTTAATGAATTATCTATAGTTATAGTTGTAGCTGCTGTCCTCTCAGGATTAATGAGATTGTTCAAACAGCCCCTTGTAATAGGATATGTATTAACAGGATTATTCTTAGGCCCGCAGTTTCTTAATATAATCAGATCTACGGAGACCGTATCAATATTTTCTGAAATGGGGATAGCTATTCTGCTGTTTATAGTTGGGATTCATTTAAGTCCTAATGAAATAAAAGATTTAGGCAAGAAAGTATTTATCATAGGTTTAATTCAGGTACTAAGCACCTCACTACTATCATATCTAATATCCAATGCTTTTAATTTCTCATTAATTGAAAGTTTATATCTTGGAATATCCATATCCTTTAGTAGTACAATCATAGTTTTAAAACTTCTCTCAGATAAACGTGATTTGGAAAAATTATACGGACGTATTTCTATAGGAATACTCCTTTTACAGGATGTAGTAGCTTCATTTGTTTTAATTTTTTCATCTTCTTTCTCTTCCGGAGAAGTCGAGTTATCTTCATTTTTTTTACTAATTATCAAAGGATTAATATTAACAATATCAATATCTTTAGCTAGTGTTTATTTGCTTCCTTCCCTATCCTCATTCTTTGCAAAATCCCCTGAATATCTTTTCTTATTTTCTTTAGCTTGGGGATTTGGTATGGCGTCAGTATTTGGGTGGATGGGATTTTCTATTGAGATAGGGGCATTAGTAGCAGGAGTGTCTCTTTCTTTTTCTCCTTATGGGCAGGAGATTGCCTCACGTTTAAAAACTCTAAGAGATTTCTTCTTATTAATATTCTTTGTGCTTCTTGGCTCAAGAGTATCCTTTGATAATTTTAGTTCATTCTTTATTCCTTTCTTAGTGTTTCTGTTGTTCATTATAATAGTTAAGCCCATTATTATTACCGTAATACTTGAATTATTTGGTTATACAAAAAAAACATCTTTTCTAACAGGTATATCGTTAGCTCAGATAAGTGAATTTTCTTTTATTCTTCTTATATTAGGGTCACGTTTGGGGCATATTTCGGAAGAAATACTTTCTTTAGGCACACTTCTTGGATTTACTAGTATTGCTGTATCTACTTATTTCATAGTCAATGCAGAAAAAATATATCCGTTATTTGCACCCCTGCTATCAGTATTTGAAAGTAAAAACATAGATAGAGATAATATCCAAGGCAAACAGTATGAAGTAATACTATTCGGTTGTAATAGATCCGGATATGATTTTATTAGGATATTTAAATATTTTGGAAGAAAGTTCTTAGCTGTAGATTTTGATCCTGATGTAATAAAACAGATGCAGCTTAGGGGAATAAACTGTTGCTATGGAGATGCCGAAGACACCGAATTTCTTGAGGATATTGATGTGTATAAAGCAAAGATAGTCATTTCTACTATTCCTGATTTTGATACTAACTCTTTTCTATTGAAGAAAATTAGAAAATCTAATAAAGAATCAATAGTATTTTTAGTCTCATATAATATAGATGAAGCAATAAGACTGTACGAAGACGGGGCTACTTATATAATACTTCCTCATTTCATTGGAGGGGAATTTGCAGCTAAGTTAGCAACAGAAGCAGGGTTTGATATGAAGAAACTCATAAACAGAAGAGAAGATCATCTTAAGTACTTAAGGGATAGAAAATCATTGGGCCATTCTCATCCAATATGGGTTCACCATTAAATGAGCAATGATTATTAGTATTTAATTACTTATTCTCGTATAATTACAATTTATAGGGGCCGTTAGCTCAGTTGGTAGAGCACCGCATTCGCATTGCGGGGATCAGCGGTTCGATTCCGCTACGGTCCACCATAATATCAATAGATTTAATAAAAAAAGCTAACAATCACTTTAAATTTGATAGAATGAATAATAGATGGATAGTATCAGTAATACAGAAGGAAATCACATCATACAAAACAAAATAATCCAATAGGTATCTACATCGTGGTTTATACCGATCCCAAAAATAAAAATTCAGAGAATGTACTGGTACTTAATGGCTTTGTTCAAGATGGTACAGCTTTATATGACGGAGAGGAAAACAAATTTTGGATTAAGAAACTATAATTTTGGAAATAGTTCTAAAATCAAAAAGAAGATAACGTATTGAACAGGGTAGAAGATGTAGAAAAGATATTTAGTCTTAGGACCCAATTTTCCATTGTAAAGATAGATAAACAATAGTGATATTAATGCCAACGGACCTATTAGTAGAAAGTAACTAGGTATATTTCCTGTATTATTTAATAGCAATGATGCTAATGGAACTATATTTCCCAAAGTATATACAATTGTTTCAAGTAATAAAGTTTTAGAGAAATTATTGAAGAATAGATAGAATACAATAGTTGATAATACCCCCATTCCCCCATAATCTGTTCTTAGCAGTTGAGCAGTAATAATTATAATTAAGGGGATTAGTATCTGAAGTATTTTATTCTTAAATATCCTGATTGATTTAATAGCCAGTAGAGCAAAATAAAACGTAAACAATACATTTAAATTTGGTTCTATCCCTATCCTCCAATTAGCTAAATAGTAGGGAATATGTGAGATAAAAGCAAAGATAATAATTCTTCTTCTGTATTTATCTTCATTATGCGTATGAATAGCTCCGTTAGCTATAAGCCAAGAAAATAGGGGGAATGATAACCTGCCTACCATTCTAAATAAAAGAATATTGGGAAAGAAGAACAGACCTACGTGATCTATCACCATAGTTATAATAGCAATGAGTTTAATCTGAAACGAATTCATACTCATACATTATACAATTGCCGATCGTTATTCATTAAAATAATGATATTAGTGTATATTAAACTATATGGTTAGGAGAATCAGCAGAGAATCAGTAGTAATCGTTATTATATTATCCTTTATTATATATTTTTGGAAAAGACTGCATTATGAAGTATATTTATATCCTCAAGCCATCTTTATAATGGTCTTGTTCACACTCATCTTATATACAATATCTGAAATTAAATATTTAAGCTTTATTAGACATATATCATTAACTCTGGCGTGTATTTTATTTATTTTTTTCTCCTATTCTAATTTTAGAGGTGATTCCTGGGATGGAAATGTCACCTATTTCGGTCCTGTATATCTTACCAGGTATGGAAATATTGACCCTCAGAATATGCTAAATCCCATAAGACCATTTCCCGTACAGCTAGTAATGGGATACATATGGAAAATATTTTCCCTTAATATAATGAACGTGACTATAGGTGCCGTTGTATTATTATCTTTATTCCTACTAAGTAAGCTTTATACAATAATCGATATTCATCCTCAGTTAACAAAATATGCCCTCCTTAGTATTTTTACTGCTCCTATGATGACCGATTTATTTTTTGTTGAATTTAAATTAGAGCCATATCTTCTTCTCTTTTCTATTCTTTCTTACATTGTACTTATCCGTTTCCTGGAGAGAAAAAATAACATGAGTACGATAATACTGGCTCTCTTATTGGGTATTACCTGTCTTATTAAATTTACTTTTATTATTGTATCCGTAATGATACTGGCCATTATGTTTTATGAATTATATTTATCCTACGGTAAGTCTTCCCTACCCAGAATATTAATTACCTTGTTGTTATTTATTTTTCCATTAGTTGTATGGATAAGAATATACGGCGCACACCTTTCCTATATTGGTTATATATCAAGAGATTTTCATATTTATACCATTCCCAAATCTCCTTTAACAATAAACAAGGAGATATATACCGGTGTTGAAGAAATAAGAAAGACATGTGATTACGAGAGATTTCTTCCCAACACAAAGTTTGTAGATGTATTTCTACAGCCAATAAATTATATTCTTAATATCTGCCCGGGGTTTAATAATACCCTTAAAGGGATATTTGATCCGGGTTTAATCATACTACTTGGAGTATTTTTCTTTCCTTTACTTGTACTATATAAGGAGATCAGAAGTAACAAAATATTCCTCTATTTTTACATTATAGGTATGGTTTATATCCTAATTTATTTCATCTTTGTTAGGACTGTTTACTGGTATCTGATGCCCGTAATACCTATTATATTGATAGTTATTCCCTATATGGTAAGTAAATCAGAATATATTTATAAAAATAAGATAATAGAAGCAGTGTTAAAAGCTGTAGTATATTTTGCAGTTTCCTTCACAATGTTTGCTTACCTTTTTATGGGTATAAATGATATTGATGATATACCCCCATCTTCAATGAAATCCAAAAGTATATATTTTGATAGGAAATATGAATTAGGAGTTAAGTTAGATGAATTATCTAAGAATGGAGATGTATACGTTTTGAATAACACAGCCCTAACACCATATATAAAAAATTACAGCAGCATTGTTAATTATGTTAACTATTTTGTATCCTCAGATAGGGATATTGATGAAATGTTTATTGAATTAAAGAGCAACGGTATTAAATATTTATTAGGATATGATTTTATATATGAACCCTCCAAAGAATTTATATGTTCGGAGCATGAAGGTGAGGCCTATATTAGAGAATTAGATAAATGGCCTGAATTCTCAGAGAAATATACTAAAGAAATATACAGATCAGATGGGGCAGGGGTAATATATGAAATTCTTTAAGTTTCTTGAATACACCATGAAGCGACGTATGTCTTCTTTCCTACAATATTAAACAAATAGAGATGATAGAATAAATATAGTAATTATTTCATAGGAGCTATATGAAAGGATTCATATCTTTTATTAGAGAGCAGGGTGTAGTTGGTTTGGCGGTAGGATTTATACTGGGCGGTGCTATATCAAAAGTGGTGTCTGCTTTAGTGACAGATATAATTAATCCTCTGCTGGGGATATTAATGGGTGCAGTAGGTAATATAAAGGACGCATCTATTAGTGTTGGTTCGGTTAAGATAATGTATGGGGATTTCATTAGCGTACTGATAGATTTTACAGTAATCGCTCTTGTAGTATATTACGGCGTTAAGAAACTTGGTTTGGACAAATTAGATAAGAAAAAAGAATAACTATTTGCATATTGTTGATGCATTGCAGTCAAAACAGGAATCGCTTCCCAGTCTTAGTAATGTGGTTTTGAAGTATCTGCATCTATGTTCTGAGGTTGTATTAAGAAGATCGTTTTTAGTAATAAAAAATACTGCTGATCTGGCAAAATCATCAGCAGGGTCACTTCCTACATTAGTATCTTTGGGGTTTAATCTATCCAATTCATAATCAGACGGGAGTGTTTCCTGATCTGTGTAGTGGCAGAAAAAGTTAGGTGATGTTGTTTCCTTACATTTATGGGTGCACGCATCCAAGTTTTTAAGGTTTTCACATTTCCAGTCTGTTGCTAGTATCCAAGAGGTACTTAATGACATATCCCCTCTTTTTATATCCATTGCTTTGGCAGTCTCATATAAAACTGTTTTAAATAATTTATCCATATCTTCCATATTTTTTAACACAAGGGTAATCTGAGTAGGATTATTATTTACTGTATATGATTTGCCCTCTCCTTTCTCCAAAAATATAAAAGTAGGGTTTAATCTAAAGAGAATAAGGTTGTCTTTTTCAAAATATCTGCATGCTCTTAGCACCATATCCTTCTGTTCATTAGTCCATTTCTGCTCTATGTCCGAGAAATATATACCACAGGGTTTAGTAAGCAGGTACGCTCTTGTGTAAATCTCATATTTATGGTTTAAGAAAAATGAAACTGCTCCGGATATAATTAGTACTATTAAAACTGCTTTTTTGTTCACCATCTAAATTATTCTATTTTCTTTCTATTATTACAATCTATTTAAATAAATAGATATTAAATACACTTTTCTACAGTCCATGAAACAGATCCCCTTGATTCGTGGCAAGACCACCTCTTTAAATATTTTGAAATGTAGTATTTATTATCCGGGTTGTTTTCAAATATATATACGTGTTCGTATTCAGCTACACTGTCATCTTTTGCATCTTCAATAATATTTAATGTGTACATATTATTCCCTGCGGTCAATGTCCCGCAGTTAGATGGAAGATTCAATAATATACAGATGTTTAACCTAAGATCATCAACGTTTTCAAAATAGCCCTTACCATTAATTTTGTATTCACCGGGATTAAATTTTTGCACAATGTATTTATTATTCTTATCACCAGTATTCTTAAATATACGAAAACCGAATGTTAATACTAAAGCGATAACGGAAAGAACTAATATTAATTTTTTTGTATTCATATGTTAAGTATAACCAAGAAATTTTTGAGTAAAAAGCTTAGTTATTTGTTTATGTTAAATAAAGTTGGTAATATGCGCTAAAACAATAATCTAGGAGGAAGAGATGAAGAAAGGGAGTGTGGTTTTTATTTTGATTCTCTTTCTTTGCACATCTTTTAGGGGAATGGTCATAGAGCCCCCGGATGACAAAGGAAGTTTGGAGTATATCGGAAAAGAATTCTTTGCTGGTTATGTGACAACCACAAAGGATACGAGGATAATTCGTATTCCGATAAACTCCAATTTTGAAAGAAACAACCTCCTCCCTTATATAGTTTCAAAACCGGGAGAAGGAATAAGGATAGGGGTTGAGGGGATCTATTCTTTCAAAGATAAAAAAACCCAAGTTGTCTACAGATATGCAATACTGCCTCATGTAACAAATGTGAGTGCGGTAATGCTGCTTGAACTGGATTGGGGATTTTTTATCAAAGAAGAGTATGTTCCTTTCAAGATCTTTTATTCTAAGATGGGGTATGGAATGTCTTCGGAGTCAACGTATTTCGCAGGGCGTTATGAGGTGTATTTTAATAAAATACACAACATAATAGTTGCCCTTGGGAATATAAATGACTACCAGAAGAGTAAGGGCCCTTTTTCAAAAGGACAGGAATATTCATATTTGAAACTAATAAACATTTCAGATGTGAGATATCTGGATGGAAAGGGAGGCTCAAATCTCGGAATAGTCAGGGGCAGCGGGATATGTTCAATGTCCACGCTATTATCCGAGACATTATTCTATACAGTCAAGAAAAATGGGGGGAATATTTCAGAACTGTATATTGAAAGGTGGATCCACACCAAACCCTACGTCCACGGGCCCTTTTCCTCCGATCCTTATGAATCCGATGCTACCGTACTAGCCTTGGATGACAAGAATCTGAGGGATCTCAGATGGATTCAGCCGGTTAATGGCTATCTTGATATTGATATCAAGGTTAAGCCAAACGGGCTGCAAGAGTGGGGTCATCTGGGAGATAAGAGCCCATATGATGTGGTGGTCACACTCTCCTTTTCGGATGATCCCGATGTTGTCAAAGATAACATCAATGCTTTATCCGAAGCATGGGAAGTATTGTATCCGGTGCAGGGTTCAAAAAGAGAGAAGCCGGATAACATATACTTCTATGAGAAAAATTTACCCGAGGGGTGGAGAAAAATAATTAACACAATCTATCCCTAGGGTTAAAGTCCGGATAACATCTTTATCCGGACTTTTTTATATCTCTAAGCATTTTTATTGGAAAAGAAGATGGAGTGGTATTAGAAAAATATTTAGTAAAGATTAAAAATAATATCCAATTCCTCATGGCGGGGTGCGTGGGATGTACTTGGAACTTTTTTCCAATTAAAATGTTTAAACTTACTGGTATGTGATAAGATTTAAATATGTTATATAAAGCAAAATATCCAATTTACGGAGCAAAAATTAAGTTAGTTGAAAAAAGGTGGCATGGATGGAGCCCTGAAGGTTTTAATATCCCTCCCAAGGAAAGTATACATGAAAAACTCTCTGGTTCTAGATTAATTATTTCTAGTAGTACGCATGAAATGGCTGGTATATGGGGTGAGGAAAATCAAAATGTGGAAAACCAGATAAGAGTAGATTATTTACAGAAGGAAGGTTTTAGAATCTTTATTTCTTGGAAAGTTCATGACACTGTTGACTTTACTCCCGATGTTACTCTTGAACCAATTTCTGGGAAAATTTTTCCGGTCAGTCACAACTTACCGCTTAAAAAAGTAACTTTAAAAGTAGGAGAAAGCTTTAAGATAAAACCATTTTCTATGGACGCTGGAGTAACCTATACAGTAAGCTTGTTAGATATTTATAAAAGCGAAAACTACCAAGAAGTACCATATGCTAGCGATCCAACAGCAGATATTAAGGATGAATCAGTTATAATTGAGAAGGTAGAAGAATAAATTTTTTTATTGGACACTATAAGTACGCATTTGAAGCCTCACCTTATTAATAAAAAAGGGTATTAACACAGTATAAAATTCCTCATCAAGTTATAACGCACGTTTCTGATCAAAAGTAAAAGAGGATTACAAACCAGTCTCTAAATCCCTGAGTAACCAAAATCCCCACCACTTAAATGGGGAAAAGCACACGCGTAGCGTGTGCTAAAATCTCGCCTTAGTGGTGGGGATGATTGGATTTTCTCTACAGCTTAGGGTAAACTCCAACCGCTATGGATTTTCCACACGTTTATTACTTAAAATCTATTAACCCTATTGTAATTCTTAAAGAAGCAGATAACGAAACATATGAGTATTTGGCTAAACTACAACAAAACGATAAGTTAATTGAGTATGTAAAGAAGTTAAAACTACTTTCTCCTAATCTACCGATGGATATTAAGCAATTTGAGGGTCAAAACTTAAATGATTTGGAAATGATGAAAAATGAATTTCTCCGCTTACCTATTGATTTTACAGTTGATTACATTCTCCAAGAAATAGGGTTATCTAAGGATTTTCATATACAGATATTTTTGCTTATCTACTTTAACTCTTTTATTTTAAATACTTTGAGGGATTTGTACCACAGGGTATTGAGTTCATTGTTGGTAAAAGAAACATTATCAATAAGGCATTAGATTCAAAGTATGAGTTATGTAGTTTAAATATACCCTTCCTTACTTCACAAAGGGGTTTAATTGCATACATAAAGCAAAACTGGGCAACTATTGAGAAACAAATGGATGAAAACTTATCTCAAAACCCATATATCAAGCGAACCCACTTAAATACTCAAATTGGAATAGAAATAGCAGATTTAAAAGATAATCAGGGCAAATCAGATGAGGAAATTGCAGATATTCTAACTCCCAAGTATTTGGATACATTTCCAAGTGTTGCAGATGTTAATTGGATAAAAAAAACTTACAGAGATTTTAAAATCTTCTTTTTAGCATCAAATCAATCCAGATACCAAAAGTGAACTCACTTTCAGTAACCAACTTTGGAACTTCTTAAAACTATTATCCACTCATAATGAGTGGATAATCACAAGATAAACAAAAAGTAACTGAATATTTTGAGAAAAAGTTAAACCGAAAACTAACAGATGCGGAAATATTGGAGTGTATTCAATCTCTTTATTACTTAGGCAGAGCAATCTATAAATTCAATCTTCAAAAACAGGGGGTAAAAAATGGATAACCAAACAACCCTCCTTCAATACCCTTCTTCCAGTTTCCTTGCTGATGTGCGGAAGCACACAGCAACGGAAACCATAACAGAAAAAGAAACTACTAAAATACTTGTTAAAAACCCTAATGTTAAAAGAAAAATAGTAGTAGGCAATTTAAACAAAGAACAAGTGGTTTTCAATCCTGAAATCCCCCTATATTTAACTAATAATAGAACAATTCAACAACTGTATGCTGATAGGAAAATCAGCAAGTTGATTAATGAAGCAAAGATAAGAAGAAGGGGTGAATATTCAGTTGTTAGAAGTGAACCAACTTCATTTTGTAGAAGCATGAAAACGGCAAAAGTTAGAATTAATGAAAATGGAATTATAAGGGAGGTTAAGTTTTATAGAATGTTTTGCAATTCTTGGAATTGCCCCACTTGCTGTAGAAGAAAAGCAAACATGGTTAAACACGAGATTATTGAAACAGCAATACTTAATAATCTTTGTTACAAACTGGATTTAACACTTGATGGCACTAAAATCCCCTATGAGTATAAAAACGATGAAGTCAACGATACTCACAAGTACATAACCAAGATACTAAATCACTTTCTTACCCTACTTAAAAGAACGAAAAAGGATTATGTAAAGAAAAAAACAGGGCAAATAAAGCATTTTGATTATTCACAACTGGAACAAGCATTAAAATATGTTTGGGTACTTGAATTTCAAAAAGATACAAAAAATGCACACTTACATATGCTAATAAATCAATTTTTACCCATAGAAGTAATACGGGAATTATGGATGTATGTTGGTGGTGGTGTTGAAATGAGGATTGAAAGGGCAAGAACAGTGAATGGTGCTGCGATTTATGCTACTAAATACATAGTTAAAGGATTAAATGGTATAGATAACATCGAAATTAGTTTGGATTGTGGTTTTAAATATTATGAAAGAAGATATGCTATTTCTAACTCCTGTGAAAGGAAACCAAAAAATAGTATCATACGTTTGTTTGACATACTTCCTACTTTTGATTTAAAAGCAAAGTTTTT
>Ga0208040_1001623_pt1 | contig 21649 bp, 25 predicted proteins | sample AD_UKC083_MetaG_FD_184431 | JGI IMG/M metagenome (GOLD analysis project Ga0208040, IMG submission 184431) | Active sludge microbial communities of municipal wastewater-treating anaerobic digesters from USA - AD_UKC083_MetaG (SPAdes) (version 2) | ecosystem: Engineered > Bioreactor > Anaerobic >...
GCTAGAGTCTGGTTGTATGTCCATCGGCACAAGTCCAGCGTTCGCTCCATCTTGGTTATCTGAGACTTTGTAGGATAAAGCCTGAACTTGTAAGCCTTAAGCATGTACAGTTCTAAGCTGTTATAGTATATTAAGGTTCATAGCGTAGGGCGGGGTACGATTCATCTCCAGGGTTAAAAAAAGCTGCCGCGGAAGAACTATCAAAAAAAGGAATCGCAATGCTGCTCATCTCTGAGAGCCAGAGTAATCAGCTCTCAATGCTTATGGCAGCATTGATGGGTGTGGTTATGATGCTCTTTGTCGTGAACATGTTCGTGCTCATGCATCTTTCCGTCATGCTCATGAGCATGGATGTGTTTTTCTGCGGTATGACAGCACATTTGGTTTCACCTCCGATTTTTCTTTCACAATATAATTTCAATTAAAATGCTATATAAGCGTTACTGTTATCGATTATTTCCGAATATGTTTAAATTTTTTAAAGGAAGATTTTATGGTTTGTTATAATTATGCGCTTTATAATCTGAATAAATCACATATCGAATTTCTTGGTTCCAATTAGTGTCACCTCATTGATCCCCTACCCTACCTTATAACCGATGACGAATCGATCATCGAGGCCGCATGTCTCCTCTAAATCGTGGATTAATTGAGCACTCAGAAGAGAACTTTCGCTGCTATTCGACTCATTTTTTCCCGAACAATTCTCGCGCAAGGAGAATGGCTAAGTAGTTCATCCTCAGAAATCCGACCACTTGCTGCATATTGCAGGCCATTCTAAGGGATTGAAAGGATAAGCCAATTCAGAAAATAGAAAAAATCGCAAATATATATCATAGGGTAGCAATCATTCTTTTAACTGAGAGAATGTGAGGAGCAAATTTCATGTCAGACCCATTCGTGGAGACCATCGACAGCTGGACGAACTTCTTTATGCTGACCGGCTCTGTAGCCGCAACCCTAATCGGCCTCATCTTCGTATCAGTCTCTCTTCATATAGACTTCATAGCTAGCGTTAGAAAAGATAGCGATATGAATACCATGGCCAGGCAGACCTTCGGCGATTTCTTGATAATACTATCTTTTGCCTTCATATTTATGGTTCCGTTTGAAACCCCGATGGGCGTCGGAGTACCGTTATTGATTCTGGGATTAATGATGCTTGCCCGCACGGGAAAACTTTGGCTTAAATTCGCGAGAAGCAGAAGTTCGAGGAGGCGGGCCTTTACTTCCAACCAGATGCTAGGAAGGCTCCTGATTCCCAATACCGTTTGCTTTGCAATTGTGGTCTTCCTGGCAATAGGAATTCTTCACGGTGATACACGTTATCTGGATTGGATAGTTCTGGTAGTAATTTGGCTGATGATATCGTCCACCATAAATGCCTGGGATCTGATGCTCCAGGTGGCTGATATGAAAAGAGAGAAGGAGCAGCAGGGTTAGGCTGGCTGCCGCATCCATATTAATCATTCGCGATTACATGCATTGGATTGGTTGGGCCAATTGTGCTTATGCCCTGCAGAACTCCAAACTGGAATCTCAGATTCTGCGTCTTTGCGCCAATGTGATGAGCCGAGATGCTCTGACCCAAACACAAAGAGCCCATGATAATGGTATGCATCGCTGCATCCATGATGCATCCTGGTCTAAGTTCGTATTCATGCTTTCGTATAAGGCTCAAAGTGCTGGTCGGAAGCTGATAAAAGTAGATCCCAGGAACACCACTCAAAGGTGTTCTGCTTGTGGAAGCATCGTAAAGAAAGATCTGTCGATACGAGTACACGAGTGCCCCTATTGCGGATTCTCATGCAAGTTTTGGCGATGAAGTGGGAAGCCGCGCCCTTCAGGACGCGGTAGTTCACTCACAAATAATAAGCTTCTCTATCCTCTCTAGAGCCTGACGGATCCGGTTCTGGCTGGTAGCATAGGAGAGCCGGACATAATCCCTTCCTCCTGGTCCAAAGGCAGATCCGGGAGTGGCGGCAATGAGGCCCTCTTTGAGAAGCCTCTCGGTGAACAGATCTCCTCCCCCAAACCCTGATACATCCGGGAATACATAAAAAGCGCCACCTGGAACGCTGCAGGGAATTCCCAAGCTCTTCAGGCCCGCGGCCAGGAGATCCCGGCGAGCGCGGAATTCCGCCACCATCATATCGACATCATCCTGTGGCCCCTGCAGGGCGACAACCCCCGCCCGCTGTACAAAAGTGGTCGCCTGGGAAACGGAATGTGACAGAAGCCTGATCACCCACTTCATCGTCTCCTTGGGGCCGGTCAGATAGCCCAGACGCCAGCCGGTCATGGCATAAGCCTTGGAGAATCCATTTATGGTAACCGTTCTCTCCGCCATTCCCGGCAAGGAGCCTATGCTGATGTGTTCATGATCGTAGATTATCTTCTCATAAATCTCATCGGAGATCACAAAGAGATCGTGATCTACTGCCAGGTCGCGGATCTCCTCCAGCACAGGCCGCTCGAAGACCGCTCCGGTGGGATTAGAGGGGGAGTTGATTATGATCATTCGGGTCTTGGGGCTGATCTTCTCCGCGATGTTCTGGGGCATGAAATCAGAATCAACCTCGCCCCAGACCACGGATCCACCGGCAAAGGCCACGCTGGGCTCGTAGCTCACCCAGGAGGGACCTATCAATAGGCACTCCTCGCCCTCCTGCAAGAGCGCCTGGATGGCGGCAAAGACGGCCATCTTAGCCCCTGGAGTCACTATCACATCCTCAGCTGCAGAATGAATCAGATTCTCCCGGGATAGCTTTTCTGCTATCGCCTGCCGCAGCTCGGGAATGCCGCCGGTTGGTGCATAATGAGTCTCGCCCATCCTGATGGAGTTGCAGCCTGCCTCGACGATATGCTTTGGGGTGTCGAAGTCCGGCTCGCCAACTCCCATATCGATGATATCAAGGCCGCTGGCAGTGAGCTTCTTCGCCGTGGCCGAGATCTTCAGGGTGGTTGACTCATGAATGGAGGCTATACGCGCGGATACCATTCTTTAATCCCCACCGAGCCTCTGCAGGAGCTTGACCGCCGCCTCCACCGCCCTCTTGGAATAGTCCACCCTCTTTTGCGCATCAGCCCGGGACATCTTGGGGCCGGTGATCCCCAGGGTTACCGGCTTATTGCATTCAAGAGACAGATCCATCAGCTTTCTGGCTGCATGATTGACCACAACTTCATCATGGGCGGTCTCTCCCTGTATCACACAGCCGATTGTCACGACGGCATCGATGTCCTCGCGACAGAGCATCTTCTTCACTGCTATCGGCATATCAAAAACTCCAGGAACATAAACCACCGCTGCGACATCTGCTCCCAGGAACTGGGCATGCTCCCTGCCCAAAAGCTCCATCTGATAGGTGATGTCCCTATTGAACTCCGAGACGACGAAACCAAGTTTAGCCATTGACACCAAACCCCATGAAGAGTAGGCACCTAGCTGCCTTCCTTCCATAATAAACCCATCGATTCAATCAAAATGCATTTATCCTTGGTAATGATGGAGATACAGGATTCTCTATGAGCCTTATTTATCTTGATGGTGAATATGTTCCGGCTGAAAAAGCTGCGGTCTCTGTTTTCGATCATGGTTTTCTCTATGGCGATGGCGTCTTCGAGGGCATAAGAGCATATGGAGGACGGGTCTTCCGGCTGGAGGATCATGTCCGGAGGCTCTTTGATTCTGCTCAAGCCATCATGCTCTGTATCCCCCTGAGCCAGGAGGAGATGGCCCTGGCGATCAGAGACACGCTGCGCAAGAACAACCTGCGCGATGCCTATGTCCGGCCTATAGTCACCAGAGGATATGGAGATCTGGGCCTGGATCCCCTGAAATGCAGGAACCCCACGGTAATCATCGTTGCAGTTGAGTGGGGGGCGATGTATGGAAGCCTCTATGAGGTCGGCCTGACCGCCATCAGTGTCTCTGTTCGCAGAAACGCCCCCGATGCCCTGCCTCCGAATATCAAGAGCCTCAATTATCTGAACAACATCCTTGCCAAGATAGAGGCCAATGTCAAAGGGGGAAATGAGGCTATCATCCTTGATTCCCAAGGAAGGATCTCTGAGGGAAGTGGGGATAATATATTTGTCATAAAGAATAAAAAGATCTACACCCCTCATACAGTCAATAACCTGAAAGGGATAACCAGAGAGGCGGTCTTCGAGTTGGCGGAGAAGAATGGGATTGAGGTCATTGAGACTGATCTGGGCCTTTTCGACCTTTACACTGGAGACGAGGTATTCGTCACTGGCACTGCAGCAGAGGTTGCTCCCGTCACCAAAATCGACGGCAGAATAATAGGCAGCGGAAAGCCTGGACCGATAACAAAAGAGCTCATGGTGGCATTCAGGGAATTGACAATGAGCTCGGGAACACCTATCTGAAAATGGATATCTTTCGTCTCTTATTTTTTTTGTCCTTTTGATTTTTTTTCTCCACGCATTAAATTATTTATATTATGTTTATAATTTGCACGGTATGGTTTTGATGTAAATTCTCCTCCTTCTCGGACCGTCAAACTCGAAGAAGAGGATTCTCTGCCAGGTTCCTAATTTCGGCCTGCCCTCTGCGACAGGGATGGTGATGCTATTGCCAATGAGCGTTGCACGCAGGTGGGCATGGGCATTTCCATCATGATGATCATGAAGATAGCCACCGTTCTCGGGTGCCAGTCTCTCCAGAAGGTTTTGTATATCCTTCATGAGGGGGGAATCTGCTTCATTTACCGTCAGGGCAGTGGTAGTATGGAGGGTGAAGACAAAGGCAATGCCTTCTTCAATTCCTTCCTCATGTAGAGCCAATATTACATTTGATGTGATATCTATCGCTTCTGTAGGCCTGGTTGTATCGATCTCTATCATTGCCTGTCACAGTTCATCAAGGTGCTATATGATAGATCAAAATTTCGGTTTATCGCAATAGAAGACCGCCCATAATCTCAATGCAGATCACCTTCGGATAATTCGAGGGGAGGATCCGGGTATATTCATCTTGAGGGGATGGATGACTTAAAAAGTCTTTAAGCGAATCCCGGATCCTTGCTCTAACGTATCTGCTATCATATATAAATTTTACTGTATATGGTACCCAGAATTGCATTCTAAAGTATTTTAGTTCACCATTCTGAGATGAATTGATAAAGAAATGAGATAAAAAAATACCAAGAAATAAAAATAAAAAGCATCCACCATCATATCTACCAGTCCATCGTATGCGGTTTCCCCAGAGTATTGGAATGAGTAGGGACCATGGAATTTGGATGTTCTCTGGATAAAGAGATATGATATGAAGCTTTAAAATACTTTGATATCTCTAATTTTTTTTGAATTGGATGGCATTCTCGCTCAAGCCGCGATTCCATATATCTCTGTGGGATATGGAGAGCCAGTCGAATCTGCTCTTCATTTTTATAAAAAATTCTTATATAGCAATCTAATAGCTCTGGTGGCGAGGGTGATTTGCAGGAGCACATCGTACTCTGGTAATTGTATTATTTATCATTAACTTACCAAAAAGATATCTAAGTGGGGTTGATATCGATCATTTAGCACTATTATCAATTAATATTTTTAAGGATAAAGGATTAATATTTAGGAATATAATGATGGCTGCATCAGTAATCTAGGAGGGAAAGAATACGGAAGATTTTAAGAAAGGAGCGATGAGTTCGCTGCGACTAATCGATAACACCGCAAATCCAGCTCCATTAGGCCTGCTGGGCTTTGGTATGACCACTGTTCTGCTGAATATTCACAATGCAGGATACTATGAGCTGAATACAATGATCCTGGCCATGGGAATATTCTATGGCGGCATGGCCCAGATCATCGCCGGAATAATGGAGTGGAAGAAGAACAACACCTTCGGGACCACTGCCTTCACATCCTACGGCCTCTTCTGGCTCACTCTTGTGGGATTGCTCCTCATGCCAAGTCTTGGCCTTGGCACTGCAACCAGCAAGGTTGCCTTTGCAGCCTATTTCTTTATGTGGGGGCTGTTCACCTTTGTGATGTTCATCGGAACCCTGAGGATCAATAGAGCTCTGCAGGTAGTATTCTTAACTCTAACCATTCTATTCTTCCTGCTGGCGGCCAGAGACTACTTCGGAAGCGCCGCCATCGGGACGCTGGCCGGATATGAAGGCATCATCTGCGGACTGTCTGCGATCTATGCAGCACTGGCTCAGGTCTTGAATGAGGTATACAAGAAGGTCGTCTTGCCACTGGGACCAGTATAAAAAGGCAGCAGCATTTGCATAATAAGGATCGTGACCTTCCGATCCTGTAATTCTTTTTTTAAGCAATTCCTTATAAAAATCGCAAAAAGAGGTGATTGCCAGGAGCTACCTAGCAATCTATGCCATCACAGGGTGGCTGGTTGTCCTTTTCGGGTACGGGATTCTCATGGAACTTTATGAGCTTCTCAGCCTCGAATGTTCCGGAGAACAGCTCGTGGGCTTTGATGTCCTTGTAGAATATCCTATGCCATGTGGCATCCGTGCCCCAGGTACCATTGAAGGAGTTCTTGGTCTCCAGGCCGATCAGGTGGGCCGGGTTATAGGTACCATCCTTGGAGGTCATCAGCTTCTCGACTGCATCGGTGTCCCTACCGGCATTCTTCAGCCTTTTTATGAGCTCCTCAGGAGTTATGCTATGCTTGGATTCAGCCATGTACTTGGAGTACTCCAGAGGATAATAGGTCTGAAGGAGCTTCAAGTAGTCATCGCACTGAGGATCAGTGGGCTCCTGGGGATCGTATGGCGTGGTTGAGACAAAGAATGTCGTCTGGTCCTTCTCCATCTCTGTTACCGCGAAGGTCTCCTGGACGTTGGCTCCTATGCCGCCATAGAACGCCTTTGAATTGAGGAACTTGGCTCCCATCAGTGGCGTGTCTCCCGCATAGGTCAATTTCGTATTCTCATACATGTTCAGGCCGGATTCGTTTCCACCATTAACCGAGGATATATTTCTCTTCAGCTTATCGGAATTTTGCGAATAAGCATGTTCGGAGTCGAGCTCGAAATCGCCATCTCCAGCCATTGTATTGTAGTATTCGAGAGCGATCTTCTTATCGACTATGGATGTGCTAACATCTATGATTCCGGTTCCTGATACCTTTTGGCTCTCACAAAACTGTTCATACTGTACAGGAGGCACAAGCGGTGGATTAGCCATCGCTATGCAGCAAAGCAATTGGGCTACGACTATAGCTATCGCAACTAATACTCCCTTCATATTTCAAATTCACCCCTATACTCCAAAGAGTATACCATCAATTTATCTCAAAAGGATATAAACATATCGAATACTGTCGGGATGGAGTATCATCTGAATATTCGGAGAAATGATAGCAATAATATTAAAAATAATGATGATGATATTCTCATAACGATTTGAATTAAAAAGTATCATAAGATCTTATCAGAATGGTGTTGGTGGCATTGACAAGAAGAAATATTTTGGCTCGAATCTTTGACAGATCTACAATACAAATAATATTAGTATTTGATCCGTCTCATCAAGATTCCTGTCTGATATACCGATCTGATATATACAAGAGAGCATCAATAGCGATCCAAGGTTGCCATGACAGAAGATCCCCGTCCCGGCATAGATCCATCGAGATCCAGCTGCCAGCCAAACCGCCTTTGCAAAGAGAAGAGCCCTTATCTATTGCAGCATGCCTGTAATCCAGTAGACTGGTACCCCTGGGGAGAGGAGGCATTCGAGGCAGCCAGACGGGAGGATAAACCGATCTTTCTCTCTGTGGGCTACTCCACCTGCCACTGGTGTCATGTCATGGCCCACGAGTCCTTTGAGGATCCCAATGTGGCCCGCCTCCTGAATCAGTCCTTCATCTGCATAAAAGTGGATCGGGAGGAGAGGCCGGACATAGACCAGATTTACATGGCCGCGGCCATAGCTGTCAGCGGCAGAGGGGGATGGCCATTGACCGTTATGATGACTCCTGATAAAAAACCCTTCTTTGCTGCCACTTACATACCAAAAAAAGGGCATATGGGCCTGACGGGATTGATGGAGCTGATCGCTCAGGTCAAGGAGATATGGGATAACGATCGAGAGAGCCTCTTGAGCTCGGCGAACATCATCGTGGACCATCTGAAGGGACGGCAGAGCGGCAGGGGAGCAGACGTGCAGAAGGAGGCTCATAAGGACACCCTCTCGGGGTCGCCATTCGATTCTTCTCTTCTCTCCCGGGGCTACAGCGCCCTCTCTTCGATCTACGATCCTGAGAATGGTGGCTTTGGCACCGCCCCCAAGTTTCCCACCCCCCATCACATACTGTTCCTTCTGCGTTGCTGGAAGAGAACCAAAAACATCCTGCCCCTGGAGATGGCCAAGACCACCCTTCAGGGCATGAGGATGGGAGGGATCTACGATCATGTGGGGTTCGGATTTCACAGATACTCCACCGATCCCGAGTGGTTCGTACCCCACTTCGAGAAGATGCTCTATGACCAGGCGCTCCTGGCCATGGCCTATGCGGAGGCCTATCAGGCTACGGGTGAGGAGGAGTACGCCCGGACGGTGCGCGAGATCCTGGAGTACATCCGGAGGGATATGACCTCTCCAGAGGGAGGCTTCTACTCGGCTGAGGACGCTGATAGCGAGGGAGAGGAGGGCAAATTCTACACCTGGACAGCAGTTGAGCTAAAGGAGGCCCTGGGCGAAGAGGATTTCAGGCTATTGATCCGGCTATTCGATGTCTATGAGAGCGGGAACTACGAGGGGGAAAGAAACATCCTCCGGCAACGATCAAGCTTTAGCGATGCTGCTAGTGTCCTGAAGATCCCGGAGGAGGAGCTGTACCACCGCTCCAGCGATATGATATCCCGACTCTATTTGGCCAGAGAGAGGAGGGTCCATCCCCTCAAGGACGACAAGATCCTCACCGACTGGAATGGATTGATGATCGCTGCCCTGGCGCGGGCGGCAGGAGCCCTGCAGGATCCCGATCTCGCTATGGCGGCCAGCAGGGCAGCGGACTTTCTCTTAGAGGTGATGCGGACCCCCGAGGGGCGTCTGATGCATCGCTACCGGCAGGGAGCAGATATTCAGGCCAACCTGGATGATTATGCCTTCCTGATCTGGGGATTGATCGAGCTGTATGAGGCGACATTCGATGTCAAGTATCTGAAGGCGGCAGTCCGTCTGAATGAGATCATGGAGCAGCACTTCTGGGATGGGGAGGCAGGAGGCTTTTTCTTCACGGCGGATGATGGCGAGGAGCTGCTGGTCAGAAAGAAGGAGTACTACGATGGCGCTCTGCCTTCTGGAAACTCCATTGCCCTCTTAAACCTCCTCAGGCTGTTGCATCTGACGGGAGATACAAGCTTAGAGGGGAAGGCCGCCCTCCTCGCTCGCTCTGCCCTTCCTGCAGTCTCCGCCCAGCCCCTAGGGTATACAATGCTTCTCTGTGCCCTGGACTATGCTCTGGGACCTACGTATGAGGTAGCCCTGGCCGGCAGCCTGGAGGAGGGGGGACTGAAAGAGATGCTGGCCGCGATAAGAAGCAGATTCTTGCCCAATAAAGCGGTGGTTTTAGCATCAGGAAGCGAGATCGTCATGGTCGCTCCCTTTACCAGAGATCTGGTCCCGGTCAAGGGAAAGGCCGCGGCTTATGTCTGCTCGGATCACGTCTGCCAGCTTCCAGCAACCAGTGCAGCAGAGCTTATGGCTCTATTAGAGAAAAATTAGCATCCGTCTTGAATTTGGCGGAATGTGGGTTCTGGGATATCCTCGCGAAATACCTCTGAATTCCAGGGGTCGATTTCCATTCCTTGTTCGAATAAATCGAATCTGATCCGGACGGAGGATTTCAGGGATCGGTTCAAAGGCATCTGGACGACAACGATAAATACTACATGCGGACTAGAACGCTCTTCGGGGATTTCAGATTTCAGAGATTGAAGTTGCATCCGATCCGGAGCGGCACCGTAGTCACATAAGGCACCGTAGGGTACCGTCTGGAAAAAAACCTAATTGGCAGCACAATGTGGAACTTGTGGACGCAAATCTGTCCAAAGTAAAAGACCTATTCTCTCACACGCAGATCGTGCGGTGATCATTTAATGAACCAACGACGTGATCAGATTCCTAAGAAGGATATAATGTACACCTTAGTGGAGGATGACTCTCAGTACATTGTCAATGAGAGCTACTTCTACAAGACTGAGCCGTACTATGCCATCGTCAAGAGTGAGAATGAGGGAATCATAACCACTCCCAGTAGCAGGGATGTTTTAGACGCCTATATAGTTCCTATATGCCTGGAGAAGGCCAAGCTGGCGGGCATCTCCGTATGCGACTGGACTGTATCCTACCAGTTCGTGCCCCTTCCGGCCATCATCTATGGCCTGAACTACTTCTCCACTCCCAGTGAGTACTTCCTGGTGAATGATCATGACGAGGCCAAGAAGGTGGTAAAGCACATCACCAACCACGGAAGGTATCCTTTCTGCTACCAGAAGATTGCTGATACTTCTGCCGTTACCAGATGCGTCTCCATTTTCGGCAGGAGCCTGAACTGCTGTGAAGAGGTAGCAGAGATTGCGGAGAAGATCTACCAGGTATTCAAGCTGCCCTTAGTGGAGATCGTAATGGTGAAGGACAATTCTGGCACCTATAATCTCTCTTCTCTGGCGCCGGTGAAATACTCTCAATTATCCAAAGAGGAAAAAGAAATGCTCCAGGACCTTCTGGACAAGAGGGTGAAACGCTTTGAGTAAACTTGGAATCTTCGTCAATAGAAAGACATTGAGCAGCTCCTCTCAGCTCATGGCCCTGGTGAAGTGCCGGGATGTGGCAGAGAGCATGGGCCATACCGTCGAGTTCATCTTTCCCGTGGATATGAAAAAGATTCCCCGACTGGATGCGCTCTTCATCCGTGCCGACACCGATCCCATGAACACCACCTACGTGGCCGCCAGGATGGCTGAGATGTACGGCGTGCCGGTGATAGACGACCCCACATCCATCAGGATCTGCGCCGACAAGATAAACATGTACATGCACCTGCAGAAAGAAGGCGTCTCCATACCTAAGACCAGGTTTCTGAAGAAAAGAGAATTGGATGACCTGCAGGCAAGGCAGCTTTTCGATGAGCTGGGCAGCCCACTGATTCTCAAAGAGCCGTCAACATCCTTCTCCGTGCGGGTGGAAAAGGTCTCGGATGTGGAGGAGCTCTTGAAGGTGGCCAAGAGGTTCTTCAAGCTATCCGACTGGATTGTGGTTCAGGAGTACATCGAGAGCCGGTTCGACTGGCGGGTGGGGGTGATCAATGGCCAGTTGCTTTACGCCTGCCGGTATATCATACCCTCGGAGACCTTCAAGATCCAGGCCTCTGTCAACGGCCATATCGTCTATTGCGACGTGGAGAGCGTGCCCGCGGATCAGGTGCCGCCAGAGGTAATAGATCTGGGAAAGCATGCGGCAGGGGCTATCGGTAAAGGATTGTATGGGGTGGACATAAAAGAGAGCAACGGAAAGCTCTTCGTCATAGAGGTGAACGACAATCCCTCCCTGGAAGGAGGAGAGGATGAACATTACCCGGAGATGTTCGGACAGATCATCTCTCATCTCGTGTCCGCCCAGGCTCTGGACGATGCCCGCGACCTTTCCATGGAGACGATCTCTTCTGCCGGTCTGATGGGCAGATATCCGCAGGAAGCAGAATCCGCCTGTATACAGGTCGGCCAATTGGGCGAGAGCGACATCTACTCGAAGAGATGATATTTGAATGGATGAGGACCTTTGCCAGGCCTTGAGCCGGGCCTGCGATGATTGCCATCTGGCTGGTGGCTGCTGCTTTGAGGCCAGGCCTCCCCTGAGCCAGAAGCGGATCGACATGCTTATGGAAAACGGCGTCAGCGCGGATGCGATCGAGTTTGTCGGATATAAGAGGCTCCGCCTCAGGCAGGATGGATTCTGTGTGCTCTTCCGGGATGGGAAGTGCAGCATCCATGATATCAAGCCTGAGACCTGCGTAGCCGGGCCGTTCACCTTTGATATTGAGGGTGATATGCTGCAGATATTCCTCAAGAGGGAGAGCATCTGTCCCATGGTTCGATTCCTAAGGGCTAACCGGAAGGCATACGATGCCCTCTTCGAGACCTCAGTGGAGAAGATCATGGATCTGATAAGAAGCGTGCCTGAGGAGGAGATGGCCCAGATTCTACAGATCGATGAGCCCCAGACTGATCTTGTGGCGGAGATCCGGCTGGAGGACTGAAAAGGAATGCCATTGCAATTCGGGAGAGTATCCAGGGCAGCAATGCACCGGGCACAACCCGCACAATCTCTTTTAGGAACGGAGCACGAGTACTCCATAAACGATAGCACCTTCCGCCCCCTGGCCATATCCGACAGGATCATCGAGAGAATAAATGGCAGGGTAGAGCATGAGGTGGCCTTCGGGGGAATTCGGGTGTCCAAAGAGCTGCAAAAGCATGTCCTGGAGCTTATTCCGGCGTCTCCTGGCAACCTTGGCCGCCTGGAGGAGAATCTCTTTTCGGGACTGCAAGAGCTTTTCCGGGCGACGAAAAATGAGTACCAGTTCCTGGGCCTGGGAATGCATCCCCTGCTAACCCTGGATCAGACGACCTACTGGGATCACGATGAGCAGGACTACTACCAGGCATACGACCGGCTCTTTGGCATCAAGCAGCATGGATGGCTGAACATCCAGGCGCTGCAGATCAATATTCCTTATAGGGATGAGCAGGAGCTGGTGGGGATGTTCAACAAGATTCGCTCGCTCATGCCCTATCTGGTGGCGGTGACTGCCTCCTCTCCCTTTGTCGAGGGACAAGTCAATTCCTATATGGACAGCCGGCTGGTGTACTACCGAAGAAATCAGTCCCAGATCCCCCAGATCTGCCGGAATGTGATTCCCGAGAGGCTGGAAGGAATCAGAGATTATGTCGAGATCAACCGCAATATCTATCGGGAATTGAAAAAGCAGCATGCTCAGATACTTTGCCACGAGTGGGTGAACTCCAGAGGAGAGATCGTGCGCTTCACCAGGAGGTGCCTGGAGATCAAGGCCATAGATGAGCAGGAGTGTCTGCATTCGGATATGGCGATCTGTGCTTTCATCATGGCCCTCCTTCGCACTGACTTGGAGCTGGAGGAGGATGAGAGCCATCTATTAGCGATGCTGGAGGATGGCATGCGTCGCGGGGTGGCGGCCATGAGGCCGGAGCTGGAGAGGCTCTATGCCCTGGCGGAGAGGAACGCCACCCGGGAGGAGCAGAGGTATCTTCCCCTGATCGAAAAGAGAATCGAGCAGGGCAGCCTGGCTGAGATCATGGTCCAAAGGCAAAAGGAGGAGAAGGAGATCTTGCCCATGCTCTCTCAGCTGGCATGGTGCTTGAAGGAGAATATCCCTTATTCTGCTGAGCCGGGACGTTGCGGATGAGTGAGATGCTAATGAAAGGCGTTATTTAGGCGAACTGGCAACTGGACTGACAGCAGGGGAGAAGGATCTTGATCGCCAGGAGAGCCGAGGAAATTACGCCTTTCATTGTGATGGAGGTTTTAGAGAGGGCAAGGGAGCTGGAGAGGCAGGGAGTGGATGTCATCCATCTGGAGGTGGGGGAGCCGGATTTCGATGTACCTTTAGCGGTCAAGGAGGCGACGAGAAAGGCTCTGGACCTGGGATTAACCCACTACACCCACAGCCTGGGGGATCTGGAGCTCAGGGAGGCCATTTGCAGGCATTATGAAAAGACCTATGGCGTTTTTATAAAGCCCGAGCAGGTGGTGGTTACCTCTGGCACCTCGCCGGCGATGATGCTGGTCTTCGCCGCTCTCCTGGAGAGGGGCCAGGAGGTTGTACTCTCCGATCCAGGCTACTCCTGTTATCCCAATTTCATAAGCTTTCTGGGCGGAGTTCCGGTAAGGGTTCCCGTCTATGAAAAGGACGGCTTCCAGCTGAGGGCGGAGGCGATCCGAGAACGGATCGGGGACCAGACCCGGGCCATTCTGATCAACTCCCCCTCCAATCCCACCGGCAATCTCCTTTCGGAGGAGAATATGATGGCCATCGCCGGGCTCGGTCCGTACACCATCTCCGATGAGATCTATCACGGACTGGTCTATGAAGGAAAGGAGCATTCCATCCTGGAGTTCACAGATCATGCCTTTGTGCTGAACGGCTACTCCAAGCTCTATGCCATGACCGGGCTGAGGCTGGGATATCTGATCGCTCCGGAGAGGTTCGTCCGGCCCATTCAGAAGATGCAGCAGAACTTCTTCATCTGCGCCAGCTCCCTTGCCCAGAGGGCGGGGATTGCTGCTTTAGAGGAGACCGGCCCGGATGTGGCGGAAATGAAGAGGATTTACGATCAGCGGAGGCAGTTCATGGTCCGGCGATTGAGAGAGATGGGCTTTGGAATTACCGTTGAGCCGACGGGAGCTTTTTATGTCTTCGCCAATGCTCGGCATTTATCTGGAGATTCTTATGCTCTGGCCTTCGATATTCTGGAAAAAGCCCACGTGGGAGTCACTCCAGGTATTGACTTTGGGCCCAATGGAGAAGGTTACTTGCGATTTTCTTATGCCAACTCTCGAGAGAAGATAGCTGATGGGCTGGAGAGGATTGAGAGGTATTTGAAGGGATGAGGGGCTGGAGCTAATTTGATGATCATTGCCCTTCTTGCCCCGGCAAATCGAATCCCATTAGCCTGCTTTTCCACCAACAGGATTCCAATGCAGTCCGATCTAGTCACACGAGCTGCTTTTCAGTGAACGACGTGGCTATATGCGGTAATGCCCTGGCCCCCTCAACGCCTGGGAGGCTTGGATAGATAAGCAGGGAAAGGACGAATGGAATGAAATGGTTTGGCAAATTGAACTCAATCCTTTTACAGATCAAATGCTCGACTTCATTGAGGATATCCATGATTCCCTTTCTTCGGATTCCACAACACAGTCGGCATGATGCTTGTGATGGGGGAATGTAGAATTGTCATGATGGGGTGCATTGTCATATCGGAATACCATTTCGCCATTCTTATCGATCAGATGGAACCTATATTTCAACCGTCGATGATCTTGTACTTCGCTCGGTCCAAAGCTGCCCACAAATAGAGCTGCTTTGCCCTATTTCTCTATAGGCAGGATTACATCCACCACCTGGCCCACCTGCCACTCCTGGCTGTGGGTGGCTACTACCACTGCCCTCAGACGGGGATCGTAGAACGACGATAGCGGTGGCAGGCAAGCCGTGACGGAGGTGCAACACTATGCCGCAGCGCCAGATGGGGGCCGGGTCCTCATCTCCAATAATCGACGGCACTATGTCGTTTTCAAAGAAGTCTCTCTATTGCTTCTGTGATATTCCACACCTCAATTATTCCTGCAGCGCGAATCCTCTCAAAATGTCTGTCGTTTGATATCAAGATTCCATTGGCACTCAAGCATGTGGCTGCATGAAGAACATCCGCTTGTTGACGATCAGGAAAGAAGGGCAAACATTTTTCAATATCCTCATCGGATAGTTCCAAGACGATAACCTTTTGCAGCAGATAACCAAGCAAAAGCTGGCTGCAATTTCCGAGATCTGCAGCATATTTACTGTACTCTCCGATTAGGGCCTCATCAGCCAAGAGATCTTCTTGACCAGTAATTAGCCTGATGACCAGTTCGGTAGTTTTCGTCCAGCCTCGCTTTGCAGCGGCTATAAAGACGTTAGTGTCCAGCAAAAATCTTGTATTTCTTTCGTGCAATCCTGTTGCCCTCTTCCTCGATATCCTGCTCGAGCTTATCGAGATCAACCTTTTGGGCCTCTTCTATGACTCCTTTCATTATACTAGCGAGATCCATCTTCTTGAGAAGAATTGTATCTCTCGTGGCGTCTATGACGAACTCATCGCCGGGGTTCATATTGAGCCTGGCTCTCAAGTCGGCCGGCAGCTGAATCCTGCCCTTCTCGTCAAGCTTTAAAGTCATAGGCCTTGCACTCATCATGAGTTTATTTGGCGATGATAGTATTAAAGTGTTGGTATCGTGATTCAATTTCACTTCCGGTTTCGGATATCATTCGGTTATTCAAGTATCGCAGACTGATTCAAATGAATTTGATCTATTCGTGCGAGCTGCTTTTCAGCGGGCGACGCGAGTCGGCCCTCCGGGCCTCCTGCGGTAGTGCTCTGGCCCCCTCAGCGCCGGGGAGGCTTGGATACAATCGAGACAAACCGTTGACGGGGTGTGATATATCGGCGCTAATATTCTCCAAGCGGGGTCGGGTTGAACTGCAAGCTCGCCCAGCAAATCGAGCTGCATCGACCTATTTCTCCACCGGCAGCGTCACATCCACAACCTGGCCCACCTGCCACTCCTGGCTGTGAGTGGCCACCACCACCGCCCCCAGTAGGGGGTCGTAAAAAGCGATGGCTGCCGCGGGGGACGCGTGCAATTTGTGCAGTGCCATGCCGTAGCGCCAGATGGGTGCCCTGCCCTCCACGATCACCAGCGAGCCGCGGGGGATATCGGGCAAAGGCGGGAGCGGCTCGGAGGGGGTGATGGGGGAGGAGATGGGGGAGGAGACGGCGATGGAGTAGATGATGTGTACTGTCAATTCACATTCCTCCAAGATCCAGTCCTCCCTCCTGCCACTCTATTATTGGTGCTCCAATCAGGCAACCTCTTTCATTTTGAGTTCGACCTCACCCGCTGCAATTGGCTTTGCCAGGAGTCTTCCTTCACGAAAATCCTTGACAATCTTGTCGATCTCTCTGGAAGATTCTGGTGTCAGATAAGCCTCATCACAGATATCGCATATAAGGGCGGGTACATTCTTGATCACTAATACACCATCATTAACCCTGGTGAGATACTCTGTCTTGCCCCGATGCAATCTTCCTCGACCGCAGTTGCAGATATCAGGAATCAACTCAATCTTCTCGTCATATTGTCTTTCCATTCTCCATCCTCCGGCCAATAGACTGTGATTATTCGCAGATGGTTTTCGCAGAGAGCTACCACGGCGTGACAATATCGCCAGCCTGCTCTGCCAGCTATGAGGGCAGAGGGGCACGGCCTGCTGTCTGGATAGTCCTCTATTATACTTCCATCCAATATCAAATTAACTAAATCCTCAGTAGAAATGCCCCTTTCATCCATTCTCCTATGGGCATGGAACGTTATTATATAATTATTCAGCAAGATTTGCTCCTTGATCTTGTCTATCAGCATTCCTCTGCCACCTCCCTTTTGACCATTTACCGATACATTTCACGCTATTTGGTATTAAGGATCTTCTGGAGAAAGAACAATAGCATCTAACCTGGCCCGACCGGCCTAAAAAAGGTTAGTATTCTCCAGGTGGGCCCGGTCGAAATGATGGCTTGCCCGCAAATCAAGCGGCATCACTCCTACTTTTCCATCCCCAGAGTCACATCCGCCACCTGGCCCACCTGCCACTGCATGGCTGTGGGTTGCCACCACCACCGCCCCCAGGCGGGGATCGTAGAAAGCGATGGCTGCCGCAGGGGAAGGGTGCAACTTGTGCAGCGCCATTCCATAGCGCCAGATGGGAGCCCTGCCCTCGATGATCACAAGAGAGCCGCGGGGGATGTCAGGCAGAGGGAGCAAGGGCTCAGAAGGGGTGATGGGCAGGAGACGGCGATATGTGATATTTAAAAAGGCATCAGTCGTCTGTAGAAAACCATTCTTCCCGGCTTATGCATCCGTCTCGCAAAATTCTCGACAATAGTTCTATTCCGATCTTTTCGCCATGGTGTGGATTGGGGATAATAATGGTATCGTCGCCCAGTCTTTTCAGTCGCCTTATCAGATCCTGTCTGGACACAGGTGAGAGCTTATGCAACTGAGATCTGCTCCCTGGAGGATGTGATTATGGTTAGGCCGCCCATTGGCGGTATGGTTTGACCCCATTGGAGTTTGGCAACAATCCATTCCTCAATAACTTCAATTAGCTCCTTGCGGCAACCCTCAATCGTCTTGCCTGTGGCCCAGACTCCCACCAGGCCAGGGACATGGGCGTAGTAAGGCTCAGGATTATCTATCACCTCGTATTCAGCCTTTTCCAGGGCGGCCTGGATGTATTCTGCGAACATGATATTATCAATTAAGTAGGTGCGAAGAGAAAAAGATAACGCTATCAAAACAAGATAGCAGCTATTTTGAGATTGATTAGATTCGTGCGAGCTGCTTTTCAGTGGGCGCCGCGGCCAAAAGCGGTAGTGCTCTGGCCCCCTCAGTGCCGGGGAGGCTTGGATACAATCGGGGAAAGCCGTCGAATATTCTGGATTATAAAAAGGCTAATATTCTCCAGGCGGGCTCGGCCGGACTTTGTGCTTGCCTCGCAGCTCGATATAGTTGCCCCATTTCCCCACAGGCAGCGTCTCATCCACCAACCTGGCCCGCCTGTCACATGCATGGCTGTGCGATTCCGCCCACTGTATCGAGGAGAGATGCTCTTCATTGAGATCCTCAGAAAGCTTATAGAAGTGATTCTTCACAATTATTGGTTGATATGATAGATCGCCTTGAGCCTCATTCCGTCACAACAGTTCAGTCGCTGCCTGAATGGGAATCCATATTAGAAGAGATAGAAATGGCTGGATTCTTTGGCTTTTATTTGACCGCCACCGGCCCCTGCACCGCCTCTGGAAATACGATGCGAAAGCCGTAGCCAGCACCATTCGCCGCTGGCCTCCTCTCATCCGCCCCTCTCCGGCGCACAAAGGCATCCCAGGGAACATCCCTTTTCCCCAACCTGGCAAAGCCCACCCTCTCTATCATATCAGGCTCGGGAAAGCCCGCCAGCCCCAGCAGCCGCAGGAGTTCGTGCTCCGGGCTCCCGATCTGAAAGCCGGTGGCATCAACCTTCGCCACCCCCGCCCTTGTGGCCTTGGGATGGCGGGTGGGCAGGAAGGGGGTATGAGATATCCATGATCTCGACCGCGCGAATAGTGGGCTTGCTCCCGACCTGCCGAAATCCTCCGGTTGGCCCAAGCCCAGAAAGACCAGACTCGTGCTGGCCCCCTGATCATCATAGATCTCCTTCAATCTCTGCAGGGCCACCTCGTCCTCGGGGTCAAAGCCCATGGGTGCATAGATGCTGATGTTTGTGATCTCGCCCCCGGCCTGCGGGCCATGGCGCGGGTTTGACTCGCAGAAGATATGCGCGTGCCTGTGCCCCTGCAATGGCCTCTTGCAGCTGTCGCAGCCCGTGAATACCGCCGAGCCATCGGATAGCTCCACCAGCGCCCGGTGGACCCTATCCGCCAGGAGGATAGTCTCGGTGAGCTGAGGCCCAGGGCCAGCCAGAGCATATCGAGCCACCGTGGGATTCAGGGCCATACCCCCGTTTGGGCAGTCGGTGAGAATGACTTTGGGAAGAATGCCATTAAGAAATAATTAGAATAAAATTCGCATTCACCCAGCAGAAAGCTCAATTCATCCTCCTCCTTAGAGGATATGTATATCTCTAAATAAAGCTTTTTGCCGGTAGCGCATCATTTTTACTGTAAATCTTTTTGAGGGAGTATCGACAGATAAGGAAGTACACTACAAAAGAAAGCTTCAAGAGGATTTGAAGCAATTGGATTGCTGTTAAGAGGATGCCCATGGAGAACGGAAAAATGGTTTTATCACAACAATATTCGCCGACGATGACCAAAGATTATAGCAGGATTTCGGATACTGCCCGTGCAGTAAATGCGGTGGTACTGCCCAGAATGGCGTCTTACATACGGCGTATATCGCCGCAGATAGCCGCCATGAGTACGGATGAGGCGTTTGTGATCACTGATTACGGTGCAGCAGACGGAGTGAATTCAAGCGAGTTGTTTGAAGCTGTCATCTGCTGGATTCACGAGTTGAATCCAACGCTGACCATCAAATTAGTCTATATTGATCTGGCGAATCCGGCGAACTTCGAGAAGTTTTGGGCAACCTCAGCATTAGCGAAACTAAAGCACGTAGAATGCCAATATATCCAGCGATCTTTTTATGAACCTTTTCCTGAGATAAAAGGCAAACTTTGTATCGGTTTTTCCTCCACTGCACTACACTGGATGAATACCAAAACGGTTGGACCTGGCTATTTTCGGCATCCGCTCTGTATACAGCCCAATCAGTTGCCTGATCCGGAACGTAAAAAATTTGCGGATAAATGGAGCGCGGATTGGCGGTCGTTCCTGCATGAATGCTCGACATCGCTGGTTAAGGGTGGTGCTTTGTTTTTTGCTAATCTCGCCAATCTGGGGGACGACCGGTGGCCGGCGTCACCAGGATATTATAACCTTATGGATATTTGCCAAGAATTATTTGAAGAGAGAAAAATTTCCGAAGCTGAGCTGAGCGCCATTTTCATACCAGATTACTTTGCCACGCCCCAGGAAATGTCACGTTTGCTGGATGAAGATGATCTTGGGTGTTTTGTCGTCAATGCTTGTGATCCCTTGACCATCCCTTGTGCCTATTTTACCAAGGCGCAGCAAAAGCTCGACGATCTGCAGGAACGGTTCAAGCTAGCCGCTACCTTGGCTCATGTGGTCAGGGCGTGGAGTGAATCATCGATGCTGATCGGACTTCAAGCAGACCACAAATATATGATCGAAGATATTTATCGACGGCTGCAGGACAAGTTCTATGAAAAACCCGAGGGACTGCCATATCAATATTGCCTACTCGAACTGGTAAAACAGATATGATGGGAACGGTTGAAGCCTTATATGTGATAAGATTTTCTCACATGAAATCCGCGAGACCCGTCTGCCTGGCCTTCTCGTTCTTGAATAGGGAGTCGATCTCCATCTTTAAAAGCTGCAGCCTCTGCTGGGTGTAGCTGCTCACCCCATACTCCTCTGCCACCTTGATCGAGACCTCCAGGTACTTTCTCACGCTGCCCTCGTGCACAGTGAGAATCATCCTGCCGCCGCATTTGGGGCAGGTCTCCTTCAGTGGAGGCCTTCTATACTTGGCTCCGCACTTCACGCACCTCACCTTCTGCTTGGAGAAGGCATGCAGATTGCCAATAAGGTCGGGCAGGAAATGAGAGTTGATCACCCGCTCTGCTACGTCCTGCTCGTCCACCGCCCGGATCATCCGCGCCAGCTCCAGCTGGGCATCCATCTTATCGATCATGGTCTCCAGGGTCTTGTAGGCGCTGTTCTTCGGCCCGGCGGCGATGTCCGTAGTATCATGGCTGAAGTTGAACCCCTCATACTGCTGGTCGGTGCCCAGCCGCTTGGACACCAGATCGAACCTCCCCTCCAGATCCTTGGGGCTGGTGTTGGTGAGGGTGGCCTCGTAGAACTCCAGGGGATAGACCGGAGTCAGATCCAGGTTATGAGCCTCCTTGTCCACCTCCGCCGGGTTGAGAATGGTGGTCATGACCAGGCAGGCGTCCATCTTCCCTCCCCGCTTTGCGGGAAGATAGGACATGGAGAAGTTGATCAGGGCATCCATGAGCAGCATGACGCAGTCCTCGTCCCCATCGCAGTTTCTCCGTTTGGCCGCATGGAAGAAGGGATGGCCAAACCCAGCCGAGGCCGGGCTGTAGCCGATCAGTCGGCAGAGGACGCCTGCAGAGGTATGGGGGGCCAGGCCCACCATCAGCTTTCCGATCAGATCCTGGGGGGTT
>Ga0208040_1001624_pt1 | contig 21647 bp, 17 predicted proteins | sample AD_UKC083_MetaG_FD_184431 | JGI IMG/M metagenome (GOLD analysis project Ga0208040, IMG submission 184431) | Active sludge microbial communities of municipal wastewater-treating anaerobic digesters from USA - AD_UKC083_MetaG (SPAdes) (version 2) | ecosystem: Engineered > Bioreactor > Anaerobic >...
TATCTCACCTCGTACATCGCGGATGGACTGATTGTCGCCACGGCAACGGGCTCCACGGCCTACGCGTTAGCGGTTGGCGGTCCCATCCTGCCGCCAGAGTTGCGCAATATGCTGCTGCTGCCCATCGCCCCGCACCTTTCGCTGGACCGCGCGGTTGTGCTGGCGGAGGGAGCCAGCGTGCTTCTGCGCGCTCATTGCGACCATGAGGCAGTCCTCAGCGTGGACGGCATTGACCCCATCCGCCTGAATGCTAATGATTGCGTGCGCGTGACAGCCAACCGGCACTCACTGAAGATGGTGCGCTTTGGCGAACCGAATTACTTCTACCGCCGGCTGGCGACCGTGCTGCACGATAACCCTGCCCTGAAACAAAACCACCATGACTGAAAACAAAGAACAAAACACCAACAATACCCCGCAGGAGGAAATCGTTCTACGCTGCAACCGCTGCAATAAACCAATCACACCCGAAACAGCCGTGCTGACGCCAACCGGCTACCGCTGCAAGGAATGCGTGCGCTCCCAACAAAAGATTTTTGACACTACCAAAGGGCTGGACGTGCCGCTGGCTTTCATAGTTTCGGCTGTGATTGCTTTTGCTGGCAGCTGGCTTGCCGGCCGCATTGGGTTTCTGGTTCTATTCGTCGCGCCGGGGGTAGGCACATTGATTGCCAACATCGTGCGTTGGGTTGTTCGTAAGCGCCGCAGCAAAGCGCTGAACCAAACGGTGCTTTGGGGCAGCATTTTGGGCTGCCTGCCTTTGATAGTAATGCGTTTGCTGCCAATCCTAAGCCTGAATGGCGGCACGGCGGCTTTGGGTGGGCTGCTGCCGCTGGTATGGCAGGCGATCTACGCGCTGCTGCTTATCTCAAGCGCGTACTATCAATCTACCGGCATCAAATTGGGCTGAGGTCAGGCATGCTTGCGGAACTGCGTATTCAAAACTTTGCCATTATTCAAGATCTGACGCTCACATTTACTAATGGGCTGGTGGTGCTGACCGGTGAAACCGGAGCGGGCAAATCCATCATCCTGGACGCGCTCAACGCCGTCCTGGGCGGACGGGTGGATGTCAACGATATCCGGCGCGACAGTGAAAAAGCCGTCATCGAAGCAGTATTCGAGCTGGACGCGCCAAGTGCCGCGGCGGTCAGGGCTCTGCTTGAACCGGAAGGATTGTGGGAGGAAAACGAGCCATTGACGCTTTCCCGCGAAATCCGCTCCGGAGGCCGGAGCGTCGCCCGCGTGAACGGAAGAAGCGTCAGCCTCTCGCTGCAATCCGAGCTTGGCGCGCTCTTGGCAGATATCCACGGGCAATCGGAGCACCTTTCTCTCCTGAAAGTGCGCCATCACCTGGAGCTGTTGGACCGCTTCGCGCATCACGAGGATGCGCTTAGCGAATACGCGCGCCTCTACCGCCACTGGCTGGCGGACCGCGCGGAGCTGGAAGAACTCCTGAAACTGCAGCAGTACGCCAAAGACCGCACGGATATGCTCAAGTACCAAATCCAGGAAATTGAGACAGCACGCCTGAAAACTAACGAGGAAGCGGACCTGCGTCAGGAACGCACCCTGCTGGCGAACGCGGAAACCCTGCACAGCCTTTCACAGCAAGCGCTTTCCGCTCTGGATGAAGGCGGCGAGATTCCACCTGTAACCGACCTGCTTGGACAAGCCCAACACGCCCTGGACGAGCTTGCGCGGATTGACCCTCAGATGTCCGCGATGAGCGAAAGGGCGGACCAGGCATTAAACACAATCTCCGAGATCGCCTACGAACTGCGCGGATACCTGGAGAACATCGAATTTAATCCAACCCGGCTGGACCAGATTGAAGAACGGCTGAACACGCTCAACTTCCTCAAGCGCAAGTACGGCGGCAGTCTGGAGAGTATTAAGGCATATCTGCAAAACGCCAAAGATGAGTTGGCTAAAGTGGAGAATGTGGAAGAGCAGATAATTGAAGTGGAGTTTAAAATAAGCCGGATAAAGGAAGAGCTTGGCGCGGTCGCTGGCGCGCTCAGCCGTGAGCGGCGCGGAACCGCCAAACGGCTTGAAAATGGCATAGAGACTCAGCTGAAAAACCTGCAAATGAAAAACGCCCGCTTCCAGGTGAACTTTGCTCTTACTCCCGACGCGGATGGCTTGGAGTTGGATGGGCAGCGCGTGGCTTTTGACGCGACTGGCGCTGACAAGGTCGAATTTCTAATCGAAACCAACCCGGGCGAGGGGCTTAAACCTCTGGTAAAAATAGCTTCTGGCGGCGAAACTTCGCGGCTGATGCTCGCGCTGAAACATGTGCTGGCGGAAGCGGACCAAATCCCAACCCTGGTTTTTGACGAGATTGACCAGGGCATTGGCGGTCGGGTGGGCGTCATTGTAGGGCAGATGCTCTGGCAGCTCGGGCGCAAGCATCAGGTGATGTGCGTCACGCACCTGCCGCAGTTGGCAGCCTACGGCGACCAGCATCTGCGCGTTTCCAAGCATGAAGCGGACGGCCGCACCCTGACCCATGTGCTTGCGTTGGATGCCAACGGGCGTGAGCAGGAACTGGCCGGCATGATTGGCGCTGTCAGCGCGGGAACACTGCAGTCCGCGCGGGACTTGATGCGCGCGGTCGCCGAGTTTCAGGGTAAAATTGATTAGGTCAGGTAAGCTCACCACAACCTGACGCTTGAAATCGTCATACTCAGGGGATTGTTCCTGACACAATTTCATACCTAAGAAAGGATCATCATTATGCCCAAGACCAGCGAGATACTCGGCGTCATTCTCGGCGGAGGACAGGGCAAACGTCTGTATCCGCTCACTTCCGAACGCTCGAAACCAGCGGTCCCTATCGCTGGAAAGTACCGCCTGATTGACATTCCTATCAGCAACTGCATCAACTCCGATATTTTTCGCATCGCGATTCTGACCCAGTTTAATTCAGTCTCGCTTCACCGGCATATTTCCCAGACCTACACTTTTGATTCGTTCCACTCCGGATGGGTCCAGATTTGGGCTGCGGAACAGACTATGGAGCATACTGATTGGTATCAGGGCACGGCGGATGCAGTCCGTAAGCAGCTAATGGAGATAAGCTCCACCAAATGCCCCTATGTGCTCATCTTGGCTGGTGACCACCTGTACCGCATGGATTACGCCGAGATGGCCCAGTTCCATTGGGATAACAACGCGGACGTAACCGTCGCCGTGCAGCCGGTGCCTAAATTGGAAGCCTCTCGTTTTGGATTGCTTAAACGCGCGGAAGATGGGCGCATAACGGATTTTGCCGAAAAACCCAAAGACCCCGAGAAACTTGCCAGCATGGTCAGCCGGGACGACCCGGAAAGCCCCTATCTCGGCTCGATGGGCATTTATCTATTCAATACCGAGCTGCTTGTGAATGTGCTTCGGAAGGGCGGCATGGAGCGCCTTGATGATTTTGGCGGCGACATTATCCCCTACCTGATTGGACAAGGAGCTTCGGTGTATGGCTATAACTACGAAGGCTACTGGCGGGATATTGGTACTATCCGCTCTTTCTATGAGACCAACCTGGAATTGACGGATGAAAATCCCGGATTTGACTTTTATGACCCGGATAAGCCAATTTTCACGCATCCCCGTTTTCTGCCTTGCTCGCGCGTAGTCGGCTGCGCTTTTAAAAAAGTGCTTATCGCGGAGGGATGCAATGTTGAACACGCCACGATTGAACATTCCATCATTGGCGTGCGCAGCCAGGTTGGCGAAGGCTCTGTAATAAAAGACACTATCATGATGGGCGGCGACTATTATGGCACGCTTAAAAACGGCGCACCCTTAGGGATTGGTCGGAACTGCGACATCCAGGGCGCAATCATCGATAAAAACGCCAGCATCGGGGATAACGTGGTGATTAAGCCCTTCCCCGAGGATAAAGAAGTGGACCACGCTCTGTACAAGGTGCGTGATGGGATCGTGGTCATTCCTAAGCACACTACTATTCCGGCCGGGACGGTTATCGCGCCCTAAATAGCTGAACATAAAAAACTCCGGGTTTTCCCGGAGTTTTTTTATGAAGGGGGAACGTAGCGCAGCCAGTAAGCCGCGATACCAAAAGCCACCGCGACATTCAACGAACCCTTGCTGCCGCCCATTGGCAGGCACAAGACTTCATCCGCTAACGCCAGCAAGCCTGGGTCCACGCCGGCTTGTTCACTGCCCACGATGCATAAAACAGGGCGCGGGTTTTCTTTCGGAAGCCGGTACGAAAACAGCGGGCGGGCGTTCGGCGTGTTTTCCAGCGCCAGAAGGATGTAACCGCGGGCTTTGAGAGCAGAGGCAAGAGCCACAGCGTTTGGCGCGCTATCCCAGGGCAGGTGCGTTTCAGCGCCTAAGGCAGTCTTGGCTATTTGCGGCTGCACGCCAGGCGCGGGGGAGATGCCGCCCAACCACAGTTTTCGTAATCCCGCGCCATCCGCGGCGCGAAAAATCGCGCCGACGTTCAAGGCTGAGCGGATATTGTCAAGCAAGGCTTCCAGCGTGGGAAGGGAACTGTTTCTTGCGCTGTCTGGCGCGGCAGGGTCCAGCGCTTTTAGCACGCGCGTAAGCTCCGCGCCGCAAATTGGGCAAAACCTGCCTTGATACTGGTCTAAATCCAGCGGGAAACGCAACTGACAGCTCTCGTTCTGGCACTGCATAAACCAGATTTCCAAATTTCCCTTCCTTTCAGCTGTTCAGCGATGGATTTTTGAGCGTTAAAGTGTTAGACGCCTGGGTGAGGGGGGCACCCAAGCGTCTAACAATTACAGTATACATAATTGTTATTTAGATTTCAAGTGAAATTCACAAAAATTACGCATGAATCCTTAGAGAATCATAAGAAAACGCGCGAATTCGTAAGGAAAAGCTAGCTAACGGTTGTATTCCTGCCCCGATACGGTGCAATAGGGTTCAAAATGATAGCCGCGCAGCGTCAATTCATGCAGGATCAACTCCAAACCGCGCACGGTTTCGGCGCGGTCCTCACCACCGTCGTGCATCAGAACCACGCGATACGGCTCTAATCCTTTTTCAACCAAGCCAAGGATTTCTTCGCCGGAAATGCCGGTCCAATCGCGCGTATCGAGGTGCCACATGGAAATCGCGTAGTTCATGTCGTACGCGTAGCTGTAGACGCTGTCGCTCACCGCGCCATAAGGCGGCCGCAGGCAGGGAGTCAACTGATTAGTTAAGTCGGGTCGCTCGCTGAGGGCATCCCGGATGGCGTCGCGGGTATCTATCACTTCCAAATAGAAATCGGAATAACCCAGTTTTGGCAGCTCAATGTGATTGTAGCCGTGCAGCCCAATCATCTGGCCGGCATCCGCCACCGCAAGCGAAATCTGGGGATAACTGCGAGCGTTTCTGCCAATTTCATAAAAAACGGCAGTTGCGTGATATTTTTGCAGCAGCGCCAGCACCTGCGGAGTCCATTTGGGGTCTGGTCCATCGTCGAAGGTCAGGTAAATCACCAGGTCAGGGTTTGCCTGGGGCAGATCCTGGCTGGATTCAGCGCTTGGTTCGGGGGCGGTCCAGTTGTTGACGAGTTGAATGAAAGCCTGCGCGCGCCCAGAGTCAGCGCTGTGGTTATCCGGGGGCAGGGCTTGTTCGCGCGGGGCGGCCACGACCGGCGCGGGCGCGGAAAGCGCTAATCCGGCCAGCAGAGCCAGGTTGAGAAGGATTACAAACCACTTTTTCATTAGGCGAGCCTTTTGATGCCCGTATTATATAAGATTAACAACCAATTTTCCATGCGAGCAGCGCATAAGCTTTTACGAATGGCTGCAAAACCTATGCCAAGTCCCCAACCCCTTACATAAAGCCAAGCCTAGCTCAATCCGCGACAAACGCCGGCAGCAGCTCCCAATGCAGGCCGCCGTCAGCGCTGTGAAAGAGATAATTGCTCTCCATGCTGGTGTCTCCTTCCGGAGATGCAAGCATCCAGCCGTTGTCCGCGTCCGGGAAATCCAGGGTGAGTGGGGTAAAGCCCCCGGGGAGCCCGTCGGAGTGGTCTTCCCAGCTTGCGCCGCCGTCGCGCGTGCGGAAGAGCCCAAACTCTCCCAGCAGCCACCAGTGCTGCGCGTCCGCGAAAACAAAATGGTTAGCGGAAGGCAGAGCTCCGCTCAGGAAGGTCCAGGTCTCACCGCCATCAACGGATTGGTAGAACCAGGTCTGCGGACTTCCGGTCGGCAAATATACACGCAGCGGCAGGATGGCCTCCGTAGAGCTGAAGAATGCTGGCGGAAAACTTTCGAACATCGCGCCAATATCACCATCCGGCATAGAAACATCTACCAGAAACCAAAACTCACCGCTATTAGTACTCCGGTATAAAAATACGAAGTCATTAATCGGCACACTTCCGCTAACCCATCCTTTATTAAGGACCGGAAACACAAAGCCGGTCTTTTGACCGCCTGCAGGAAGGGATGGATCTGCGCCTCCGGCTTCGTGGCTGAAGCGCAGTTCCCAGGTAGCGCCGCTGTCAGCGGTCTGATACAGGGCGATGTATTCTGAGCCAGCCCCTGCTCCCAGGCGGCTGAGTAAAAAGCCGTTTTGGCCGTCCAAAAACTGCGGATCGCCCGCGGGAAAATCAAGCACAGTGGTAGTCCAGGTCGCGCCCGCGTTGGGGCTGTGCAATAGCATTGAGCTTTCAAAAGTGGGGACGCTGAGCCAGGCGGTGCTCCCGTCAAGATAAAAGCTGTAAAAACCGCCGCTCGCGCCGGCCAACGCGGCTGCCGGGCTCACATCCGCCCACGAAAGACCGCCGTCCGCGCTGTGGTAAAGCGCTGTTTGATTCCAATTGGATGCCCAGCCCTGTCCGTTCGCGAAAATGCGAAGGGAATAGAGTGGAATGCCAGCCGCCGCGGCTGATGGCGGCACTTCAGGCGTTAACGGCGCAGGCGGTGTTGCCAGCACGGGCGCTGCCGGGTACACAGTAGCGGCCTGGTGCGCCTCCGCCCCGGCAGGGTAAGCAGAAGGCGCTGCAGCGGCAGGATTTTCTGTGGGCGCCGCTGGCGTGCAAGCATTCAGGAGGAGAGCCGGCATCAGGAGAATAAGAAGAGAAAACGGGATATTTTTCATCGCGCGCTCCTTGGTTGGATTCTACCACCGCGCGATGGGTTAAAAGGCGCGTCAGATGCGCTTAAAACAGAAATGCCCTCGGCGCGATTCGAACGCGCAACCTACTGCTCCGCAAGCAGGTGCTCTATCCATTAAGCTACGAGGGCAAATTGCCTTGAGGGGAGAGATTTTATACCTAAATTCGGAATGGGTCAAGGGATTTTCATAGCTGAACTTATCGCGAGTCGGCGCCAACAGGCAGGCCGCGCGGTGATTAGATAAAAAATCGCTGCGCTAACAGCTCTGTTTCGCGGCTGTGCACATGCCTCCCAATCCTACCCCCAAAAAACCCACCACGATAAACAAAAGCTACACTTGAATTGGAATATTTTTGAAGAATATCCCCGCGCGTTGAGAAACGCTCCCATTACCCACATCTTCTTATACAAGCTGGGGAAAAATCCTCCCGAAAACAATAATGTTTCACGTGAAACATCGCCGGCGTGAATTATTGTTTCACGTGAAACTTTATGGAACGTAAATCTGTCTTTTCTCGCCGCCTTTTTCTTTTTCCCCGCTCAAAAACGCCAGGGTATGGCCTGTAAAATCGTCGATAACGATGTCAAAGCGGCTGTCCGGGCTGTAATCGGCAACGCGGATGACCCTCAGGCAGTTCTTGAGGGCTTCCGCGCCGGGCAGCCATTCCAGAACGTGATTGGGCGTCGCTTCAAAAAACTGCGTGTTAAACGTGTCGCGGTTCAGGTTGACGGCCAGCGGGTAAATTTGGCCTTCCAGCAGGTCCTGGAAGAAGTGAGTGCCGAGTGAGGGTTCATCCGGGATGCCGGCTTTGCCGCCGGTAAGCTCTACGATAGCCCGGGTGTTGTAGATATCAGAGTAATCCACGTGCACGCCCAGGTCCGGGTTGGAGGTTCCCCAGCGGCCTGGCCCCACGCAAATATAGTTCTCGTTGTGCAGCGCGGCGTTGATTTTCCCGATGGCGCGTTCCAGTTGGTTGCGCTCATCCTGCGTGGCCAGCGCGAAGTAGGCCGAAGGATTGACATAGAGAACATAACGGATGTCTTCAATCATCCCGCCCGCCACCACGCTGATCCCGGTGAAGACCTTGTCTGACTCGGTCACGCGTTGCGGGAGCTCGTAGCTGCCTTCTTTGATTGTCCCGAGCGGACGGCACTGTATCAGAGTGATTTGCACGGATGCTTTTCCATTGCTTTCAGACACGCGCGCTGTAAATTCAATGTCTACTGGCGTGTGGTACTCTGTTTCCAGCGTGGATAGCAGTTCGCGCATCAAGGGCGCGAAATCCGTCCGGCGCAGCAGTTCGTCGAAGGTCAGAACAAGATTCTCGGGCTTTCCCTCAATTAAGTTGCTGCGCAGCGTCTGAAAATACCCGTCGCTATCCAATTGAGCCAGGTAACGCAGCTGTGGAATTCTTTGATTAAGCACATCCCGGACCGATATTGTCGTAAATTTATTCTGCTTAAGGTCAAGCAGGTCAATAAACTGCTGAGAATAGCGGCGAATCGATTGCGTGGACGATGAGGGCATCAACGAAGGGTGACTGAGAGCGACCAGGCGCGGGTAATCGTTTCCAACCCGGTCCACTGCGCGGGTGCCCAAACCCCAGACCAGGCGCACAAAGCCCTGTTCTGTGCGAATTTGAGGAGACCAGCGGAATTGATTTTGGCTGTATGCTACGCCGGCGAGCTGTGGGAAGTAGTAATCCCCCTGCCGCTGCCCTTCCACAACCTGAATAAGCAGCGCCATGCGTTCATCGTAATCCAGTAAACCGCGGCTTTTTCGATAAAGCAGCGCCGGCGGGTTGAGCGTGGAGGCATAGATGTGGGCGATAGCCTGCTGCAGCGCGCGCAGATTCTCCTCAGGGTCTCCTTGGTTAGGCAGGAAGATGCTTTCATACTTCCCCGCGAAAGCGGTGCCAAAATTGTCTTCCAGCAGGCTGGAAGAGCGCACAATCAGCGGGCGTTTGCCGGCCATGCTCAGAATCGTTTCCTGATGTTGGACGGCGGAAGGCGGAAAGTCGCCGCGAATGAAATCTTCGACGATAAGCGGGTAATCGCTGCGCATTTGCTCTTCGTCTTTATATTTCTGGTCGTTCCAGTGATGCAGATTATTGATGGATAGGAAATTGTAGAAGACGTCGGAGCCAATGTAGAACGATGTAGGGGTTTGCAGACTTTCGCGCAAGCTTTCGCTGGATTTTTCCTTGAGTATCCGCGCCGCGAGCAGCATACCCCCCGCTTTACCCCCGATTCGACCTCTACCGAGCTTGTGCTGACGAATTTCGGCCAGGTCGGAGACTGTAAACCAGTCTTTGGCGATATTGATGTAGCGCAATTGGTCGCTGATCATGCTGCGGATCAGGACAACTTTGATCTCGTGCAGACGCGCTTCGTATGGCGCGCGCTTCTCTTCGGGCATTTTTTCAATCATCATGCCCTGGTTGAAAAGCATTTCAGTCGGGGCGGTCTCCGGGTTGAATTCAATCGTGATCTCCGGCACGTGAACGCCGCGTTCGTTCAAAGCCTGTTGGATTAGCTTGGTAAGCTGTTCGAAACCAATAAACTTGGCGAAATATGTGTCCGTGAGCTGGTTAAGCATTTCCGCTTTGCGGTATTCCCAGGTTTCGGAATCTTCTTCGGAGAGTGGGTCGCGAATGCCTTCGCGTTCCTGGGATTGAACCGCGTTCTGCACGGCTTCCGCGTTCAGCGCGGATGGGGTGGTCAGCCCTTTCTGGTAAAGCTCCTGCCGCATCAGCTCGCGTATGCGCCCGGACAGAACCGGATATTGGGAGAGCGCCAGATAGATGCTGTAGTAGCGGTCGCTGCCGCTTTGCGGTAAGGTCATGAGCTGCCTCGCGGAGGAATATGCCTGATTTTATCATGCCTGGGAGGGGGCGCGCCGAATGATTCGCGGCTTTCCACAGTAATATTATAGAATAAACCCATAATTATACGCAAATATTGCTAATAAATTAATCTATGCGCAATCTCGCATTGAACCTGGTCATGATTGGGTATGCTTGCCTGTTCTGAAAGATTCCGGAATATCAGGCTTGCTGGCAAGAATGTACTCCAGGAAAAGAAAAACCGGACAAATTTCGTCCGGTTCGTTTTTTTTACGCTCTATTAGCGCTGGATGTTCATCGGCATGATGATGTGTTTGAAGGTGTCGTCCCCTACCGGTCGAATCATGGCGGGAGTATTGGCCGCGTTGGTCTCCAGAATGACATTGGCAGTCTTGATGACCTCCAACACTTCGCGCAGATAGCGCACATTGAAGGAAATCAAGAGCGGAGTGCCGTCCACGGAAGCATCCACGATGACTTCAGATGAGCCGGTCTGCTCAGAAATGGCCGAAATTTCGAGTTGGGAAGCCTTTTCCGCGCCGCCCTCAGGCTGGATATCCAGCCGGGCGATAAAATTGCCTTCGCGCGCGATGATTTCAGTCTGTCGGCAGGCTTTCAGCAGGTCGGCGGTGGTCAGCACCGTGCGGGTTTTGAAAGAAGGCGGAATGATGGCGGAATAGTTCGGGAAGTTCCCTTCGATCAACTGTGAAATTAACTCCACATCCTTGAGGTGAAAAACTACCTGACCGCGCCCAACCGGGAAGTTCATCTGCAAAATTTCCTCGCCGTCCACAGCCACGCGTGAAAGTTCGGCCAGCGCGCGAGCGGGAATGAGCGCGTCCAGCTTTTGGGCGGGTTTCTGCGCCAAAATCGCGCTGGCAATGGAAATGCGGTAGCCGTCTGTAGCCGCCAACACCAGGTAATCGCCATCAACAGTCATGTGCACGCCAGTCAGGTTCGGGCGGGATTCGTCATGAGAAGCGGCAAAAACCACTTTCTGAATCATTTCTTTGAAATTCGTGATGTTCAGCGGCAGGCTGGTGCCCGTATCCGCGGCGGACATGGGCGGAAATTCTTCCGCGCTGATGCCTTTGATATCCGTATTGAGCGTGCCGCAGCGTACATTGAGGGATTGCGTCCGCAAATCCGCCGTGAGCGTGACGTCGTCGCTGGGTAGATTGCCTACCAGGTCGGCAAAAGTGCGGGCGGGAACGGTGAGGCTGCCTTCATCCTGAATCTTCGCGCCAAGCCAGGCGCTGATGCCCAGTTCCAGGTTGGTGGCGGAGAGCTTCAGCCGACCGTTGTCGGTTTGGATGAGGATGTTGGCCAGCACAGGCAGTGGGCTGCGGGACGTGACGGCTCTGGCGACGACGCCAACGGCCTGAGCCAGCTGCTGCTGTTTTACGATTGCTTTCATAAGTTCCTCCCGCGGATGAAATTGGTCCTTAATCTGATAAATTATACCGTGAAGCGGGGTAGATTGCCAGACTGAGCATAGTTTTAATACAAAACCTGAGCTAACTTGCGCGAAAAAGCCGCGCTGAAACGCTTTCCGGGCTGTTTGTGGGTCTTCTTTAATACCGGATGATATAATTTTCTGACGTTATATTTGGTATTTATCTTCCTGTCTTGATTGGAGCAGCATGCCTTCCGAAACGACCCAGCTTCGCAGGAATATCCTTGTTTTCAGCGTGTATTTCCTCATTTTTTTCGCCGGCATGGGTATTATTCAGCCTTTTCTCAGCCTGCACTTCCGCTCCATCGGGTTTAGCGGCGTTCAGGTCGGCGCGTTGGGAACCTTCAGCTCTCTGGGTCTCATCCTAACGGCCACGCAGTACGGAGTTTTCTTTGACCGCAGCTCCCGAAAACGCCTTATCCTGGCGCTTTCCCTGTTCCTGCTCACCCTGACGCTCTACTTCCTACCTTTCATGCGCGGCTTTGGCATCGTGCTTGTGCTTTTTGTGCTCCACCGCATTGTGGCAAGCTCCAGCATCACCGCCACCGAAAACCTTTCTTATCAGGTTTCGTCCGGCGGAGCTGCCAACGGAAAGGTTTCTTTTGGCAAATTACGCATGTGGGGTTCGGTTGGTTTCGGCGTCACCGCGGTGATTGGCGGTTGGCTCTTCGGCACGAAAGGTATTCTGATTAATGACCAGGTCTTTCTGGCGTTCATGCTGGTCTCTATTGGCCTGATCCTTTTTACGATGCCGGCGGACTTTTTCCGCGACGGGCAAGCTGACCAGAAACAGGGCGCCGCCGCGGGGTTCAAAGGTATTATCAACCTGATATTCAAGGACCGCTACCTCTTGCTGACCGTGGTCGCGCTTGCGCTGACCGACCCGCTCAGCGACGGCGTGCGCTCATTTGAGCCAATCTTTATGAAAGACCTGGGGCTCACGGAGAGTATCATCGGCGCGGCGGTCTCGTTGAGCTGCTTTACCGAAATCCCGATCATGCTCTTGGGCGACCGCTGGATTCAGAAGCTGGAAGTCCATCAGCTTGTGTTTTTCATCCTTATTTTTGACCTGACCCGCCGCCTGCTGGTCTGGTTTTTCCCTTTTGGCTGGCTGGTGTTCGTCCTGAATATTCTGACCGCGGTCAGCTTTTCCCTGCGACTGATCACGACCATTCACCTGATTAACCTGCGGGTGCCCCGGCAGTACACCACAGCCGCGGTCACCTTTGTGAATATCACCCTGAACGGCATTTCCCACATGCTCAGCAACGCGCTGAGCGGCGTGGTGTACGACAACTTCGGCGGAAGGCCGATATATCTGGTCAGCGCGTGTTTCTGCGTGGTTTCACTGGTCTTCGCGCTGGCTGCCCGCCGCGCGAAAGCGCAGGAAAGCCAGGTTTTGGTGGGGAATTGAGCCTAAGCTTGCATAACGAAGGCAACATGCGCTGCCTGAAAGGATAAAAATGATCACGATTAGCGAGTATGCCCGCATGTTGGAGGGGGAGCAAGATATCATTCATCTGCAAACCGAAGGCTTGAGCAATGCTGAGCTGCTGGTTCAGCCTCCAAATGGTGGGAACTGCATGGAATGGGTGCTGGGTCACATCGCGGACGGCCTGGCTACCATCCTGCGCGTTCTGGACGCGCTACCGCCCGAGAATTTGCCTGACTTGAGTCGCTATCAGCGGGGTTCAGAACCTATCCTGGGACCGGAAGCAGGGTTGTTGGGGCGCGCTGGTCTGCTGGAAGCCCTGGACATGCTGCACAGCGCCGCGCAGACACGCCTGGCGGAATTAGGTGAAGAGGCTTTTGATCAAGAAATCATCATCTTCGGGGATCACGCGCAGCGCCGCGGCTGGTGGGCGTTGTTCTTTCTCTTCCATCACAGCTATCATGTCGGGCAGTTGGAAATTCTGCGGAATATCGCTGGCAGAACTGAAAAAATCATCTGAATCCGCGGAATTTTTGCAAAAAAAATAGGGGCTGGCTGCCAAGGGCGTGCCTAACTGAAGTTACCCGGGCGCAGAGATGTGTCTAGTGGGTCTCTTATCCGCCAGTCTTGAGGTAAGATTGACCGACCGCGCTTTTGGAGAACTGGAATGATTCAAGCCCGCATAAAAAACCTGATTAAAACCCGTCCGATTGCATTGATTCTGCTGATATTCCTGGCGTTCATCGCCCTGGGCATGCCGGACGGTTTGCTGGGTGTTGGCTGGCCTTCCATCCGGGCTGGCTTTGGTCAGCCGCTTGACGTCATTGGCATGCTGCTTTTCACCATGATGGTGGGATATCTGACCTCAAGTTTTTTGAGCGGCGAACTGACCCGGCGCTGGGGCGTGGGGAAGGTCTTGATTATCAGCTGCCTGCTCACCGGCATCGGTTTGATAGGTTATACCCTGGTTCCGCGCTGGTGGATGATGGTGGCCTTGGGTCTGTTCGCCGGGCTGGGGGCCGGCGCGATTGATTCCGGTCTGAACGCGTATGTTGCCGCCAACTTTGGTCCGGGTCTGATGCAATGGCTGCACGCCAGCTACGGGATCGGCGTTACTACTGGCCCGCTCATTATGACCGCCATGCTCGCGCGCTACAGCAGCTGGCGCCCGGGCTACCTGGTGGTGGGCGGCTTTCAGTTAGTGCTTGCGCTTAGTTTTGTGCTGAGCATGCCCCTCTGGAATTGGAAAAAACCTGAACTCGATGAGGCGGTCGACCAGGCTCCTGCGACAAGCGCCAGCCTGAAGGAAACCCTGCGCCAACCGCGCGTGTGGGCAAGCATGGCGCTGTTCTTTTTCTACGTGGGGTCTGAAGTAGCCCTGGGAACCTGGGTTTATTCGCTGTTGACCGAAGGCCGGGGCATTGACCCGCAGCTGGCGGGTTATTTCGCCGGCAGCTATTGGTTTACATTCACGCTTGGCCGGGTTTTGGCCGGCGTGCTCACGCGGAAAATCAAAATCCAAAAGCTGGTAATTATCTGCATCGCGGCCGCGTTGGCCGGGACCTTGGTCTTAGGGCTGAACCTGGGAACCTGGGTGAACCTGGCGGCAGTGGCGCTGGTCGGGTTTGCTTTCGCGCCGGTTTTTCCGGGATTAATGTCCGGAACGCCCGCGCGCGTGGGGCAGGAGCACAGCAATAACACCATTGGCATGCAGGCCGCCGCCGGCAGCCTGGGGGGCACCGGGCTCACCAGCCTGGTTGGCGTGCTTGCGCAGAGCTTTAGCCTGGAAGTGGTTCCGCTGGTGCTGTTGGTTTTTCTGAGCTGCTTGCTGGGGCTTTACCTGCTGTTCCGGCGCAAAGGGAATGCTAGGACAGCTGCCGAGCAGAGTTAGGTTTCTATACGGGGCGTAGAAAGCGCCTTTCAAACGGCCACTTTCTTTTGGGGAAACAATACGGTCAAACCCGCTAATAACCCGTTAGCATCCATCCAAATCCACTGTCATCCTGAGCTTGCGAAGGATCTTGATTTTTCGGGCGTAGAACAGGTCTATCACACCGCCAAAAAATAGCTGTCTTGTGGAAAGACAAATCCGAACTTGCTGGCGACCCGAACGCATCCATCCAAATCCTCTGTCATCCTGAGCCTGCGACGGATCTTGCTTTTTCCGGCGTAGGCGCAATGTATTCCAGCAACAGCAATAAAGCTCAGCTGTGCAGATAAGGGGCTTGCCTCCCACGCTTGCCACAATTTCGCAGCAGCTTTTAGAGCGCGACCAGACTATTACTATCCCTATGCGGCCAGCCCCAGCCCTCTCGTGCGACTTGACGCCCCACAATAAGCGTCTATAATTCAACAACTGAAATATATGGAAGCCGAACTGTCCACCGAAGAGAACAGCCGCGCGCTGGATCTCCTGACCCAAATCGAAGCAAACCCCGACATCTCGCAAGCCAGTCTGGCGGATGAACTGGGCGTTGCCGTTGGCACCATCAACTGGTACCTCAAACGGCTGATATCCAAAGGCTATGTGAAGGTCAAACGCGCCCAGCGCAAGAAATTGCGCTATATCATCACGCCCGAGGGCATCGCATTGCGTGCCAGCCTGACCGTTGATTACATCCGCACGTCCTTTGACCTGTACCGCCGCGTGCGGGAACGCTCCAACAAATGCCTTGATGAACTGCGGCAAAGCGGCTGGTCTCAGGTGCGCATTCAAGGAGATGGCGAAGTTGCCGAGGTAATCCGCCTGACCTGCATTGAACGCGGCGTAGAGGTAGTTGATGAGGAAGGCGCTCCCGAAATTTCCATACAGGGCATTAAACTTGCACTGATTTTTCCTCAAGCGGAGGCTATCAGCCCTCCCGCTCAATTAGTCGTATATCGAGGTAATTATGGACCAAGCAATTGAACTTGCTGGAAAGCGTATTTGCGTCACAGGCGGCGCGGGCTTTTTGGGCACGCACCTGATTGCCAACTTGCGCGCGAAAGGCGCGCGGGAAATATTCATCCCAAAGTTTGAGGAATATGACCTGGTAAAGCCAGAAGACATCGCGCGCATGCTGAGCGACTCCCAGCCGGATATCATCATCCATCTGGCCGCGCATGTAGGCGGCATTGGCGCAAATATGGCCAAGCCCGCCGAGTTTTTCTACGATAACCTGATGATGGGCGTGCAGTTGATGCACCAGGCCTGGCAGCGCGGCGTGGAAAAGTTTGTGGCCATCGGTACCATTTGCGCCTATCCCAAGTTCACACCCATCCCTTTCAAGGAAGAGCATTTGTGGGACGGGTACCCCGAAGAGACCAACGCGCCTTACGGACTGGCTAAGAAAATGCTGCTTGTCCAGGCGCAAGCCTACCGCCAGCAGTACGGCTATAACGCCATTTTCCTGCTGCCGGTCAACCTTTACGGACCGGGGGATAACTTTAACCCCGCCAGCTCGCACGTCATCCCGGCGCTCATCCGCAAATGCATTGAAGCCAAGGAGCAGGGCGCCAGCGAAATCATCGCCTGGGGCGACGGCTCGCCCACGCGCGAGTTTATCTACGTTGAAGACGCGGCGGAAGGCATCGCCCTGGCGACGCAGCGTTATAACGGCGCCGAACCGGTCAACATCGGCTCAAGCTTCGAAATCAGCATTAAGGACCTGACCGAGCTCATCGCACGCCTGACCGGTTTCGCGGGCGCTATTCGCTGGGATACCAGCAAACCCAACGGGCAGCCGCGCCGCAAGCTGGATACCGCCCGCGCGCGCGAATACTTTGGATTTAGCGCGAAAACCAATTTTGAGGAAGGTCTTCGCCGCACAATCGCCTGGTACCAGGAGCACAGGAGCTGAACCGCGTGAGCGACATCCCGACTTCTGCCAAGATGGTGGTGCTCAAACCCGCGAAAGGCTGGCTGGGCATTGACCTGAAAGAGCTCTGGTTTTACCGCGAGCTGATTTACTTTTTAACCTGGCGCGACATCAAAGTGCGTTATAAACAGGCGGCTTTGGGGATTGCCTGGGCGGTGCTGCAGCCAGTACTCACCACCGCGATTACTTCTGTGGTCTTTGGCGTGCTGCTCAAGGTTCAGTCCGACGGGCTGCCTTATCCAGTGTTTGTGCTTGCGGCGCTGCTGCCCTGGCATCTTTTTCAGCTTTCTCTGCAAAAGTCCAGCATTAGCCTGGTGGGCAACGCTAACCTGATTACCAAGGTGTACTTTCCACGGGTAATCATCCCGCTTTCTTCCGTTCTGGCGGTCTTGGTGGACTATGCCATCTCAATGGCGCTGCTTTTTATCGCTATGGCGATATTTCGTTTACCCATCACGCTGAAGGCGCTCTGGCTGATTCCGCTGACGCTTTTGGCGGTGCTGGCGGCGCTGGCGGTAGGTTTATGGCTCTCGGCGCTGAACGTGCAGTACCGCGACGTCCAACAGATTGTGCCTTTCCTGGTGCAAATCTGGATGTACGCCTCGCCCATTGTCTACCCCATCAGCACCATCCCGGAAGGTACGCTGCGCAGTCTTTACAGCCTCAACCCGATGGTGGGGGTGGTGCAGGGCTTTCGGTGGGCTTTGTTTGGCGGCACGCCCCCGGACTTTACGCTCGCAATCTCCAGCGCGGCAGTTGTGCTGCTGTTGATTAGCGGCTTGTTCTTCTTCCGGCGCATGGAAAAAACTTTCGCGGATGTGGTCTGATGAACGCTTCTGAATATTCCATCCAGGTAAAAGGCATTTCCAAGCGCTACAAAATCGGCGCGGCGCAACAGCGCGCGGATACCCTGCGCGACCTCATCACCAACCAGGTGCAGCGCATCGGGCAAAGCTTCTCGCGCGAGGGGCGCTCCCGAAAAGCCGCGGACACCATCTGGGCGCTCAAGGACATCACTTTCGACGTCCGGCAGGGACAAGCGCTTGGCATCATCGGGCGCAACGGCGCCGGTAAAAGCACCTTGCTCAAGGTTCTCTCGCGCGTCACGGACCCGACCGAAGGCTATGGCGAACTGCGCGGGCGCGTGGGCTCGCTGCTGGAAGTGGGCACTGGCTTTCATCCGGAACTGACCGGACGGGAGAATATCTTTCTCAACGGCGCGATTTTGGGCATGAGCCGCAAAGAAATACAGAACCGCTTTGATGAAATCGTGGATTTTTCTGAAGTCGGACAGTTCATTGACACTCCGGTCAAACGCTATTCCAGCGGCATGTACCTGCGGCTCGCTTTCGCGGTCGCGGCGCATCTGGAACCGGAGATTCTGGTGGTGGATGAAGTGCTGGCTGTCGGCGACGCGGATTTTCAGCGCAAGTGCCTGGGGAAAATGGGCGACGTTGCCCAGCAGGGGCGCACCGTGCTGTTTGTGAGCCATAACATGTCCTCCATTTTGCGCCTGACCGAAGAAACTCTGGTGCTCGAGAAGGGCAAGGTCCTTTTGCGCGCTCCCTCCGCGGAAGCGGTGGATTTTTACCTGAACCGCGGGCTGAGCAAGCTGGGCGAACGCTTTTGGGAGGAGGACGAAGTGCCGGCCTCGGCCGCTCCGTTCCGTCCGTTGGCCATCCGCGTGCGTGCCAAAGACGGTGCGGTTTCGGATACCGTGCGCAGCGTGGAGCCTTTCACGATTGAAATTGAGTACGCCCTTGCTGAAGACCTGACCGGTCTGCGCGTGGGCTTTTACCTGATGTCTACTCGCGGGGAGCCTATTTTCACCAGCTTCGACACCGATTCCAGCGAGCTCTTCCAGGCGTACCCCGCCCGAGCCAAGGGCACCTATACCAGCCGCTGCGTCATCCCCGCCAACACCCTGAACGAAGGCCGTTTTGTGTTGGGCATCAACGCCAGTTCATACCATATCCGCCGCTATTTCCAGGACGAACAGGCTCTGACCTTCTCGGTGGATGCCAGCGGCGCGCCAGGCACGCACTGGCCTGAACCCAGGCCGGGCGGCGTCCGACCGGTCTTGGACTGGCAGATTGCGCGGGAGGAGTGAGCATGGGCATCCGACAGCGCGTGAAAAACCTTTTGGATGACCTGCCCCTTGGCGCGGATATCTACTGGCAGCTGCGCGGCAAGCGCAAACCCTGGTCAGCGCATTATGAGCTGGAAGGCTTAAAAGCCGTCCTGCCCCAGGCGCTGGTGGATCTTAAAGCAGGCAGCTCCAGCCGGACCGAACCCAAAAAGGTCTGCCTGTTCGCATCCCTGCACTACTGGATTGAAGAAAGCGCGCTGATTGGTCTGGCGCTGGCAGGGCAGGGGCACAGCGTGAACCTGGCTTACCTGCCGTACGCGGAATGGGATAAGGACATCTCGCCCTTTGACCTGCGCCGGCAGGACCTTTACACCCGCGAGGTTTTCGCGGACGCGAAGGACTTTCTGCGTCTTACCTCGCTTTCGGATAAAGAATACCCCGCCGAGAGCCTGCCTGCGGATGTGCTGCAGGCCGTCGAGCAGGTCTCGGACTACGATACACAGTACACCCTGCAGGTGGAAGAGACGGACAAGAACTCCGCGCTTTACCGCTTGCGCTACGCGCGCAATCTGCAGGCAGCTGGCGCGCTGTACGCCTGGCTGAAGTCTGAGCAACCAGATGTGCTGATTGTCCCCAACGGCACCATCCTCGAGATGGGCGTGGCGTACCGCGTCGCGCGGCTGCTGGGTCTGCGCGTGGTGACCTTTGAGTTTGCCGACCAGCGCGAACGCATCTGGCTGGCGCAGGACGACGAAATCATGTCCCACGACACCAGCGCGCTCTGGCAGGCGCTCGGGGGCCAAAGCCTGCCCGAAGCCGCGCGTCAGGCGATGTTGAATCTTTATGCCGCTCGCAGGAACGCCAGGCTGTGGGGCAATTTTGCCCGCCAATGGCAGCAAACCCCGCTGCAGGGCGCTTCGCAGGTGCGGGAAAGCCTAAACCTTGATAATCGTCCGGTTGCCCTGCTGGCGACTAACGTCCTGGGCGACAGCCTCACGCTTGGACGCCAGCGTATTTCCGCGACCATGGCGGATTGGATTGTGGGCACGATAGCCTTCTTCACGCGCCACCCCGCGGCGCAGCTGGTGGTGCGCGTGCACCCGGGCGAATTGCTGACGCACGGCACCTCTATGGTGGATGTGATTAACGCGAACTTCCCACAGCTGCCGGAAAACATCCATATTATCCTCCCGGGCGACAAAACCAACACCTACGACTTGGTCGAAATCGCTGATTTCGGGCTGGTGTACACCACCACCGTTGGGATGGAAATGGCAATGGCGGGGCTGCCCGTGATTGTTTCGGGGAAAACGCATTACGCTGGCAAAGGCTTTACGTTGGACCCGGACTCCTGGCAAGCGTTTGAGGACCTGCTTACACGCGTGTTGAGCGGCCCGGCGGCCTTTCGCCTGAACCCGCAGCAGGTGGAGCAAGCCTGGCTGTACGCCTACCTGTTCTTTTTTGAATTCTCGCTGCCTTTCCCCTGGCATTTGCTCTGGTTGGCAGACGATTTTACGACCCGACCGATGAGTTTCGTTCTTTCCCAAGAAGGGCAGGCACGCTACGCGCCGACCTTCGGCTACCTGGTGGGCGAGCCTTTGGATTGGGCAGCCCGCGGGCTGGCAAGGCTGAACGAACTGCCCCAACAAGCAGAGGAGAGCGCATGAGCGATCGGGATATTAAACAGGAAATTGGCCGCTTCTATAACGAAGTAGGTTGGCAAGTAGAGGAAGATGGCAATTTCCAGAATGCCCAATACGAAGACCTGCGGCCAGTCTCTGCTGAGTACATCGCCAGGGCGCACGCGCGCGTGGCAAGGCACTTGCCCAAAAGCGGGCGCTACCTGCTGGACGCGGGCTCTGGCCCAGTGCAGTACGACGCGTACCGGCAGTATTCCGCGGGTTATGAACGCCGGGTTTGCCTGGATTTATCATTTGTGGCGTTGAAGCAGGCAAAAGCCAGGCTTGGCAGCCACGCCTGGTGCGTGGTGGCAGATATTGCCCATTTGCCTTTCAAACCTGAGGCTTTCGACGGCATTGTCTCTCTGCATACCATCCACCACCTGCCTGCCGATGAAAAACCCGGCTGCTACCTGGGCTTGTACGAACGCCTGACCCCCGGCGGCTCTATGGTCACTGTGGATGGCTGGTCGGAGCATAAGCTCAAGAAAACCTGGACCAGGCTGGTTCGTTTGGCGGAAAAACTGCGCCGCGCCCCAAGCAAAAAACAGGATGACGGCGCGAAAGCAAGCCCGTTGGAAAACAAACCTGCCGGCACCTACGTGGTAAAAAACAGCGCAGCCTGGTTTAAAGCCGCGGTTGGCAGCCGCCTGCCTGCGCGGATTCTCACCTGGCGCAGCGTGAGCGTGAACTTTTTGCGCACGGTGATTCAACCGGAGTGGGGCGGCAAGTTTTGGCTAAAAGTTTTATATCGGCTGGAGGAATGGTTCCCCCGCTATTTTGGCGAGAATGGGCAGTACCCATTGATTGTCATTGAGAAACCTGAAAATTAACGTACCCGCAAACTAAGGAGTTCGTATGGAATGGAACAATAAAGTCGTATTGGTTACCGGCGGCACCGGTTCCTTTGGCAAAAAACTGATAAAGATACTGGTGGAAGAATACCACCCGGCCAAGATTATCGTCTTCAGCCGCGATGAATTGAAGCAGCATGAGATGCGCACCAGCGGTTACAACCATCCAAGCATCCGCTATTTCATTGGGGATGTGCGCGACCGCGAACGCCTCTCACGCGCGTTCTACGGCGTGAACATCGTGGTGCACGCGGCTGCCCTCAAACAGGTGCCGGCCTGCGAATACAACCCGATGGAGGCCATTAAGACCAACATCCTTGGCTCCAGC
>Ga0208040_1001637_pt1 | contig 21551 bp, 18 predicted proteins | sample AD_UKC083_MetaG_FD_184431 | JGI IMG/M metagenome (GOLD analysis project Ga0208040, IMG submission 184431) | Active sludge microbial communities of municipal wastewater-treating anaerobic digesters from USA - AD_UKC083_MetaG (SPAdes) (version 2) | ecosystem: Engineered > Bioreactor > Anaerobic >...
GCCATATTAGCTCGATGACGGCCTCGATATCAGCCGCCGTTTCCGTGGGGAGGCCGACAAGGAAATAGAGCCGGAGCTGCTCGAACCCCCCTTGCAGGAGCTTCATCGCCGCCTCGGTGATGTCGGCTTCGGAAATCCCTTTTCGGATCAGGTCCCGCAGGCGCTGTGATCCCGCTTCCGGAGCCAGGGCCGGGGTTTTGATACCCCCTTGCTTGAGCAAGGCGACGAGGTCCAGGGAGAGCATGTCCAAGCGAAGGGAGGCAGCGCCGATTTGCCCCCCGGCGGCAAGGATATCCCGACAGATTTCAATCAGTTGCGGATGATCGGAGACGGCCGTGCCGATGAGACCGATCTTTTTTCCCTTGGCCATCCCCCGGGCGATGGCGCCCTGGAGGTATTCCCGCCTCCGGAACCGCACTGGCCGGCAGAGATAACCGGCGGCGCAGAAGCGGCAGCCGCGGCTGCAGCCGCGGCTGATCTCCATGAGGTACATGGCCCCGAATTCCGCATCCGGCGCCATGATTACCGATTCCGTGGCCAGATCCTGAATATCCGCCGCCCATTTTTTTCCGATCTTCCGGGGGAGGAAAGGAACGACGGGGGTCATGGCGGCGATGAGGCCATCGTTGTGATAGGTGACTTCATACAGCCTCGGTATGTATGCCCCGGGGACGTCCCGCTGCAAACCGAGGAGCAGCTCATCTTTTTTATCACCCTTTTCCCGGTGGTGGCGTAGCGCGGCGAGAAAGTCGGGGAGGAGCGCTTCCGCCTCGCCGATAAGGAAGAGGTCGAAAAAGTCCGCCAGGGGTTCGGGATTCATGGTGACGCAGATGCCGCCGGCGATTATGAGGGCGTCCCCGGCGGTACGTTCCCCGGCAAGGAGGGGAATGCCGCCCAGTGAAAGGATCTTGAGGATGTGGGGATAGTCGTTTTCAAAGGATAGGGAAAAGGCGACGATGTCGAAATCCCGGAGGGGGCGCTGGGATTCCAGACTGAAAAGGGGGAGGGGCCCCGGGGAGAAAGATGCTTCGTCCCCGGGGTCGGGAAGAAAAACCCGTTCGCAGATAACAGCGGATTGCCGGTTCAACAGCTTATATACCGTCTGGAAGCCCAGGTTGCCCATGCCCGTCCGGTAGCGGTTCGGATAGGCCAGGCAGATGGTGAGGGCGCTTCCCCAGGACTTTTTTTCATAACCGTCTTCACGGTTTAACAATTCCCGGAACTTTTTGCGGATCGCCCAGGACATGGAACTCCGTCAGTCCGCCTGCCTTCTCAGGAAAGTGGGGATCTCCAAATCGGGCTCCTCGTTGTCTTCGATGAGTCCCATCTTTACCGTCATCGCGCTGTCGATTACCTTGTCTTTCCGGAGGTAGGCGGGTTTGGAAAGGTCGTCCCGCTTCATGCCGCCCATGGAAGACATTTTGACCACAGTGTTCTTACGGCCGCTTATGTCTTCGAAACCAGTGGCGATGACGGTGATGCGGATCTCGTCGCCCATGTTCTCGTCGATCACCGTTCCGAAGATGATGTTGGCGTCTTCGTGGGCCTCGGCCTGGATGAGGGAAGAGGCCTCGTTGACTTCGAAGAGGCTCATGTCGGGACCGCCGGTGATATTGAGGAGCACTCCGTGGGCCCCATGGATACTGTTGTCCTCCAGGAGGGGCGAGGAGATCGCCCGCTGGGCCGCCTCCACGGCACGGTTTTCACCGTTGGCCGTGCCGGTCCCCATGAGGGCCAGCCCCATGTTGGACATGGTGTTCTTCACGTCGGCGAAATCCAGGTTGATGAGTCCCGGAATGATAATGAGGTCGGAGATCCCCTTGACGGCATGATAGAGGATGTCGTCGGCCTTCTTGAAGGCCTCCAGGAGGGAGAGATTACGCCCTCCCAAGCTCAGGAGCCGCTGGTTGGGGACGACGATGAGGGTGTCGACGATCCGCCGCAGCTCGTCCACCCCTTCCTCGGCCTGATAGTTCCGGCGCTTGCCTTCGAACTGGAAGGGCTTGGTGACCACCGCCACGGTGAGGACGCCGAGATCCTTGCAGATCTCAGCGATTACCGGCGCCCCACCCGTTCCGGTGCCCCCGCCGAGTCCAGCGGTGATGAACACCATGTCGGCGCCTTCAAGATGTTCTCGGAGGCGGTCTTTGGTTTCCGTGGCGGCCTGCCGTCCCACCTCCGGATTGGCTCCCGCCCCGAGTCCCTTGGTGACTTCCGATCCTAACTGGATCTTGATCGGCGACGTGGATGCGCCCAGGGCCTGCGTGTCGGTGTTGGCAACGATGAAATCGACCCCCTGGAGATTGTAGGAGATCATCGTGTTCACCGCATTGCTGCCACCTCCACCGATGCCGATAACCTTGATCCTGGCCGTGTTGGTAGTTGATAAGTCCGTAAGTTCAAACATTTTCTTTCCTCCCCATTAAAAGAATTCGATAAACCATTTCTTTATGCCCTGGAACCATTTGCCTAATGATCCGCCGTCCCGCTTATAATCTCTGGATACATGCTTGATGCCGTATAGAACGAGTCCCACGCCGGTGGCATACATGGGACTGTTGACAATATCGGTGAGCCCGCCGATCCCCGTGGGTTGTCCCCTGCGGACCGGCAGATTGAAGACATGTTCAGCCAGCTCGGGCGCCCCCTCCATGATCGAGGCGCCGCCGGTGAGGACAACCCCGGCGGCCATGAGTTCCTCATAACCGGACCGGACGATCTCCTTCTGGGCCAAAGAGAGGATCTCCTCCATCCGGGGCTCGATGATGCGGCCCAGGATCTGGCGCGATACCTCCCGGGGTTCCCGCCCACCCACGCTGGGGACCTCGATGGCTTCGTCCTTGGGAATCAGGGGGGAATAGGCGCAGCCGTATTTTATTTTCAGCTTTTCCGCTTCCCCGGCGGGGGTTCTGAGGCCGGTGGCGATGTCACTGGTCACATAGTTGCCGCCCACAGGGAGCACCGCGGTATGCTTGATGCTGCCCTCTGAGAAGACGGCGATGTCCGTGGTGCCGCCGCCGATGTCCAGCATGGCCACCCCGAGGTCTTTCTCGTCGCTGCTCAACACCGCTTCGCTGGAGGCCAGTTGTTCCAAGACGATCTCTTCGATGTCCAGGCCGACCCGGCTTACCGATTTGGCAATGTTCTGGATGGAGGCGGAGGCGCCGGTGACAATGTGCACCTTGGCTTCCAGACGGACCCCGGACATCCCGATGGGATCCCGGATGCCGTCCTGATCATCGACGATGTAGGATTGGGGCAGGGTATGGAGAATCTCCCGATCCAGGGGAATGGCAATGGCCTTGGAGGCCTCCACGGCCCGCTGGACATCTTCCTCATCCACTTCCCGTTCTTTAACGGCAATGATCCCCAGGCTGTTTTGCCCCTTGATGTGCCCGCCGGCAATGCCGACATAGACGGAGCGGATCTGATTGCCGGAGATTTTTTCGGCTTCCTCCACCGCCTTTTTTATGGCCTCCACGGTGCTGTCGATGTTTACCACGACCCCCCTGCGCAGGCCCTCGGAGGGGCTGGAACCGATACCGATGATATCGATTCCCTGATCGGTGAGTTCGCCGACGACGGCACAGGTCTTGGTGGTGCCGATGTCCAGACCGACGATGATGTTCGCTTTTTTAGCCATGCCTGTCTTCCTCTTTCCTTTATGTCTTGAATCCTTTTTTGCCCGTGGCCTCCAGCACCGGCGCCAGCACCTCCCGACGCTGGACGGTGATCTTCACCGGGTCGCTCAGATCGATATAGAGATGACCGGTCTTAAGATTGCGGCGTTCCAGATCGACCATCACCGGAAACAGCCGTTTGAATTTACTTTCATAATTATCGAAACCCAGAAAGAGGCACAACCCGCTGTTGGTGAAGACCGACAGTCCGTAACGCTCGTTGCCGTTTATTTCGGAGACGTTTTTTATGTTCGGGTAATCGTTTTTTTTCGCCAGATGGCGGAGCAGTTCCATGGTCCGCATAAGCAGGAGCCGGCTTTCTTCGCCCTTACCCTGGTAACCCGTGAGGATGGGTATATCCATGTCGTCGGTCAATTCCAGCTTTTTGAAGGTGATCCCGTCGAAATCCATGAGATAGAAGCCGTCGTCCTTCTTCACCAGCGACACGGCGTTGCGCTCCTTCAAGTCGATGATCAGACGATCCGGAAGCTCCCGTCCTACCGACACTTCTTTGATCCAGGGGTTGGCGCGGATTTTCTCCTGCACCTCTTTCGTGCTCACCGCGAAGATGTTCTGACGGGTCCGGACGGCGGCGGCGGTGAGGATCTCTTTTTCCGTCAATTCCTTGCAGCCGCGCACGTTGATCTCCCGGATGGCGAAGTAGGGATGGCTGATGAGATAGAGGTATCCGAAGACCAGCGCCGCCGCGGTGACGCCGATGGCCGTCAGGATCAGGGATGCCTTGGCCGCCTCCATCAGAACGGTTCCCGTCTGGCGCCGCCGCCGGTACTTTTTTACCTCCTCCCGGTAATTACGATACTTTACTTTTTCCTTACGCCAGATCTTCACGGACCTTCTCCCACCACGACGACTTCCGTCTCCAGGCGGACATTCTTTTCCCGGCCTACCCGCTCCTGGATTATTCCGATCAGCGCGAGGATGTCCTCAGCCGTGGCCCCGCCCCGGTTGACGATGAAATTTCCATGTTTTTCAGATATTTGGGCGCCACCGCACCGCATGCCTTTGAGACCCGTTTCCTCAATGAGCCGGCCTGCCGGCTGCCCGGGGGGATTCTTGAAGACCGATCCGGCACTCCGGTATTCCAGAGGGTGCTTCCGCCTTCGCAAGTCCTTTATTTCCATAATCTTATTGCTTATTTCCTCCGGGTTGCCCGGGGCGAGGCGGAAGGTTGCCGCCATGATCAATCCGTCTTCGATGGGCGGCACAAAGCGGCGGTAAAAAAACTGGAGCCGGTCTCGCCGCCAGTCGCTGGTCTTTCCCATCCGGTCCATCATTATCAGTTCACTCAGCACGTCCTTGATCTCATGGCCGTAAGCCCCGGCATTCATAGTCACGGCGCCGCCCACGGTGCCTGGAATGCCGGCGCAGAATTCCAGGCCGGTGAGCCCGGCGGCGGCCGATCGGTTGACCAGCTCGGCGAGGGAGGCCCCCGCCTCTGCCTGGAGCAGCGTCACATTGCCGGGTCCGGAGACAATCCGGATGTCGGCCAGACGCTTCAGGCAGAAGATAACGCCCCGGTAGCCGCCGTCCCGGACGATAAGATTCGTTCCGTTCCCCACGGGCAGGCAGGGTATCCCTTCTCTTTTTAGGAATGCCAGCGTGGCGCCCAGCCGTTCCGGACTGTCAGGATAAACGACCGCCAGGGCGGGTCCCCCCACCCCCAGGGAGGTGTGGTTGGCCATAGGCTCATCGAACCGGACGCCATCCCCGGCGATGCGCTTCAATTCCTCACGAACGCCTTTCTTCATCTCTTTGCCGCTGCCTTCTGGAGATATTCTTCACCGATTTTCCACACTGATCCCGCACCCTGGGTTATGATTACGTCGCCAGGCCGGGCGAGGGCAAGCAGCCGGTCCGAAATGGCATCGAAATCGGCGATGTACATCACTTCCTGCTGCTCCTGTTTCCGGATGGCCGCCGCCAGATTTTCCGAATTGACCCCCGGGATCGGGGCTTCGCTGGCGGCGTAGATGTCGGTGATCACCAGGAGGTCGGCGTCGCTGAAGGCGCCGGTAAATTCCTCGAAGAGGGCCCGGGTCCGGGTGTACCGATGGGGCTGGAAGACCACGAGGAGCCGCCCCGGCCAGACGGTGCGGGCTGCCGCCAGGGTTTCCCGGATCTCCGTCGGATGGTGGCCGTAGTCGTCCACCACCGTAACCCCGCCGCCGATTCCCTTAACCTCCAGACGCCGCTGGACCCCGGTGAAGGTCTTCAAACCGGCGGTGATGGCCGGAAAATCCATGTCGATTTCCCTGGCCACGGCGATGGTGGCCAGGGCATTGTAAACATTAAATAATCCGGGGACGTTGAGAACGGCCGCTCCCAGGAGCTCCTCCCGGTACAGGACGTTGAAGGAGGTCCAGGTACCCCGGATGTTGATGTCGGCGGCCCGGTAGTCCGCCGGTGGTTCCAGACCGTAAGTGATCGTCTTCCTTTTTATTTGGGGCAGGATCTCCCGGATGTGGAGATTGTCGAGACAAAGGACGGTGGAACCGTAAAAGGGGACGATATTGGCAAATTGAAGGAAGGCCGCCTTGATCTCGTCGATGTCCCGATAGTGGTCCAGATGCTCCCGGTCGATATTGGTGATGACGGCGATGCAGGGGCCGAGCTTGAGAAAGGAGCCGTCGCTTTCATCGGCCTCGGCGACGATGATCTCCCCGCCGCCCATCTTGGCGTTGCTGCCGATGCTGGCCAGCTTGCCGCCGATGACCATGGTCGGGTCCAGGCCGCCCTGGCCGAGGACCGTGGAGATCATGGAGGTGGTGGTCGTCTTGCCGTGACTGCCCGAGACGGCAATGGAAAATTTCATCTTCAGGAGTTCGGCCAGCATCTCCGCCCGGGGGATGACGGGGATGTTGCGCCGGTGGGCCGCCAGGACCTCGGGGTTGTCGCTCTTTACGGCCGTGGAGGTCACCACGACGTCGGCGTCGCCCAGATGAATCTCGTCATGCCCTTTGAAGATCACGGCGCCCAGGGTGGCGAGGCGCTGGGTGATGTCCGTCTGTCCCAGATCCGAGCCCGTAATGCCGTAACCGAGGTTCAGGAGCACTTCGGCGATGCCGCTCATGCCGATGCCGCCGATGCCGACGAAATGAACCGTCTTTACCTTCCGCCGCATGCCGTCCATTCTTCTGGTGTCTGTCATGGTCTTCACCTTTTAAAAAATTCGCCGCTTATACTCCCCCGGCAATGTTAATGCAAGCCCCGCCGTTCCGCCATGGCGACGCAGGCGGCGGCGATCTCCGCAGCGGCCTCCGGGCGGCCCAGGGACCGGGACCGGGCGCTCATGCGTGCGATTCGCTCCGGATCGGCGGCCAGTTCTCTGATGGCGGCGGCAAGTTTCGCGCCGGTCAGCTCCCGTTCCGGGATCATCAGCGCCGCTTCGGCTCGGACGAGGACCTCGGCGTTCTTCGTCTGATGGTCGTGGATGGCGAAGGGGAAGGGGATCAGGATCGCCGCCTTGCCCATGGCGGTAATTTCCGCCACCGAAGTCGCCCCGGCCCGGCAGATCAGCAGGTCCGCCTCCCGGTAGGCGGCGGCCATGTCCATGATAAAGGGATGGACAGCCGCCGTTATTTCCAGCTTTTCGTATCCCGCCCGCACCTCCGGGACGTCTTTGGCCCCGGTCTGGTGAACGATCCGGATCTTTTTCCGAATCTCCCCCAAAAGAGCGGCGGCGTCCAGAACCGCCATATTGACGGCATGGGCCCCCTGGCTGCCCCCGAATACGAGGATGTCGAATATAATATCCTCCCGCTCCCGTTGTTGTTGGTCTGCGGCCGCCGCCACGAAGGAGGCTCGGATCGGATTGCCGGCAACCACGGATTTGCGGGCGGGAAACTCCCCGTCCGGATCCGGGAAGGACAGAAAGATCCGATCAACAAAGTTTGCCAGGATACGGTTCGTCACCCCGGGGATGGCGTTCTGCTCGGCTATGGCCGTCCTGATCCCGAGGAAATGGGCGGTGAGAACCGCCGGCCCCGAGGCGTACCCTCCTACGCCCAGGACGACATGGGGAGAAAATTTCTTCATTATTTTAAATGCCTGCATCATACTTTTCGGTATCTTCAGTGCGGCCTGGAGGGAATTCCCCCAGGAACGCCCCTTGATGCCCTCCACGTCCAGCGTGGCCAGGGGATACCCCAGCTCCGGGAGGACCCGCTTTTCCAGCCCCCGCTCCGTACCCACGAAGAGCACCTCGTGGAGGCGATCCAGATTCATAAAGGCCTCGGCGACGGCCACACCCGGAAAGAGATGTCCTCCCGTGCCGCCTCCGGCTATGATCATCTTCACTGTTTTCTCCCCTCATTGTTCATGGGCCGAGATGTTGAGCAGGATGCCCACGATGGTGAGGCTCATGATGAGGGATGTCCCACCGTAACTCAGAAACGGAAGGGCGAGTCCCTTCAGGGGGATGAGCCCCATGACGCCGGCGATGTTGACAAAGGCCTCCAGGGCGATGATCATGGTCAACCCCGCCGCCAGGAGCGTACTGAACTTGTCCGGGGCCTTGAAGGAGATAAGGAATCCCCGGATCACGAAAACGGCGAACAGGCAGATGATGATGGCCACGCCGATGAAACCGCTCTCCTCGGCGATGATGGAGAGAATGAAATCCGTATGAGGTTCGGGCAGGTAGAAGAGCTTCTGCCGGCCGTCGCCCACGCCCACCCCGAAGGTCCCCCCGGATCCGAAGGAGATGAGGGATTGAATGATCTGAAATCCCGAGTTCTGGGGGTCCCGCCAGGGGTCGAGAAAGGTCATCAGTCGCTCCACCCGGTAACTCTTGTAGAACAACAGGCCTATCCCCACGGGGATCAGCATACCTACGAGTCCCGCGAGATAGCGGACCCGGCTTCCCGCCAGGTAGAGCATTAACATGAGGATCATGGTGATCAGGACGGCGGTGCCGAAATCCGGCTCGATGACGATAAGCCCCACCAGGAGCATGGTCACCACCAGAGGAATGACGACCCCCCGCTTCAGTTCCTTGGCATACATCGCCTTCCGGGTGAGGAAGTGGGCGAGAAACAGGACAACGAAGATCTTCACCAGCTCCGTGACCTGGAAGGCGAAAAAACCCACCTTCAGCCATCGTGAGGCGCCGCCGACCCGGACGCCGATCTTGGGGATGAGGACCAGGGTGAGGAGGACCAGGGAGATGATCACCCCGGGATAAGCGAACTTCTTGAGCTCTTCATAGGGGATCCTGGTCATGAGGATCATAGCCCCCAGGCCGATGACGACGAAGATCATCTGTTTCTTGAGGAAGAACTGCCCGTCCTTGAAGCGCTCCATGGCCATGATGGAGCTGGAGCTGTAGATCATCACCGTCCCCACGGTGACGAGGATGAGGGTGACGATGAGCAGGATGATGTCCGGACTTCTGTCGGTGGAGTCGAATTTAATCATGGGCAAGGGCCTTTACCTGATCCTGAAAGAATTTCCCCCGGGCCTTGTAATCCCGAAACTCGTCGAAGCTGGCGCACCCCGGCGACAGGAGGACCACGTCCCCAGGCGTCGCCCCCGCCGCCGCCGCGGCAACGCCCTCCCGGAGGGTCGGGCGGGAATCCGTCGCCACGAGGCCGCCGAGGACCACGCCAATGGCCTCCCGGGCCTCCCCGAAGAGGACGAGCCGTTTGGCCTTCTGCCGCACCAGGGGGATCAGGGGTCGGAAGTCTCCCGCCTTGTCCCGTCCCCCCATGAGGAGGATCACCGGCGCCGCAAATGTTTCCAGCGCCCGCCGGACGGCGTCCACGTTGGTCCCCTTGGAGTCGTCGTAGAAGGAGACACCCCGCCACTGCCCCGCGTATTCGATACGATGGGGGAAGCCAGCGAAGGACGCGACCGCCGCAGCGATCTCCGCCGGGGTGCAGCCGCAGCTCCGAGCCGCCATAACCGCCGCCATGACGTTCTCCAGGTTGTGGGTCCCCGGCAGCTTCACCATGGACCGGGGATAGATTTCCTTTTCCCCCGTCGGGGAGACATAGACCAGTTGCTCTCCCTCCGGGTACATCCCGGTTGCCGCGGTGCCGCCGCTGTGGAAACGGAGCGTCCGGGCGGCCAGGCGCGGGGCCAGCGCCGCCGTCCCCGGTTCGTCGCCGTTGAGGATCGCCGTGTCCGCTGCCGTCTGGTTGGCGAAGAGGCGCTCCTTGGCCGCGCGGTAGGCGGTGAATGACCCATGGTAGTCCAGATGATCCGCGGTTACATTGAGGAGGACCGCCACGGCGGGATGGAACGTTTCGCTCCACTGGAGCTGGAAGCTGCTCACCTCGATCACCGCCCAGTGGTCCTCCTGGGGGCCGCCGGCGTAGCCGATGAGGGGGGTGCCGATGTTTCCGCCCACAAAGACTCTCCGGCCGCTTTGTCCTAGAATGTGGCCGATGAGCGCCGTGGTCGTGGTCTTCCCGTTGGTGCCGGTGATGGCGATGAGGGGCGTGCGGAGAAAGCGTCCCGCGAGTTCCAGCTCGCTGAGGATCGGGATGCCCGCCCCCGCCGCCGCGGCAAGGATGGGATTCGCCGGTGGCACGCCGGGGGAGGGGACGACGAGGTCCACCCCCGTAAGAATCTCCGGATCATGCGGTGCGGTCTTCATCCCCGGCAGCGCCGCAGCGGCCAGAGACTGGGGATTCATGTCCGTCGCCGTCACCTTCGCCCCCCGGCCGAGGAGAAACTCCGCCGTGGCCAGCCCCGTTTTGGCCAGCCCGATGACGGCGATGTTCTTTCCTTGCAGCTCCATAATCGCGCCTACCTCAACTTCAGGGTGCTCAGGGCCACCAGGGCCAGGAGGATGGAGATGATCCAGAAACGGACGATGACCTTCGGCTCCGCCCAGCCCTTGAGCTCGAAATGATGATGGATAGGGGCCATCCGGAAGATCCGCTTCCCCCCGGACATCTTGAACCAGCCCACCTGGAAGATCACGGAAAAGGTCTCCAGAACGAAGATGCCGCCCACGATGGCCAGGAGGATCTCCTGTTTCGTGAGGACGGCCAGGGTCCCCAGGGCGCCCCCCAGGGACAGGGACCCCACATCGCCCATGAATACCTGGGCGGGATAGGTGTTGTACCACAGAAAGCCCAGTCCGGCCCCCACCATGGCGCCGCAGAAGATCGACAGTTCCCCCGTGCCGGCCACGTAGGGGATCTGGAGATAAGAGGCGATCTTGATGTTCCCCGCGAAGTAGGCGAAGAACAGATAGGTCATGAAGCAGATCGTGATGGGGCCGATGGCCAGGCCGTCCAGACCGTCGGTGAGGTTGACGGCGTTGGCGGCGCCGACGATGATGAAGGCCGCCAGAAATATGTACCCCCAGCCCAGGTTGGGCAGGGCGGTCTTGAAGAAGGGGATGGTGACGTTGGCGGTGAATCCCGGCTTCATGTACAGCACCAGACCCACGAAGAGGGCGATGCCGACCTCGCCGGCGAGCCGGACCTTCCCCGGCACCCCCCGGCTGTTTTTCCGGGAGATCTTCCGGTAGTCGTCCACGAAGCCGATCAGCCCGTAGCTCACCGTGACGAAGATGACCAGCCAGATGTACCAGACGGAGAGGTTGGCCCACAGGAGGGTGGAGGTCACCACGGCAAAGATGATCAGGATTCCCCCCATGGTCGGGGTCCCCTGCTTCACCAGGTGGCTGTTCGGGCCGTCCTCCCGGATCGACTGGCCGATCTGGTGCTCCTGGAGCTTGCGGATCAGCCAGGGTCCCAGGAGGAAACAGATCACCAGGGCGGTGATGGCCGCATAGATCGTCCGGAAGGTGATGTACCTGAAGACGTTGAAAGAGGAGAAGACCGTATGGAGTGGATAGAGGAGATGATAGATCATCGGCTGCCTCCCGCTTCCCCATGAGCCCGGCGGAGCGCCGCGGTCACCTTGTCCATCTCCAGCCGCCGGGAGCCCTTGACGAGGACCCAGTCCCCCGCCTGGAGATATGCCCCGAGGTCCCGGGCGATTTCTTCCTGATCCTCCGCCACAATGATAGCCGCCGCCGGCATGCCGTGTTTCGAGGCCCCTGCTGCTGTCGCTCCTGAGAGCCTTCCCCGGAGATAAACCCGTTCCACTCCGGTGTCTGCCAGAAGGCCCCCGATTTCCTCATGCCAGGCGGCTTCCCGGGGTCCCAGTTCAAGCATGTCCCCCAGGACCGCGATCCCGCGTCCCCGTCCCTTGAGCTGTTGCAGGGTCCGGAGGGCCTCCCGGACCGAGGACGGATTGGCATTGTAGGCATCGTTGATGACGAAGGCGCCGCCGGCCAGGGCAATGATTTCCATCCGCCCCGGAATCGGGGTGAAACTGCCCAGGCCAAGGGCGATATCCTCTCCGGAGGCGCCGGCCGCCCAGGCGGATGCGGCAGCAGCAAGGGCATTTACGATCTGATGTTCGCCCGCGACGGGTATGGTTATTTCCTGCCGTTCCTCCCCCAGATGGAGAGTGAAACGGGTTTCCGTCCGGTACTTTTCCCTGGTCCCGTCCTGCCCGGCGACGCCAGCCCCGGAGACCAGCACCGGGACGATCCCGTCGGCGTAAACGTTCGCCGCGGCATGCAATCCGAAGGTGACGACCCCGCCTTGCCAATCCCGTCCGGCATCCCGGAGGAAGGGATCATCCTTGTTTACGATCATCGTCCCCGCCGCCGACAGCTCCCGGAACAGGTCTCTTTTCTCCGCCGCCACCCCGGCCAGGTCCGTGAATCCCGCCAGATGGGCCAAGCCGATATTGGTGATCAGGCCGATGTCCGGCAGGGCCATCCGGGCCAGTCGGGCGATCTCCCCCGGGGTGTTCGTCCCCAGCTCCAGGACAGCCGCCATGTCGCCGGGCCTCAGGCGGAACAGCGTCAGCGGCAGACCGATGAGATTGTTGAAGTTGCCTTCCGTTTTCAAAACGTCTCCCCGCCGGGTCATGATGGCGGCGATCATCTCCTTGGTTGTGGTCTTGCCGGAGCTGCCGGTAACGGCGATGATCGTGGGGGTGAAGCGCCGCCGCCACCAGGAGGCCAGATCACCCAGTGCCCGCAAGGTATCGCCGACGACGATCACGGGGAACTCGCCGGGGAGACCCTGCGGCCGACGGTGGACGAGGGCTCCGGCGGTCCCTTGCCGCCGGGCCTGCGTCAGGTAGTGGTGGCCGTCGAAATGCTCCCCCGCCAGGGCGATGAACAGGTTGCCTTCCCGACACTTTCGGGAGTCCGTGCTTATCCCCCGGAAAACTACTTCCCCCGTTCCGGTTCCGGACAGAAGCTTGCCGCCGGTGGCCGCCAGGACTTGGGCGAGTGATATTTCCGGACCGGCTTTCATGACCGGCCATCCGGTTGTCGGCATTTGTCCAGGGCCGCCCGGGCCGCCAGACGGTCGTCGAAAAAGAGGCGCCGGGAGCCGACGATCTGGTAGTCCTCGTGTCCCTTGCCGGCGATAAGGACGATATCTTCGGGACGGGCCATGGCGATAGCCGTTTCAATGGCGGTAAGACGGTCGGGGATGACGGCGTAGCCCCGGGACGGCGGTCGATCGAGGAGCTCTTCCCCGGAATATTTACCCACCCCTTCGTCGGCGACGCCCGCCTCGATCTCGCCGAGGATCGCCAGGGGGTCTTCCGACCGGGGATTGTCCGAGGTCATGATGGTAATGTCGCTGCCCCGCACGGCGGCCCGGCCCATCAGGGGCCGCTTGCCCCGATCCCGGTCGCCGCCGCAGCCGAAGACGGTAATGATGCGGCTTTTCCTGAAAAAAGACAGGTTTTTCAGCACCTTGGCCAGGGCGTCGTCAGTGTGGGCGTAATCCACCAAGACCTCCGGCTCTCCGGGACGGTTGACTTTTTCCAGGCGTCCCGGGACGTGGGTCACCGCGGCGATCCCGGCCACGATATCTTTTTCTGGGATGTCGATGGCCAGGGCGGCGGCCGCCGCCGTTAGGATGTTGTAGAGGTTGTGCTGACCGATGAGGGCCGAAGAAAACCCAGAATCCATGCCCTGGTATTGCAACCGGGCTTCCGTGCCCCGAGGGGTCATGGTGAACGTCGTCGCCCGGACGTCCGCCGCCCTGTCGATGCCGAAGGTCAGGGTCGGGAGCACGACCTCACGGTGCAGCCTTTCCCCCCAGGGGTCATCGATATTGACGATCATCCGCAGGGGACGGCCTTTCCGCGATTGGGGCAGAACCTCGCTGAAGAAACGCTTCTTGGCAGCATAGTACCGTTCCATGTCTCCGTGGTAGTCCAGGTGATCCTGGGAGAGGTTGGTGAAGATGCCCAGATCGAAATCGCAATCGTCGATGCGCCGCAGATCGACGGCGTGGGAAGACACTTCAGCGATGACGTGGCTCACCCCGGCGTCAGCCATCTGTCTCAGGATCTGATGCATGTCGAAGGATTCCGGCGTGGTGTTCGGTGCCGGCAGGACCGCGCCGCTGTAGCGGTAATTCACCGTTCCTAGGATGCCCGGAATCAAACCTGCGGCCTTGATGATCGCTTCGAGGAGATAGGTCACGGTTGTTTTGCCGTTGGTGCCCGTCACGGCCAGCAGACAGATCTCCGTGGAGGGATGACGATAAAAGTTCCGTCCCAGCCGTCCGAGAATCCGTCGGCTGTCCCCGACCCGGATGGCCGTGACGCCCGCCGGCGCCGTAAAATCCTTTTCGTGCACAATGAAGCTTGCCCCCCGGGACAGCGCCTCGGGGATGAAGCGGTGGCCGTCGGTCTTCAACCCGGGAATGGCCACGAACAGGCTGCCCCGCTCACACCGCCGCGAATCGTAGCAAATGGAGTTCACATGCCCCCAGGTGCTGCCCTGGATCATGATCACATCTATGTTCTGGAGAACGGCTGCCAATTGCACGCTATGCCTCACTGTCCGGTACTGAAAGTTATGGCGCAGGAACTGACGCCGGCCAGCGGCGTCCCGGGCAGGGGGTGCTGGACCACCGCCCAGCCGTTCCCCACTACCTTGACCTCGATGTTCTTGCCCTTGGCCTTCCGGAGGGCGTCCCGGATCGTCAGCCCCCGGAAATCCGGCATTACGGATTCATCTCCTTCTTCACTGCCCACTGCCGCGCCCGTCAGGGCCATGCCGGGCGCAGGCGAGGCGGCAACCAGTCGCACGGCCTCCTTGCGGGGAGGGATGGCATCCCTTTCGTCCAGGGGATGTTGCTCCCGGATATGGGTTTTGTAGCTGTTGAGGATCTGCTCGCCGATATTCTTGAATACCGGCGCCGAAGCCACGCCTCCCCAGCGGTCCCGCTGGGGCTCGTCCAGGACCACCAGGATGGCCACCTGCGGCGCCTCGGTAGGGAAAAATCCCATAAAGGAGGTCCGGACCCGTTCCGAGGAATAGACGTGCCGGGCAAAGTCGAATTTCTGGGAGGTCCCGGTTTTGCCGGCGACGTTGACGTTTTCGATCCGGGCCCTTTTGCCCGTGCCGTCCTCCGCTCCGACGACGTCCGTCATCATGGAGGTGATACGCTTGGCGGTGGCCGGGGAGATGACCGTTCTCACCATTGTGGGATGGAATTCTTTGATGATTTGCCCTTTGCGGTCCACCACACCCTTGATCACGTACGGCTTCATCAACACGCCATTGTTGGCTAGGGCGGACAGGGCGGTGATGAGCTGGATGGGGGTGATGGAAATGCCCTGGCCGAAGGCGATCCGGGTCAGATCGACGCGGGTCCAGTTTGGATGCGGGCGGAGGAGCCCGGCGGATTCTCCGTTCAGATCGATACCCGTTTTGCTGCCGAAGCCGAATTTGGCAATGTAGCGGTAAAATCTTTCGCTTCCCATCCGTTCGGCGATTTTTGCCGAGCCGATATTGCTGGAATATTTGATGATTTCTCTTACAGTGAGGACGCCGTGGCGCTTCCGCTGGGCTTCGTGGATGACCCGTCCAGCGATGGCATAGTGGCCGTTTTCGCAAAAGATTCGATCGTTTTCCCTGACCACCTTTTCCTCCAGAGCGGATGCGACAAGAAAGGGCTTGAAAGTGGAGCCGGGATCATAGACATCGGTAATCGCGCAGTTTTTACCAGGAGAGGCGCCGGCGCCGGTGAAGTAGTTAGGATCGAAGCTTGGTTGATTGGCCAGGGCGAGGATCTCGCCGGTGCGGGGGTCCATAACGATGGCATAACCGCCTTTGGCGCCTTTGTCCTGAACGGCCGCCTTGAGCTGCCCTTCCACCAGGTGCTGAATCCGGCTGTCGATGGTCAGAATGAGATGACTGCTTGTCTTTTCTTCCGCCGCCGGCTTCTCAATTTGGGGATGCAGCTTTTTGCCCTTGGCGTCGCGGATCAGAACCAGCCTTTCCGGGGCGCCCTGGAGGTAATGGTTGTATTTCCGCTCCAGACCCTCCAGTCCCGTGGAGTCCAGACCCACAAACCCGAGGAGATGTCCGGCCAGCTCGCCGTTGGGATAGAAGCGTTTCGGTTCCTTGATAAGAAAGACCCCCTCCAGATTGAGGGCCTCCACCTTTTTAACCTGTTCGGGGGAGACCCGCCTGGCCAGCCAGCAGAAATTTTTGGCACTGGAGAATTTTTTCGCCAAGGTCGTCCGGTCGATGCCGAGGAGCGGTCCGATCTTTTCCGCAACCTCCTGAGGATTCCGGAGCTTGGAGGGATCGGCGCATACGGAATCCACCAGGACGGTGGCGGCAAGCTTCTCGCCGTTGCGGTCGAAGATGATGCCCCGCTCCGGCGGGACCTCCAGGGTTTTGAGGTGCTGCTTCGCGGCCATGGTCTTCAGCGCCTGACCGGAGAGGATCTGCAGTTGAAAGGCCCGGGTGATGAGGGCGACAAACAGGACCAGGAAGAAAACCAGCAAGGTCACGATACGAAACTTTAGCCACTTCTTTTCTTCCCGCATAGCCCTTACCAAAAATAATTATTTGAGTATAATGACCTGATCCTTGTCCGGATGGCTCATCTGCAGCCTTTCTCTGGCGATGGCGGCGATCCGTTGCGGCGACTTCAGGGTGGCGATTTCCAGTTTGAGCTTCTTCTGCTCCTCTAGCAGTCGTTCCTTGCGGCTGATCTCTTCAGCGATCCGGTATTCCAGCCTGGTCATCTGGAGATGGGAGGCGACATAGCACAGGAGCACCGACATGAGGAGCAGGGCCGCGACAATATAAATGGAGTATTTATGAACATGAATCAGCTTTGCTGATTTGGCCTCTGGGGCTTTCTTCCTTTCCTGGGGATACGTCCCCTTCAGGGCTTCACTGACGGCCATGGTTCATATCCTTTCCACGGTGCGGAGCTTGGCGCTCCGGGAGCGGGGATTGGCCACTGTTTCCTCCTCTGCCGGCACTACCGGCCGCCGGTGGACGGGCCGGGCCTTGGCTTCGCGGCGGCAGTGGCAGACCGGCAGGTCGGGGGGGCAGGTGCAGGCGCCCCCGAAATCACGAAAGGCGGTCTTTACGAGCCGGTCCTCCAGGGAATGGTAGGAAATTACAGAGAAGCGACCGCCGCTCGTAAGCAGGTCTATGCCCGTCCGTAGGGCCCGATTGAGATTGGCCAACTCGTCGTTAACGGCGATGCGCAGGGCCTGAAAAGCCCTGGTGGCCGGGTGGATGCGCCGTCCTGCCGCCCCGCCGGGGATCGCCGCGGTGATGATGCCTGCCAGTTCCGTCGTGGAGGCAATGGCTCTATTCCGCCGGGCCGCGACGATGGCCCGGGCGATCTTACCGGCCCGGGGCTCTTCGCCGTATTCCCGGAAGATCCTGGCCAGTTTTGGCTCCGACCAGGTGTTGACGAGGTTTTGGGCATTGAATTCCTGTCGGGTGTCCATCCGCATGTCCAAAAGGGCCTCCTTGGCGAAACTGAATCCCCGTGCGGCGCTATCCAACTGGTGGGATGAGACTCCCAGATCCAGGAGGATGCCGTCAACGCGGTCGATGTTCAATGCTAATAAGATATCGCCCATGGCGGCATAATTACCCCGTACCAGGTTGACCCGATCACGAAAGGGATACAGCCGCTTTGCGGCTCTGTGGATCGCTTCGGCGTCGGCATCAATGCCGATCAACAGTCCATCGGGAGAGCTTTGCTTAAGAATTTCAATCGCATGTCCAGCGCCACCCACCGTGCCGTCGATATATATTCCACCGGCGCGGCAACCGAGGGAGGCGATGACTTCGTTGAGGAGCACCGGCTGGTGAAAAAAATCCATTCCATGGGGTCCTTGTCAGATTCCCAGATCGGCCATATAATCAAGAAAGCCCTGGGAGTCGGCGTTTTGTTCTCCCATTCTTTTCATTTCCACCTCGAAACTCTCCTTGTCCCAGATTTCCACATTGCGGAGCATCCCCACCAGGACGATGTCTTTCTCCAGATGGGCATATTCCCGCAGATGGGGGGGGATGAGCAGGCGTCCCTGACTGTCGAGGGTGGAATCCACGGCGCTGGACATGAAAAAACGCTGGAAATCGCGAACCTGCCTGCGGAGAAGGGATTGATGCCAGATCTTCTGCTCGATGATCTCCCACTCATTATACGGGAAGACCAGGAGATATTCGTTCAACTTCGTGATGACGAGCTGGCCGTTACTCTTTTCCGCAAAGACCTCCCGCAGCCGAGCGGGGAAAATTATCCTTCCCTTGCCGTCTATGGTGTGGTAATACTGTCCCCGAAATACAGACACCGAATGTTCCCTCCACAGTGCTCCACTTCACTCCACTGTGGGCACTATAAAGGGCGCCATTTGGTTTGTCAAGGGAAAATTGTTATTTTTTCCTGAGAATCTGGTATCTTGAAACAGCTTGGCAGTGGGCCGTCAGGTTGGAAGAAAAATCGTGAGAACCATTGTTGTTTGATACAAAATAAAGATAATCCGTCTTGACCGGATAAAGCGCCGCTTTTAGTGAATCAATATCAGGATTGGCTATGGGTCCCGGAGGCAACCCCTTGATGCGGTAGGTATTGTGGGGGGCGTCTCTGAGGAGATGGCTCCTCCTGATTTTACCGTCGAACTCTTCCAAGTCATAGACGGCCGTCGGGTCGCTTTGCAGCTTCATCCCCATCCCGAGGCGATTATGAAACACAGCCGAAATCAAAGGTTTCTCGTCCTTGAACCCCGTTTCCTTCCCAATGAGGGAGGCCATCGTTACGACCTCGTTGATCGTCATGCCCAGTTCCGCCGCCCGCTTCCGCATCTCCGGGGTGAATCTCTTCCAGAATTGCCGGTTCATGATTTGGATGATCTCTCTTGACCCCATGGACCGGTCCAGTTTGTATGTTTCTGGATAGAGGTAGCCCTCCAGGCTGTCCCCGGCGATGCCAAGGGAAGCGACGAATCTTCTGTCACGGGCCAGGTCGAGGAAGTTGCTTTCCTTGACCAGCTTGTTTACCGCCAGCAGGGCGGCAATCTCTCTGACGGTTAAGTCTTCCGGGATGGTGACCATGTAAAACTTGATCTCTCCCTTGACCAGTTTGGCGATGATTTCGACGGGTGTCATCGATGAGGAGAGTTCATATTCTCCGGCACGGATCTGTCGCGCCGCCCCTTTGAGGATCGCCAGTGTGGTGAAGAGCGGCCTGTTGGTTACCAGGCCGGCCTGATCGAGCTTGTCGATGATCTGCAAAAAACCGTCGCCGCGGGGGATATCGATGAGGACCGTACGGGAGGAATCGTCTACGGATCGATAGACGAAGTTGACCGCGATGACCGCTCCGGAAAGAACAATAATGAAAGCTAACAATAACAGCGTCTTAAATTTTCTGTCTTTTCTCGACTTCATGAAGGTGTGGGGATCTATAGATTGCGTCCGGGGGAAGGGGAATTCTGAACAGCATTCAGTTGAACTGAATTGAGGTAATTCTGCAGGATGATGCCGGCGGCGATTCTATCCACAATGGCCTTTCTCTTTTCCTTCTTAATTCCGGTTTCGATAAGGATTTGTTCCGCTTCCTTGGTCGAAAGGGTTTCATCCCAACGGATGACGGGCAGGTGCAGGGTGTTTTCCAGTAGCGAGGCGAAACGGTTTACCTTTTCGCACTGGATGCCCTCCGATCCGTCCAGGCGGAGGGGATATCCGATAACGATCTTTTCCGCCCCGCAGTCCCGTACCAATGCGGCAATGGCCTCGATATCCCGGCGTTTGTTTCTTCTCGTAATCACGGTCAGCCCACGGGCCGTCAGCCCGATCTCATCCGACAAGGCAACGCCGATTCGCCGAGCGCCATAGTCGATACCCAATATTCTCACCATTCGAACCCTATCACTAAATCTTATTTTGATATATAACTTGTCAGTTTATTTCAAGAAATATTTTCTTCAACCTGTTTTTCCTTGACTTTTTACGGCCGGGCAATATAATTCCCATCCAAGCCGGAGTGGTGAAACTGGTAGACGCAGGGGACTCAAAATCCCCCGACCCTTGCGGTCATGTGGGTTCGATTCCCACCTCCGGCACCAAATGAAATCAAGGGTTTACATGGCTGATGACGACCGGTAGGCCCTTTTTGTTTTCCTGGGAAGGCATCTTATCGATGCGAGCCTAATGCTACGGAAAGTGTCAGGCGAAAGTTATTCTGCGACAAGAAAAAACGTAATCTGAGACAAAAAAACGAAACATGCGACAACCCCCACAGGGTGGGTCGTAGGGTGCAAAAATCCTGTGCAATTGTCGGCCTGTTTTTAAATCTGCCGCGATTGCCAGGTAAAAACCGCCTCGGCTTGCCGGTCTTATCCAGTCTGTTCAGTCGGTCGTCTTAGTACCAGCGCCTCCAAACACTTTATTTTACCGTTCAATACGTGGGCATGCCCGCAGTGTCCAAACCAGGACATGACCGATGAATTCACGTGGGCCAGGTCCACCAGCCCATGTTCATAATCATGTGATAGCCTCTTAAACCGCTTCGTGGCGCGCACAAGGGCCTTCTTCCGCACCAACCGATAGCTGGGCCATATCCGATAACCGACAAAGTCGATGCCTCGATCTGCCGGGTAAATGTCGCTCTTGGGGTTCATCTGAAGACGCAGGCGGTTGTTCAAATAGTCCGTTATTTCGGTTTTATAGGCGTGCAGCAAGGACTTGTCACCGTCAAGCAATACGAAGTCATCCATGTAGCGCACGTAGAACTTGACCCGCATCTGGTGTTTGATGTGGTAATCCAGCTCATTCAGGTAAAGGTTCGCAGACCATTGCGAAAGCAGGCTTCCGATGGGCATGTTCCTCGAATCCGGATCGCTCTCGTCTCCGGCATTGAAGACGATCTGCCTGATCAGGTCCAGCGTGTCCCGGCATTTGATCTTTCTCTCGATGATTTCCATCAGGATATGGTGATTGATGGACGGGAAAAACTTGGTCACATCTGCCTTCAGGCAATACACCCGATCCCACTGCTGCTTGGCCTCACGGAAGAACTTGACGACCCGGTACATGGCGTCATGGCTGCCCTTCATTTTCCGGCAGGCATAGGAATCATAAATAAAGAGGTGGTTCCAGATCGGCTCGATGATATTCATGATGGCGTGGTGAACGACGCGATCACGGAAGGGAGAGACGTAAATCAGGCGCTTTTTTGGTTCGTAGAGGGTGAACGTCCAGTATGGTCCTGGCTGGTAGGTCCGAGTGACCAGGTCTTCCTGGATGGAGATCAGGTTTTCTTCCAGATTATTGCGGAAAGACAGGACCTCGTAGGTATAGCGACGGCCCAGGGCCGCCTTGCGATAAGCCTCGCAAATATTCTCGAACGTGATGATCTTGTTATAGAGGTTTCCGTGTCGTTTCATTGGCTCTCAACGCTAATGCGGGTGGCGTTCGGGCTTCCTACTGACCACCCGCACAGCTTAATATTTTTGCCGACTCAGCTTCGAGTGCGACAAGGATCATGACCTGTACAAGTTGTGGACCGTCTTTGAAGGCAG
>Ga0208040_1001640_pt1 | contig 21524 bp, 20 predicted proteins | sample AD_UKC083_MetaG_FD_184431 | JGI IMG/M metagenome (GOLD analysis project Ga0208040, IMG submission 184431) | Active sludge microbial communities of municipal wastewater-treating anaerobic digesters from USA - AD_UKC083_MetaG (SPAdes) (version 2) | ecosystem: Engineered > Bioreactor > Anaerobic >...
ACTCTTTACTGAAATATCTCCAAAGAACTCTTTAGTCACCTTGCTGTCTGTCATGTTTGAAAGAACAAACTTTACCACGGGTTTTTCTCCCTGTACATAAAACTCTTCCTGTGTATATACATTCATAATCAGCTCATGATTGTAGCGGAAAAATTTTTTTAAAACTATATTTTTTCCGTTAATCGTCATATTAGCTCTTATTTCATACTCTCCGTTTGGAATACTTGAAACTTCGGCTTCTTTCTCAAGATTAAAGAGCACTTTAGACGATATACCTGAAAATTCGGTTTCAATCTTCTGTGGAAAAACAAAATTATAAACAGTTTCAGCAGTTGCAGTATTAATTATAATAAATGAGAAATTATCAATGCTTATTTTTTTTGAAGCCTTGGATATATTAGTCACTGTTATTTTGACGTCACTCAGTGCTTTAGGAAAATCATAAACCTCCTCGGCCAACAGATTCATGTTTATTCCTGAAAAAGAAACCAAGTTTGGTAGCCTTTGACCGATATTATTGCCAAATATCATGAAAAGAATTGCCGTTACCGCAATCGCTATAAGCAAAAGATTTGTATACTTCTTAATTCTTCTGTGGGAGAGGTTATTTCTTTCTTTCTCATTTTTTTTCTTTTGATCGTAATCATTCCATTCTTCTGGACTTTTGGAAAAGTACTTCATATATCACCTCAAAAAGAACACTTTAGCTCATCATATGTTTTTTGGTCAATCAATTTATGATCAAAGTAATACTGCAGCTTCACATCAGGATTCAGGTAATCCGATGTATTCTTATATTTGTTCTTCAACTCCATATCGTTCATACCTAGTGTTATATCATTTTTAAAGTCTTCGTTGGCATACAGCACTTCGAAAAGGTTAAGATATCCGCTGTACCCGGTATCGTAACACTTTGGACATCCTATGCCCTTGCAGAGCGGACATACTTGAGGTATTAGGCGCTGGTTAAGCATTATATCTACACACGAGGAAATATTACTGTCAGATACTCCAAGACTTCGCAGCCTGCTTACTATTTCAAAAACGTTACTACAATGAAGGGAAGTAAACACGCTATTTCCGCTTACTGAAGAATCAAAAAGCAGTTTGGCAAATGCGGATGAACGGAGTTCTCCTACCACTATTATTTCTGGATCCTGCCTTAGGATATACTTGAACTTTTCCATAGGATCCTCATCTTTGTTTATTTGTATTTGTATAGTACCGGGGATTTTAAATTCAACTGGATTCTCAATTGTATGAACCTTGTACTTGTCTTTAAGCTTTCCTGTTATATAGGACATTGTTGTACTTTTCCCGGAGCCTGTAGGACCTGAAAAAATAATAACCTTTGTTCTGCTTCCTATAAGTCCTGAAATTTTATCCAGCAGATCTTCCGGTAGATCGACAAAAACCTGTGATATATCCCGAAGCCTTCTTATTACACAGCTTACTCCTCTTAAGGACTCTATAAAAGATACTCTGTATGTTACCTTTTCATATTCGAATGACCCATCAGCATTGTAATGATTCATAACCACATCTAATCCGCATAAAACAAGCAGTCTGTTGACTATGACCTTATAATCCTCAAGGGAAAGCTCATATGAATCGATGAGTTTTCCGCAGTACCTTATCCTTATTTTGACATTTTCGCCAGGTTCGAAATGTATGTCGGTTATTCTTGGATCCTCAAATTTTTTTAGTATCTCTCCTATAACATCCTCTGAAGCTTCCTGGACTTCATTCTTTCCAAGATGGTAAGAATATAAGTTAAACTTACTCTTTCTCTTCATTTTCCTCTCTGTGCTCATTAAGATATGAGTTAAGCTTGGTTATCTCTTCGGTAACTATGCTCTTACTGAACATCCTGTATACTGCAGGAATTTCATAAACATCATTCGAATCTTCTTCAGGGATATTATCGTATCCGGAAGCAACCACCGTTACCTTTAACATATCGTCCGGAACATCTATACAGCTTACCCCCATTTTTGATTTTTCACTGTCAATGGATTTTTGACTCAAAAATTCATTAACCACCTTTATATCAAGCAATGTCGGATTTTTACCACTTATATTAACAAGTGTGGCTGTGGCATTTTTTATCTGATCTTCAAGAAACCTGCTGTTAAGAGCCATTTTTACGGCTTCTTCAGCCCTATTCTTACCTTTGGCGATTCCTATACCAAGCATAGCAGAACCTTTTACCCTAAGAACGGCTGCCACGTCTGCAAAGTCAACATTCACAAGACCAGGCTTGGTGATGAGATCTGAAATACCGGTAATCGCCTGATACAATACATCATCAGCTTTCTCAAAGCCTTCGTCAACAGTCACATTTTCGTCTTCAAGCAACTTATCGTTTGCAATTTTTATAAGGCTGTCTACATTTTCCTTAAGGTTTACCAGACCTTCCAAAGCTATCTTCTGCCTTCCAGCACCTTCAAAGTGAAACGGTGTAGTCACAATCGCAACGGTAAGAATTCCCAGTTCTTTTGATATTTTAGCTATTATCGGCGCAGCTCCGGTTCCTGTTCCTCCGCCAAAGCCGGCAACTATGAAAAGAAGATCGGATCCTTTTATAAGATCCTTTACTTCTTCTACACTTTCTATAGCTGATTCACGTCCAATTTTCGGATCTCCGCCAGCTCCCAGACCTCTCGTCAGGGTTTTACCCAATTGAATCTTTATCGGAGCATCATTTCTTTCAAGAACTTGGACGTCTGTATTAGCCGCTATAAGCTCAACATCATGAACACCTTTTTTGGTCATTCTCTGAACTGCATTATTGCCGGCTCCTCCGACTCCGATAACCTTTATGCGGTATATTGACTTTTTGGTAAATATCTTTTCTGTTTCATTCATCTCAAGCTCAAATGGCATCGTCATCCCCTCCTGCTATCTTATCGATAAGTTTATTGAAGAAACCGCCTTTAGCTTGTTTCTGAGGCTTACCTGACTTAACAGGCGTTTGTTCACGATTTCCGATTTCCGCCTTATCGAATCTGTATCTATCTACAATTCCAAAAACTCCTAGCAGGTCCGGATCATCCATGTATTTTTCTGCAAGGTTAACAAACATATTTGACGAAAGTTTTCCTGAACGGAAATTATCTCCTACAAGCTCTCTCAGAACGGCATCAATATTTTTTATCTTTGCTCCGCCGCCCGTATAGACTATTCCGCCGGAAAGAGCTCCGACTTCCTGGGCTTTTTCGTATGAAAACTTTGCTATTTCTCCGTTGAGACGATTAAGTATTTCTCTTGTTCTGGCATAAACAATTTTGTTTAGCAAATTCTGCGATGTGTACGATACTGCCCCACCGGATATCAATCTTATATCAACTTTTTTAACGGTTTTAGTATCTTTCATGCAGAGAGCTTGCTCACATAAAAGTCTGTTTGCTTCATTTTCCGGAACCTTAAGCACATTCGAAATATCCTTAAGAACATACTTTATGCCATATGGAAATGAGTAAAAAAGCTTTGGCATACCGTTTTTAAAGGTTATTATCCTTGACTGGTAATATCCCAGATCAAGAACTGCTACCCCTACATTTCTGTCATTTGATGATGTTGCGGTATAGCATAAGCCCAATGTAGTGTCGTATATCGGAAACTGAGAATCATCAACTATATCCTTAAAAACATTTTTGAGCAGGGCAAAGGCATTCTCGTTAACCCAGACTATGTTAAGGGTCACATTCAATGAGTTTGTAACATAAAAGGAAACAGGGTTTTTAACAACTTTTCCATCCACGATGAACTTCATGAAGCTTATGTCAAGAACCATTTTACCTTCTTCGTTGTACTTGTTGACAATATTCTTTTTTATCTTATGGAGATCTTCTTCTTTTATTTCTGTACGGCTTGTAAATTCAACAGCCTGAACCTCCTGAGAAATATTTAGGTTATTAGTTGAATAGCCTACAACAATCTCAGACTCTTTACGTTTTCCAAGCTTATCACTAAAATTCGCTATAACAGACTTTATAGTCTTGTTCAGCGCTGAAATATCCTGAATCTCACCGTTCACTATACCGTCCGTTATCTTTTTATCCGAAGCAATAGGTATATAACTGCCATCGGGACTAACTTCAAAAAGAATGGATTTGGTATAGTAGCTCCCTATGTCAATACCTATTAGATAATTCTTTGCCATAGACACCCTCCTCAGCCCTATTTCCCAGAAAATATCTGATTATTTATTATAGTGTACTCACCAGGATTTACTATATTAAGGTAATTGTAATTCTTAGCTAGATAAAAAAAATTATCGTAGTCATAAAATTTTATACTAACTTTATTATAACAGATTACCAACATTTTTTGAAAATCTATGCATAAAAAATTGTTAAGGGCTTTAAGGCTTTTCAAAATCGTTACTTCCTCATTCCTGTAACTAGAAAAAATTACTTCCGGAGCACCCGGGATATGCATATCTGAAATAAAGGACGCAGTCCCCTCATAATCATAGTAAAAATATCTTTTATTTCGACTTATACAGTAATGGAGATCCTCTGAAGTTATTAATGGATTATCTGTGGGTCTATAATAAATTTTCCCCTTAGAACCTCCGGGGAAAATTATTAAAACTATAGTTATACAGTAGAGAAAAAAAAGAACAGCCCTGAACACCATGAATGGCTTCATCAAATATCCAGTTCCTTTATCTTATGAGCGTTGGTTTCTATAAAAATACGCCTGGCCTGCGGATCTTCTCCCATAAGTATATCTATCACAGCATTGGCACTTTCAAAATCTTCGGACTTTATCTGGATGAGCTTCCTGTTCTCTTTATCCATAGTGGTTTCCCAAAGCTGCTGGGCGCTCATTTCACCAAGACCTTTATATCTCTGTATAGAATACTTCTTATCTTTATACTGCTCTTTAAGATTTTCCAGCTCCTTTTCGGTGAAAAGATAAAAATACTGTTTGCCTGTTTCAAAACGGTAAAGCGGCGGCTGCGCCACATATATGTTTCCATTCTCGACAAGTTTTTTCATATATCTGTAAAACAATGTAAGCAAGAGGGTTCTTATATGTGCACCGTCAACATCGGCATCAGTCATTATGATTATTTTCCCATAACGCAAATCTTCATCGCTAAAATGATCGGATATGCCTGTACCTATAGCTGCTATGATATTCAAAATCATTTCACTTTTTAGAAGTTTTTCCACATCTGTCTTTTCTACATTCAGAATCTTTCCCCTGAGAGGAAGTATAGCCTGATAGTTTCTGTCTCTTGCCTGCTTAGCGTTTCCTCCTGCAGAATCCCCTTCGACTATAAATATTTCAGATATTGCACGATCCTTGGATATACAGTCGGCAAGTTTGCCTGGAAGAGAACCACTTTCAAAAACTGATTTTCTTTTAACATTCTCTCTGGCACGTTTGGCAGCAAGTCTTTTTTTCGTTGCTTCCTGAACTCTTTCAATCATAACCTTGCATTCTTTTTGATGACTGTCAAAGTAGAGCTGGAGTTTTTCAGAAATTATCTGATTGATGCCTTCTCTTGCATACTTTGAACCGAGCTTTCCCTTAGTCTGTCCTTCAAATGTCGGATTGGCAAGCTTTACATGAATGATCGCATTAAGCCCTTCACGTACATCTTCACCTGTAAAGTTCTCGTCTTTCTCCTTAAGCATACCCAACTTTCTGGCATAATCATTCATCACCCTGGTAATGGCAGTTTTGAAGCCTACCTCATGCTCTCCTCCGTCAATGGTTCTTATATTGTTTACATAAGACATCAGGTCATTTTCGTCAGAATCAGTATAGACAAACTCTATATCGGCATACATATCCGGTTCATCGTTTTTATATGTATAGAAACCATTTATATAAATCATGCTACTTACTTTATTTCTTTTTTTCTTTTTAAGCTCATATTCCAAAAACTCTTCCAGTCCGCCGGAAAAATGATATACTTCTTTTTTCCCTATCTTTTCATCTGAAAACTCTATAGTAAGCGGAGGATTAAGATACGCAATCTCCTTAAGCCTGTTTTCTATTGTATAGCTTTCAACTTCTATATCTCCGTCTTCAAATATTTGATAGTCAGGTTTAAATCTTACTTTTGTACCTGTAAGCATCGACTGGTCTATTATCTTCACCGGTTCAACCGGAATGCCACGCTGATACTTCTGATAATATACATCGCTTCCGGTATACACTGTCACTTCCATAAATTCCGAAAGCGCATTCACTACAGATGCCCCAACTCCGTGAAGTCCTCCGGATACTTTATACGCTCTTTTATCGAACTTTCCGCCGGCATGCAAAACAGTCATAACGACCTCCAGCGTGCTTTTACCTTCTGTCGGATGTATATCCACAGGAATACCTCTGCCGTTGTCAATAACCTCAATGACATCATCTTTGAGTATACTTACCTTTATACTGTCACAGTAGCCGTTGATATACTCATCAATGGAATTATCAACTATTTCATAAACAAGATGGTTAAGTCCGGCTTTTGAAGTTGATCCAACATACATTCCAGGTCTAAGCCTAACAGGCTCAAGACCTTTAAGAACTTTTATTTCATTTCCATTATACTCTTTGTCAAGCATTAATCTTTCCCTCTCCTTTTCACTGCTCTAACTTCGCAGATGAGACTTGCGTTCAATATTCTGTTCGATTCTTCTGAAATATTAAGCTTATTGAGGGTTACCTCCTGCATTTCATAGTTATTTGAACATCCTATTACAAGCGTTCTGCTTTTAGGCTCGTAGTCTTGAACCCAAGTATCTTGAAGCATTGTATCTTTTATAACGTCAGACCATTTCTCACGCAGCTGCGAAAGAATATAAATCTTATTCAATACAGGACTTTTTTTTGAAAGTTTTTTAAGAATATCTTCAAAACTTTCAAACACTTAAAAGCCTTCCCAGTTTGAAGGATCTTTCAGAACAAGATCTGCCCAGTTAGAAATGAACGTCTCTGTCATTACCCCCGGAACAGAAAATGTAAAATCTGGTATTATACGTCTTACCGGTACAATTCCTCTCGAAGTATGCGAAATAAAAACCTCTTCTGCTGAAAGCAGCTCCCATATTTCAACATTTCTTTCCTCAACTTCTATTGAGAGCTTTGAAGCAAGCATAAGAATATTTTCTCTCGTAATACCTGGAAGTATACCCGATTTTAAGCTTGGAGTGATAAGAACGCCTTGCGATACCAGAAATATATTTGACATGGTACATTCGGTCACATACCCAAATTCATTTATTAAAAGTGTGTCATAATAATAATCATATTTTCTTCTCAGATACTCTCCGTAACCATTTAAAGGTGATTTAACATAGTATGGAATAACTGGAGATACCGGCTTTCTTTCCCGTGCAATATTTATAACTACCCCAGAATCGGTAAGATCATGATTTTCCTTTATCTCTTCCACATAACAGTAAAATGTCTTCTTTTTGGAAGTACCCGGAGTAATGTAGAGTCTGAATCTGTACTCAGAAAAATCATGGATTGTCATAGCTTCATTCATTACTCTGAGTATATCGGAGTATTCAGGAACTTCAATGCCCAAAAAATCTGCAGATTTTTTGAGTCTTTCATAATGCTTTTTCAGACCAAAAGGTGCTTTTGCGTAAGTCCTTACTACCTCATAAACAGAGTATCCCCTCATAAAACCGGGATCATCTCCAACTATCAAAGGATATTCCAACCATTCCAACCCATTATAGAACAATGGATTTCACCCCCTTATCATCAAAAGAAATACTCCTGACCCTTAAAAACTCGTTTTCATGCTTTCCAGAAACACTTATATGATGTGGTACATAGTATTGGTCATACCCAAAACCAGTTGTGCCTGAAACAGTATCCTTCTCCACAAGCACATCAGATACCATTCCCATAAACTTCTGAAGGTATTTTTCACGGCTCTGGAAAGCTGCTTTTTCAATAAATCTCATCCTTTCAGCCTTATCCTCTCCCAAAACCTGAGCCGAAAAAGATGCCGCTAATGTCTGTGGTCGTGGCGAAAACCTGAAAACATGAACTTTAAGCATATCAAGACTTTTTATCCCTTCAGAAAGCTTGTAAATATCAGTTTCTGTTTCTCCCGGGAAACCTACTATTATATCAGAAGTTAAACTAAAATGAGAATCTCTGCTCCTCAAAAGTTCTGCCTGTCTAAAAAATTCTGATGCCGAATACCTACGACCCATTTTTTTAAGAACATCATCAGAGATGTGCTGAAGTGAATAATGAATATGATGTTCAAAAATCGAAGAAGTCGTCAACACATCTATAATTCCGTTCGTGACAGAATCCGGATATAGCGACGTAAGCCTTATTCTGACACTCTTAGAGCAAAACTCCTTCTCTATAAGGCTTATAAGCTCCTCAAGATTTTCATCGTTATCAAAACCATAATATGAAAGATTTATACCTGTAAGTACTATCTCTTTAAACCCTTTTTCTATATATCCAGAAATTATCTTGATTACTTCATTTTTTTTGATGCTATTTATCTTCCTTCCACGGGCAAAAACTATGCGGCAGTATGTACAGCTGTTAAGACAACCTTCCTGTACGGGAAAAAAAACTCTTGTCCTTCCTTCATACGATTCCTTCGGAACAAGTATCGGATCATCTTCTTTCTTCCAATAATCAATGTCTGTTTTTATTCCATATTCATTAATGTAATCCTGTATATGTTTTTTTTCATGGTTTCCTAAAATAAGATCAGCGCCCGCCTCTGTAAAGGCCTGCGGCATAGTATAGGCGCCGCATCCTGCAACAATAACCTTAATATTAGGATGATTCCTTTTTACTTTTCTTATATACTGTCTTATCTTCCTTTCGGCTTCAGAGGTAACAGTGCAACTGTTTATTATAACTGTTCCTTCTACTAATTCAACAAGATCTTTATCATAAGATACATCAAAACCAAGCTCTAAAAATTTTTCACCTATAGCCTGCGATTCCGCCTGGTTCATTTTACAGCCGAAAGTTACTATACTTATCTTTTTGAAACTCAATCAATATCACCTTTGGCGCTTCGCCACAAGAGAGTTATTCTACGTATCTTGCCTACCAGAGTATTAGTTTTGTCTACTACAGGAATCATTTTCAGCTTATTGCGTATCATCAGATCAGCAACATGCATTGCAGTGTCATCAACATATACTTTGAACGGTTTACCTGATATAAACTCTGACACGGGATGATCAAGGACTTTTTTAAGACCTTTTATGAACTGGGTACTGTCAGGGATAAAAGCACTGTTCTCCATCATACTAAGATATCCGGGAAGCGAAATTTTTATTACGGTACTTTCACTTAAATACCCTATAAGCTTATAATTTTCATCGACTACAGGCAGAGCAGAATATCCGCTCCTCTGACAAACCATTAAAAAACGTTCTATGTTGTCCTGACAGAATATAGCTGTCAGATCCTTGTCCATAAGTTCGCAAGCTTTCATCGCACACCTCTTATCTTATCCTATCCTCTCTATTGTAAAATCATCAAGACTTTTATTTATCTCTTCAATGCTTCCTACTTTTTTGCTTATATACCTGGTAGAGTTAAGAGCAAATGCCATTCCATACCTGGCTGCTTCAAACGGTTCAAATCCATTTACAATATTGTGATAGATCATCCCCGACATAAAAGCATCTCCGGAGTTCTTAACTTTTGCCGGATCAATCTCTCCCTTAGCAGTAAAAATCCAGCCTCCGTTTTTGGTAATAATAATATCACTTACTGTTTTATAAGACATAATTACCAGTTCCGCTCCCCGTGAAATTATAAAACTTCCTGCTTTCATATACTCCTGAATATCTTCCTTCAAGGGCTGTCCGAAAAGAAGGTTTGATTTTCTCAGGTCAGGTCTTACAATCATAGGACAACTGTTGGTTACAACATTATCAAAATGTTCTCCTATGGCTTCAATATATGTTTTTTTGTTCATTGCTTTTGCCATTCGGAATAAGTTGGCATATGAATTTAAAGTAATTCCTCTGGGTATAAGACCTGAAACCACAACATTGTCTACTAGATTAAGCGTAGATCTGTACCTTGAAGTAAAGTAGTCCATATCAGACTGGGATATTTCCGGACCGTTAAGATTTATCTCTGAAAGAGTCCTGTTATCAGGATCTATTATGATTATGTTTTCGCGGGTTTCTTCTTCTATATATACAAACTGTGTGGTTATATTACCGTAAAGTGAGAGCTTAGACTGAATTATAGAACCTATTGATCCGCCTAAAAACCCCATGTTAACAGAACTTATCTTAAAATCCGAAAGTAGGACTGCAACATTTATGCCCTTGCCTCCCGGTTCCACAAAAGAATCTGCATGATCTACTATACGAAAAAAACGGCCGGGCTCAAAATTCTTAATTACAACTTTTCTGTCCAGCGTAGGAGCCAGCGTAACACACAACATTTTATATGACATTTTGTCACCTCAGAATTAAGGTATAATTCAACACACCTAAAGAAAATTATACCATAAAGTACAATGAAAATCTAAAAATTTTACTTTAACATAATAAAAGAAGACGGTAAAAACCGTCTTCTTTATCAACCTTTTTTATCCAGAGCTAGTTTTTCTTCATTAGAAGCATATCTTCTCATTCTGGTCTCATAATTGTAAACACCCCTCTTGGACGGGTACTTTTCTGAGTATCCTTCTTCATACCAAAGCTTATCGGCATAAACCTTCCAGTCTTCTGAAAGCTTATCCAGTTCAGGTGCAAGATCCGTAATTACTCTTTCGCTTCCCGGATGCTGCGCTATGGCATTGAACTTATTCACCATAGACCTGAAAACCTTTGGGTTATCTATTATCGGACATGGTCTGAAGAGATTCTGTGAATACGGTATAGTTCTCTTGTAAGCTTCAAAGAAAGGAGATTTCAAAATCTCAATTATACTTTTTTCCCTTATGTTATCTACGGCAAACTGCTGGAAAACACATGGTTCTGCATATCCCTTAGCATTTATATGGAGATACTTCGAACCTGCTGCAAGACATCCGTGGGTTAAGAATCCGTGATTCCAGAAATCTGCAACAAAGGCAAACTTACCTGAAAGTCTTAGTTCGTCAGTTTTTCTGAACCTTTCATATCTTTGCTCGGGCGTTGGCACAAGATCCATAGATGCATCTGCTCCAACAGGCATAAACTGAAATACCCATGCATAGGCAACACCGTTTTGTGCAAGGTAGTCCCAGAACTCATCACTCATAAGAAGCTCATGGTTGACCCTTGTGGCCGTTACGGAAGCACCGAAAATTACACCGTACTTATTAAGATTATTCCATGCTTCTTTAACCTTATTGAAAACACCCTTTCCTCTTCTCCAGTCTGTCATCTCTTCAAAACCCTCTATGGAGATAGCAAGCGTAACGTTTCCAAGCTCTGAAAGCAGCTTAGCATGTTCGTCATCAATAAGCGTTCCGTTTGTATACGTCATGAAGAAGGAGTCATTAAACTCTTTGAAAACATCGTATATATATGGATAGAAGTAAGGCTCTCCACCGGTGATAATAAAGAAGTATATTCCAAGATCATTAAACTGCCTGATTATAGAGAACATCTCTTCTTTTGAAAGCTGATACTTATGTCCATAAAGAGCAGCGTAGCATCCAACACATCTGAGATTACATGCGTAGGTCGGCGATATTACCGCCAACTTTGGCAGCACGGTTTTGTATTCATGCATCTTTTCCTGTCTGACTTTTTCACCCACCGCAAATTCATTGATAATAAGATTGTTAATAACTTTTTCAACTACTTTAGGGTTAGCTTTCTGAAAAAGCTTCGACCAGCTTACATACATTGGATCATGTTCCTTGGCTCCATCGGCCATTTTCTTGAGACCGCTCTTCACAGGTTCTTTTGCAAGCTTGGACAGCGTTGAAAAGAGACCTGCCATCTGATCAACATCGCCGGTTCTTACAACATTGGCAACCAGCTTTGCTGCCTGTTTCATCATCATTGCCTTCATAGAATCCATTAAATTCATTCTACACCTCCATAATTACTTTGCTATTTTCAATATTATTTCTTTAAAAGTACTTTCAAATTCTTCTGGCGGCAAACTTACACCTACCGCCTTATACATCGCAAGACCGTCAAACATCGCCTGAAAAAGCAACGCCTTGGATTTGGATTTAAAAAGAGACTCCCATACCTGAAGCAGGCTTTTGTAATAATCGGTAAAAATCTCTGTCAGATCCTGCATCATCTTTTGATCATGAGTAGAATTTATTAATATCTCAAAAAGTCTCATGAACTGGTCTGAAGGAAAGTCTGAAAGAATCTGGCTGTATGTCTTAGCAAAATACTTTGCTTTTTCCTCGGCTGTATCTGTACTTTTTATATCTTCATATGTTATTACCTTTTTCAGACGTTCTACAAGATTTCCAAAAGCTGATATTATAAGAGCATCCTTGTTCTTGAAATATGTGTAAAGACTCCCTTTTGCAACTCCGCAGGATTTTGCCACATCATCCATTGTGAAATTACTTAATCCTTTTTCAACAATCATCTCTAGAGCTTTTTCCGACAGGTACTTTTTTTATCTTTTTTCACCTGTTCCTGGGCTTGTAAAACCATTCTATTATGCCTCCGGAATTAACGCTTAATTTTATTGACTGACCGTTCAGTCAATATCATTATATGTCTCAACAATTAAAAAGTCAAATAAGATATTTTTTATCCAATTAAAATCCGTTCATTATGTAACTCTTGTACTTATTATGAATAATGAATTTAGTGCTAAAAATATACTTTTTACCACTTTCGTTTAATTGAAATATAAAATTTACATTAGAAATTTTATATACATAACAAAAAATAATATTTATCACATTAAACATATAAAGCTTTTTATGGTATAATAATTTTATTGGAGTTTTGGATTGTTGAGGAGGAAGTTATATATTATGGCTTTTTTAAAAACCCTGAGAAATTTTTTTGTATCAGTGTGGTTCTTTATAGGCTTTTTTCTTTATGTTTGGGTATATGGTTCTTTTAGACTTGTCCAGGCAAAATTTATAGAAAGGAAACATGGAAAAGAGGCAGCGGTGATCTTTCTTAAGGATGTACTCAGCTCATTCGGCAAAAATGTTTTCAAACTACTCTTCTGTAAAGTTGATGTTATAGGAAAAGAAAACATTCCCTCTGGAAAAGGCGGTCTAGTTATTATATCAAATCATCAGAGCCTTCTTGATATTCCGCTTATTGTAGGGTATGTTCATACTGCCGGTTTTGTTTCAAAAAAAGAACTTTTAAAGGCACCCGTTATCGGTAGTTTTATAAAAGCAGTTGGCTGTATCCCTATCGACAGGAAAAATCCTGCCCAAGCTGCAGTAGCGCTCAGAAACCTTACCAAATCACTTTTGAACGGCAACAAGATCTGTATATTCCCCGAAGGAACCCGTACAGACGATGGACATGTAGCTGATTTTAAGCCCGGAAGCTTAAGCATCCCTATGAAATACAAGATACCAATTCTTCCTGTGACTATTGATGGCGATTACAAATTAATGAAAAAAAATTCTTTTCTGCTTAATCCTTCAACCATAAAAGTTTTTATAGACCAGCCGGTTGATGCTTCTGCTTTTTCTGACGAACAGGCTCTTATAGAGCATATACGTGCAAAGATGATAAATAATATCGCTAAGGGAGAGCTTCTATGAAGAAAATAGATATTGTGACCATGGGAGTGGATAAGACGGCAAACTCGCCGGTAGTATTTTTGAGAATAGAAAATACCAATCTTATTGTACCTATATGGATAGGGCCATGGGAAGCCTCTGTACTTGCCAGTGCTATCAAGGAAGAGGTTTCAGACAGGCCTCTTACTCACGATATGATTATGAGCATGCTCGAGCATACAGGCTATAGGATCAGTCATATTACAATAAACGATTTCAAGAAAAATGTCTATTACGCCAAAGTCTTTCTTTCAAATGAAGATGAAGCTCAAGAAAATCCGAAAAACGAAGAGGAGTTCTTTATTGACTCAAGGCCTTCTGATGCGATAATACTTGCTGTAAAATCCAAGACTTCAATACTTATAGAAGATTCTGTAGCTTTTGAAACTGCTATTGATGGTTCTTTTCTTAAAATTGATGATGATGAACAGACAAAAAAAGAAGATATTAAAAAATTTATTGACACCTTTAATATTGATGAGCTGAAGAAAAAATTCGGTGATGACCCCAAAAAATAAAACTATTGCGTGAGGGTATAATGTCAGAGGATATTTTTTCATTTAAACAAAGTTTTGACGGTTATTTGTTTGAAAGAATCAAAAAACTTAATATTATTCATGATATTCAATCCAGTCTTTTTTACAGTCTTTCAAATGGAGGAAAGAGGCTTCGTCCTTATTTTTTATTTCTTTCGGCGCAAAAATGTACTCTAAGCATGCAAAACATCTTTGAATTGGGTTGTGCAGTAGAGATTCTTCACACCTCTTCTCTTATTCATGATGATCTGCCTGCTATAGACAACTCTGATTTCAGACGCTCAATGCCAAGTTCTCACAGACGGTTTAACGAGTATACCGCTATTCTTACAGGCGATTTTGGCTTTACTCTGCCTTTAAAGATACTAGATGAAATGGATCTTACACTTGACAAAAAAACAACTATCATGTCTTATTTTGTAAGAGCTACTATAGAGCTTTTTACCGGAGAGACGCAGGATGTGATCTTTGAAAAAGAAAATAAACAGGTATCTCCACAGGATATAATACAGATGTATGAATGCAAAACCGGTTCACTTTTCGGTCTTTGTCTGTGCCTCCCTTCAATAATCAGCTCTGAAAGCTATGAATACGAGCGTTTATACTATTTAGGGAAACAGTTTGGTGTTTTCTTCCAGATAATGGATGATTTGGATGATATTCATCTTTCATCTGAACAGGCCGGAAAAGACACAGGAAAAGATGTTGACAAAAAAACTCTCTTGTCACAATGGTCTGAAGAAAGAGTCATCAATTACTCTTCAAGTATCTATTCAAATCTTGTGGAGTCTTTTTATAATATGGGTTTTGTAAAGCTTTCAACTTTTATATCTGATTATGGGAAAAATATTATTGAAAGGGTGAGACAAGGATGAAAAAGAAGGAAGAAGAAGTTAAAAACACCGATCTGGAAAATGATAAGGAACCAGAGAAAACCAAAAGCAATCCAGCAGTGACTTTTATTAAAAAGATGATGCTTTTTATCAATCGGTTCAAATATAAAATAAAAAGGAAAACCATTATAATTGCTGTCATTGCGATAATTGTTTTTATAGGTATTTTTATAGGAGTTAAAGTGCTTCTTGATCTTTCGGCACAGGGTACGAATAAGGTCACCCAGAATATAATTGCAAACGATATACAGGTCATAATACCCAGTGATGCTTACACCTATAAAAAAGAGGTTAGTATAAGCGAGATTAATCCGAACTCTACAGAGTATCAAAATCTGAAATCAATGTATAACTTCTACGGCAAGATCTATAAAATTGATCCTAAAGATGGTAAAGAAGACTCTTCCTTTGTTCCTATGATAATACGCTATAAAATCCCAAATGAAATATATTTTGGGGATAACTACACTCACTTCTCCCTTGCTTATTCTTCAGATTCCAATCCACCTGTTGTTTCTGAATTTTCAGGATGCAGAATTATAAAAGAAGGAAACAGTTATTATGTTGAGGCTGAAACTTTCCATTTTTCCAAAGTTGGATTAGTTGTCAAATCAGCCAAAGAAAGCACCTATGGACTGAGAACAATAACTGAAAGAGTACCTGGTATAGAACCTGACATAATAGTAATTCCCGGAACAGATCTGAACTTCTCCGGATACCTTTCAAATACATCTACTGCCGAAAATCCTTATGGACAAAGTTTGTGGGCAGCTCTTTTCCCTAGCCGAAGCATATGGTCCTACAATTATCCCATGGTAGATACCAAAAGCAAAGTGTATTACGACTCTTATTCCGGTTATGTTAACCGTACCGGAAACAGTAGTTATATAGAGTTTGAGGCCAAACGTTTCATACAGGAGCTTAAACGGCTTCCAAACAGAGAGTTTGATATTATTGCCAACAGTGTCGGCGGTCTGATAGCCAGATATGCGCTTGAATCAGATCCTACAATACATAACGTTAAAAATATAGTTCTGATAGATGTTCCTAATAAAGGAACCAATCTTGCCAATCCTTTGTTCTATAACTTTTTTTATGGAAAAGATCCCAAGCTTCTCGCAAAACTGTTTTCACTTACAGAAAGGACTATAATATCGGTTTCTCATAATGTTGGGTCTTTCCTTGAACAGGTAAACTCGTACTACCGTGAACTTCTTCCAAACTCAAAATTTATAGAAAATCTTAACTCCCTGGGAGTAAGAAATGATATACGTTATATGTCAATTACAGGGAATAACCCCAAAATAGATGAAGAACTGTCTGATTCAGAAATACTACGTTTTTATCCTGAATTTCAAAGAGATGCAGGAGACGGTTTGGTTACACACACAAGCGCTCTTCTGCCACAGTCGTCAAAAACACTTATATCTCCGGATTATTCGTACGATATCTATAATAACCAAGAAGTTTTGTTGTCCATAAAAGAGTTTCTGGATGAGTCTGTACCTGATCTGAAGGTTAAGCCTTTTGAAGATGATTCCTTCATAGAAAGTACCAAACCTGTTGTTTTACCAACTCAGCCGGCCTCTAAGACCGATTCTCAGAAACCACCGGTAGTACCGTACAAATACTTTACTACACCTAAGTCATACTCATATTCAGAGCTTATGTCAGAACCAACAGTTGTCGGAGCAATTAACGAATCAACAGTCAAACTGGTATATGCGCAGAACACCATTTTTATGGAAACCTTTAACGGAATATACTCTCAGTCTCTTAAAAAAATACTTAATAAAAAACTATTCGGAGGCTCAATAATTGATGGGAAGTATTATGCAGCAACTGATGAAGGAGTTTTCGTTTATGATCAGACTTCCGCTGAGTTCAAAAAGATAGATGATATTGTTCCTATCTCAGATGAAGCCTACTATATCTCCAAGGGTAATTTGTTAAGTGTAGTTCATAGCGGAAATATTTCAAATATATACCTTGGTAACCTTCTTTTAAGTTCGGATGCAAAGCTCATAAAAGTTAAAACCATAGGTCAGTCTGTTTATCTGGTATTTGACTCAAAAATTTCCAAACTTACAGAAAACAAGCTTACTACAATAGTTGATAAAAAAACGATGGCATTGAAGTTAAATGTTTCCATAGACAGTTTTTCGGATTTTGAACTTTCAGGATCTATGATCTTTGTGCTTACGAATGATTACAAGCTGTTTATGTACGATCCTCAAAACAATAAACAACAGCTTATAGGAAGTTCAGACATAGGAAGATTAAAACTCTCCAACTATTTAAATAGAAAACTGTATGTTTTCGGCGGCGATATTACTACATATATTGATATTCAAAGCAGAGTATTTCCGGGAGTTTATAACAGAATGGAAAAAGATATTTTTGATATCTGCCTCACACCATCCGGTATGTTGTATGGAATTTATAATTCTCAGGAAGGTAAAATTCTATGGACTTCAACCTTAAAAGAGTAGTTTTGGTGGGGATCTTTATCCTCATGATGTGTGCATCGGTATTTTGTGTGGAGTTTGACCAGGCATATTCATACTATCTTTCAGGTATGAAAGCTTATAGGATAGGCGATTACAAACTATCCCAAAATCTTTTGTATAAATCAATACAGGTCTCACCTCAATTGGAAAATTACGATGCCAATATAAAACTTTACTTGGGTCTTTCAGCATTCCAGAACAAAGATTACGCAATAGCGCTAGAATATCTGCCGATGTTTTCCGAAAACCCTCTTGCTGTCCAAGCTCTTGAAAGCATAAAAAATAATGGTATTTCTTCTGAATTTCATTTCAAACAGGCAACTGTTCCATCTACACAGGAGGAATTAGATGCTTCTGAAGAAAAAAGTAGTTTTCCTCTTCTTACTTTTTTCCTTATAACTTTTATAATATTTGTTATATCTGCTGCATCTGCTTTTCCAATATTCATTTATTTCAGAAAACACGGACTATCCTTTTCTGAAAAACCTAAAGCGGAAATTCAGGAAATACCAGCACTTGAAGAAGTTGCTTCGGTACCTATAGAAGAAGTTGTCAACCTAAAACTTGATAATATAGAAAATATATGGAAAAAATCAAATGCACTGAGAATGCTCATCGGAGATATAGAAAATGAATACGAAAGTTCCTCTGCTCCTGAAATCCCTGAGATCCCCGAACTGGTCTCTACAGAACATGAAAATCTTAAAACAAGCGACCAGACAGCAGATATCGATAACCTACAGAGTATAATAAATGATTCTCTAAAAACAGCCGATCTTGACAGTATTGAAAAGCTTCTCAACAGTATGGAAAACCAGAATATTTCAGAATCTTCTCAGGAAATAACCACGGAAATCCCTATTAATGATAGCATTCCCAATTCTCCTTCATACGAAGCTTATGCTTCTGCCAATGATAAAGAAGAGAATCAGACTTCTGTAAACTCTGATTTAACTGAACAGGACGAGAAACAATCATATCCAGAGAGCGAGAATATTCAGCCTGTAAATCCCAATAAGGATGTAGATATACTTGATGCAGGTTCTTCCTTGAAAACAAGATTTAAAGATATAATGAAGGGACAGGAGAAAATGATATTCGTTGAAGCTCAGAATACCAACGATATTTCTGAGATAATAGAACGTATAGAATCTGAAAATTCGAAAAACGGCTCAAAAATCTATTCAAAAATTCAACTTGAGAAGGTACTAACAAACCTATTCTATCAAGTCAACGAAAGCGAATTAAGCAAATAAAAACAGTCTCATTTAAGAGACTGTCCTGGAGCGGGCAACGGGGCTTGAACCCGCGACCCTCAGCTTGGGAAGCTGATGCTCTACCGCTGAGCTACGCCCGCATGATACTTACAATATGTATATTATACCAAATTTTTTTAAAAAATCAAGGAGGAAAACTTTGTTTAAGGACAGGACTTTTACTTGGGTTCTCATTATCACAATTTCTCTTTTTGCATTGGTATCATTTCTTTTTCTTCCCAAAGCTTTTTCGGGAGAGGTCGTTTACAGTCCTGAAATATTCAGTATAGGACCTCTCATAGTCAGATGGTACGGACTTCTAATAAGCTCTTCCATACTTTTATGCTATTTTATAGGTAGACACCAGGCCTTTAAAGAAAAGGTATCTGAGGATGATCTTTTAAATGCGGTTTTCATAGGTATAATTTTGGGAGTTATAGGAGCAAGACTTTATTATGTTATCTTTAATTTTAGTTTTTTTTCGGACAACCCCATCTCTATATTAAAAATATGGACCGGTGGACTTGCCATTCACGGCGGAATAATAGGCGCGGTGGTTTCAACTTTTCTATATACCAAATATAAAAAGAACTGCACCCTTAAGTTTTTCCAGGCAATGGATCTCTTTACCTTTGTGCTTCCACTCTCTCAGGGTATCGGCCGTTGGGGAAACTTCATGAATCATGAGGCTTACGGCACTCCAACTGATTTTTTTCTGAAGATGTATGTTCCTTTGGAAAGCAGGATGCCAGGTCTGGAAAGCTTCAGTTTTTTCCATCCTACTTTTTTATATGAATCGGTATGTGATGTCGCTGTTTTTCTTTTTCTTTTTTACTACATACGTAACAGAAGAAAAGGATTCGGTGAGGTCACTTCCCTTTACCTTATGCTTTATTCGTTTGCACGTATGTTTATCGAACTGTTACGAACAGACAGCCTGATGGTAGGCAACTTCAGAACTGCAGTTGTTACAAGTATAATAATGTTTTTTATAGGGCTTGTACAGTATATATACTTAATAAAAAAGAGAGGAGCAAAAATATGAAAAGAAACATCGTATTCCTTCAGCTCAACAGCGTTGATGATTTTTATGAAAATATTTCAACCCTTGAAGGTTTCATTGATTTACTGAGCAATAAAAAACCTGATCTTTTTGTCATTCCTAAAGACAGCCTTGCCATGCTACTTAATGATCAGCAGAAGGAAGAAATGTTTGACTGCATCAGCGCATTAAGTGATTTCAATGAGGCTGCAATTGTTACAGCTTTTACAGATGGTACTTGTTCAAAAACAATTATCCAACTGCCCTACAAAGATCCTATTATAATTTCAAAGCAATCAAAGCTTATAAGCCTTTGCGATACATTAAAAGTAAATATACTTGCAACTTCCAAGGGACTGGAAGCTTCTTACCAAAAAGGCTTTATAAACATAGTATGTGACTGTTTGCCAGAAATTAACGGCGATACTCAAAATAAAACAGTTTATCAAAGTTTATGCTACTCGGTTCATCCTTCATGCGGCGGAAGTTTGATATACTACACTGGAAATACTTTAAAAGGTGGAAATTCCGAAGGTTATATAATACTTGAAGTATAAATTTTACATTTTTATTTTTTTAGTTATACTTGTTTTTCTTTTCTACCCCATAACTATTATAACCGAGTCCTCCGGGAGAATAAAGGTTTATTGCACCGGAATGGTTCGGTATTTTTATTTTTCGGATACTCAGAGCTCTTTTTCTCAAGGCGCAGGCTTTTTCTACAAAGAGTTTTCATACAATAACTATGCCGTTTTAAATGCTGAAAATTCTATTCTGCGTATAGAAATTTGCCATAATGCCATTCAGCTGCAAAAAGAAAAAGAAACCGCATATGTTTTTGTTTCAAAGGACTATCTGCCTTTCATATCCGAAGACACTTCCTTTGCAAGTAATAAAAAATGGCTTACCGACGAAGCAAAAGACATTAATGATTATTTCAACGGAAAAGTCATTATTCCGAGTAAAATGTTTGTCATTTACGCAAATATTCCCAGGTCTTTTCATATAAGCCCCTACGTAATATTTGTCAATTCAATGAAAGACATGATTCATGAGTTTAATCACTATACTTTTGGATACTACATAAAAGACGGTGCTTCTGATACTTGGGCAGAAATACTTTGCGAAATTAATACCCTGCTTTATCTTAAAAAAAAATATCCTATGCTTTATGAAAGTGAGCTTGAACTAAAAAGCATAGGATTTTATCCTCAACAGTACGGTTCAAAGGTAATAGAGTTTTATAAACATTTTAATTATGATGAAGCCAAAATATTTAACTTTGAAAGTAAACTCATTGACTCCCGAAAAAGGCTCAATGATACAGTATTTTATAGTTTGTTTGTTTCAGAATAGCTTTTTCTTAAAACAGTTGATTATTTTATCTTTTTGAGTTCATCTTCTGCTAGCTTTTTTGCTTCTTCTCCCTGTTTCTTCCATTCCGGATGAGGTTGCATCGAAATCACTTTATTAAACATCTCACGGGCAAGCTCTTTCTTATTTGTCTTTAAATAAAGCATTCCAAGCTCAAGATATGCATTTACATACAAAGGTTCTTTTTCAATGGCTGTTTTGAAATTTTCTT
>Ga0208040_1001641_pt1 | contig 21494 bp, 25 predicted proteins | sample AD_UKC083_MetaG_FD_184431 | JGI IMG/M metagenome (GOLD analysis project Ga0208040, IMG submission 184431) | Active sludge microbial communities of municipal wastewater-treating anaerobic digesters from USA - AD_UKC083_MetaG (SPAdes) (version 2) | ecosystem: Engineered > Bioreactor > Anaerobic >...
CATTTGCATAGCGGATATCAGGCAAATGAAGGCTTTCTCGCCGAGCGCTCAAGGTGCTTGTAGACCTCGATCCATATATTCTTGCCCGGCTCTGCCTTACATATACGCTCCCTGCGGACAGGATCAAAGAAGCTCTTGAACTCTGCCAGCTCATCAAGGAAGCTGTCGTTATACTTCTGAAGCATTATGTCAAGGTTGCTCTTCCATTCACTGTAACGCTTGCTGTCAAATTTCTCCTTCTCATAAAGATGGAGAACTGCTACCTGCGGATTATAAATTATATCCACGCCGTTTTTCATCATACGGTATCCGAACTCCCAGTCCTCTACCTCCTGACCGCGGAAATTCTCATCAATTCCGCCGTATTTCCTGATACACTCCATTGGTATGGAGAGGTTTGAGGTCTGGGTAAATATCATCTTATACTTCACCTTATCGAAATCATAGCGGTAGGGCTCAAGCATTTTGAGGCGGATATCCTTGATATAGTAATAGCTCTTGTGCTTGTCCAGACCATAGGTCTCGGGCTCTGTGAGCCAGTAGCGGATACCGTTCCTGAGTATCTCACGGTTTTCAAAGAACACCTCATCATTGTCCTCAAATACCTGCTTGGTGAGACCGAACTGCATAACGGGCTTGCCGTGCTGCTTATAGGCTTCATAGTGACCGGAAATGAAATCTCTCGGTGCTATCTCATCTCCGTTGAGGAAGATGAGAAGCTCGCCTGAAGCGCGTCTGATGCCCTGATTTTTTGCCTGACTCACTTTTGCGCCTGCAATAGTGAAGCAGCGCACCCTTACACTTGAGGAGTGTTCCGAGATATAATCGGAAAGGTTGTCCCTCTCACCGTAGTTTACAAAGATAAGCTCATACTCGTCATGAGGGAAGTTCTGGTTTTCGAGCGAGTGGTACAATCTTACCGCTCTCTCAGTTGAGCGGCAATATGATACTATTATGCTGCATTTCATTATTATTTCTCCTGTACATCCTTTATTAAATTTTTTCCGGTATCCCCATACCGACTGATTAAGTTAGTCCCCTGCTATGAAAAGCAGAATAATTATATAACACAACTAAATAAGATTATAGCGCAAAAGCGCTGTAAATTTCAAGTAAAATGCGCCAAGTGTAATTTTTGTGCGTGGAATGTACTGTTTTGTTCATGAAAAATTCATTTTCATCTTAAAACCTGCCCTTAAATGATTGACAAAATATATTTTTTATAGTATAATTAATCCGTTATATGTTTTTCGTTGAATTGACCGTCCTGCGTTGATTAGTCAGAATTTTAAACATCAGCGCGCTTCACTTAAAGGGGGATAAACATATTGAAAATCGCCATATGCGATGATGAAGAAAGATTTTTAACAAAAATCAAAGAAGACATCTCCTCTCTCCAGTCCTATGACAACGAATTCTCCTTTGACGAGTTCAGAACAGGCAGGGAACTGCTTGCCGAGTTCACCAGAGAAAAATATGCCATCATTATCCTGGATATCGAAATGCCGGGGCTGAACGGTCTTGAGACCGCCGAATTCATCAGGAAGATAGACGAAAATGTCATTATCATCTTCCTGACGGGCTATGAGAAATTCGCCTGCCAGGGCTATGCGGTTAGAGCATTCAGATATATCCTGAAAAACCAGCCCCATTCCATCTATATGAAACAGCTGGATGACGCCGTAAGGGAGTATTACCGCAATACCCGCTATATAATCGCATCTGACGGAGACAAGGCCGAGAAGATCCCCACCGAAGATATATACTATATCGAGGTATTCTCACATAAGCTCCTTATACATACCAAAAACGGAGATTACTTCACAAAGGGGACACTCTCAGAGCTTGAAGCTCAGCTGTCAGACCTGCTTTTCGCACGCCTTGACAAGAGCACCCTCGCCAACATCGCTAATATCGACTATATCCGCAAAAATCAGGTGATACTCACCAGCGGTGACACACTATTTGCAAGCAGAAATCATATCAAGAACATTAAACAGTGCTTTATGGACTACAGCAGGAGCAGGTGGAGCTGATGTTTACTTCCGAAAATATTATTGAAACCGTAAATTGCGTCATTGAGGCGTGTATCGTTATCTTTTATCTCTATCAGATAATGAAGGAGCAGTGCAGGTATTCACCAAAGCTCCTTGTTGTTCCCGCAGTCATAATGTACGGTGTCATCGAAGCCGTAACCATTACTCACATGAACCCCTGGTTCAAGCTGGTATTCATGTTCGCAGCAATGATGATAATTTCCGTGACTATGTTTGAGAGCAAGATACGAAGTATCATCTTCTACTGCCTGATGTTCATAGTCGTGATACTTGCATCCGAGATAATCCCTATGGGAGCCCTGACACTGATGAATCTCGGCACTCCGGAATCACAGCTGACCTCAGGCATGGGAAGATATATAGGAATGGCTTGTTCAAAGCTGTTCTGCTTCTGGATATGCATATATATCGCGGAGTATCTCAGACCCAAGCAGAGAGAGCTTCCCTTCAAAAACTGGCTGCTCGTTATCTTCGTTCCCCTGCTGAGCCTGATAATACTCAACGGCATTTTCGTTTCCCACGCCATTTCTCCGAGAAGAACAATCATCTACCTTCTCTCCGTAGCAGGAATATTCCTGCTGAATATACTGGTATTTGATTTTTTCGACACCTACTCCAACACCATAAAGCTCCAGCTCATGGAGCAGCGGCTCAAATCTGAGGAGGAGAATTACAGGCTCATCGAAAACAAATATACCGAGATACGCCAGCTCAAGCACGATATCAGTAACCAGCTTGCGGCGGCAAAGAGAATGTTCAGGCAGGGCTCGGACCCCGAGGCTGTTGTTCATCTGGACAGGCTCTACTCCAAGGTAACGGAAGCCAGCGGCGTCTGCTATACGGGTATTTCCGCAGTTGACGCCATCGTAAATATGAAGTGGGCACAATCCCGCGAAAAGGGCATCCCCTTCTCCTGCAAGGTCATGGTCACAGACCAGATGGAGACCGATGAGCTCCTCCTTTGCAGGATTATCGCCAATCTCCTTGACAACGCCATGGAGGGCACACTGCGCTCTGAGTCAGAGGACAAATACGTGTATATCTCGATAATACAGAACAATAAAAAGCTGAGGATATGCGTTATGAACCCCTCCGACGAGGTGGACGCCGATAACCTGACCACAAAGAAAGAAGGATACGGTCACGGTATCGGAGTAAACAGCGTCCGCGAAGCCGTTAAACAGCTTGACGGTATCCTTTCATTCAAATGGGAAAAGGGTATCTTCACAGCAGACATTATGATAGCATATTGAGATAAGTGCCGCAAGGCATTTATTTCTGCCCATAGTATTAACAAACTATGAACAAATATGCACATTTCACGCTGAAAACTTACATTTCACGCTAAGTTCTTGATTTTCTGTTTTTAATGAGGTATGATATAAGATAGTCTGTTCCGTCTGTAAACAGACAAATATCCACGGCTCTGCCGTGGATAACTCCGCTTAAATGGGCTTTTGTCCCCTGCGGAGGCTCCTTTTTTATCACGCAGAGTCAGAACTTGCCCCTGCACCGAAAAGGAGTCTCCGTGATTGGAAAATTATCGCTGAAAACCGCAGTTTTCTTCTCAGATAACAATATAATAAGCTCTGAGGACATAGAAGCTTATGCCTATGGACTGGAAATTCTTATCTCCACCGTGATAAACTTCATGGCGGCGATTTTTATCGCCTTCCTTACAGGCGAATTCCTCGCATTTACCGTCTGCCTCGCGGCATTCATCACCCTCAGACTTAACGCAGGCGGCTACCACGCAAAGACCCATGCGGGCTGTGTTGCCATACTTGTGGGCTTTCTGCTGACCTATACCGCCGCACTGAAGCTGCTGCCGACAACGGCAAAAACCGTAACAGCTGCCGCTTTTCTTGTAATATCTGCTGTCACTATAATCGCTTTCGCACCCGTCGGACATCCTAATCACCCTCTTTCCGAAAAAGCTAAGAAAAAGCTGAGATCAAAAACACTTATACTTCTCGGTATGTGGATAGTCTTTTGCATCGTGTTTTATTTTTTGATGGCTGAGATGTCATTCTTTGCAGCCTATGGAGTTTTCACCTCCGCTATGGCAATGATCGCAGCAAAGATACAGCTCAGATCTGAGAAAAATTAATATATAACTGAAAGGAAAGAATAAATTGAAGAGGATCAGGGAATTCTTATTGAAGCACGGAAATGTGATAGCTGCTCTGGCTATTGCAGCAGCAACAGAATCAGCCTCAAAGGCTTGCTGGTTCTGGTTCAACCAGCCAAAGGTACCCGAGGGGATGAAAAAATTCGTAAAGGAAGCATAACAGGGTACAGAATAAAGATCAAGACCCGTAAGCAATTCGCTTACGGGTCTTTTTTTCAGTCAAGGCTGTCAATGAATTCCTTTGCTATTTTTGCGCACTCCTCGGGTCTGTACTGATACTCGAAATGGTCGCCGGGGAAGTCCTTTATCTGGCAGTTTCCAAGCTTCTCAATATATGGATCGATGACCTCACTGCGCTCCTTCGCCACTTCCTCAAGCATTATATCAACGGCATAGGCTCTGCGCTCCTCATCGCTTCCCTCAAAGCCGTCGGCAAACCGATTGACCGTAAAGCATTCATCAAAGCCGCCGTTATCGTCTATGTACTTGTTTACCTCATCAGCTGTACGGAAGCCGTTGCTGAAGCAGATATACAGCTTCGGAACATCATTGGGCACCAGTGCATTCCATGTATCATTAATGTTTCGCTCGAAGTATTTGCCTTCCTCATAGATCGAAGATGAAGCTAAAGTCGATGTATACATTATATCGAAGGCTCTCTGCTCATCGGCAGTATAATCGGGATCCCTGGGAATAAATGCGTGGAACGCCACATCTCCTACGCCAAGATTTGCAAGATAGTAGATCAGGTCCTTGCCCGGTCCCTCCTCGGGAGAATCTATGGGCTTGGGACTTGATCCGTCAAGGTTTACCATAGCCTCTATCTCGTCGGGATACTTGCTTACCCAGTAGGAAGCGTAAATGCTTCCGAGAGAATGGGGCATGAGGAGATAGGGCTTCTGCACTCCTGCATTTTCCAGTGCTTTGCGGTAGTCCTCAACTACATTCTCAACAGTCATGTCCTTCTTGCTGTCATCGCTGGCATCATAGCCTGCACGGGACAGGAATATTACCTGGTCCTCATCCTGGAGATAGCTTGCATAGTCCTTCATAAACAGTCTGTAGCAGGGACCTGCACCAGAGAGGATAACTATTCTGTGGTCGCCGTTCTCATTGCCTGTTTTCTGCACATTGAGGGAATAGTCCCCTACGGAAACGGGATCATAGTAGCCCTTTTCCTTCAGAAATTCCTTGTTTTTTGAGATCATTATGCGGTGATAGATGAAAATTCCGATAATACAGATTATCAGAAGTATCAGCAGCACCAGAAGTATCTTTCCTATGACCTTGAATATCTTTTTCACAACTTCCATACCAACTCTCCATTCCCCCGGAAATACAGCTCTTTCCGCATTTTATATTTGTTTTATCATACATCTTTTTTGCGAAAGATGTATATATACATCATATACAACATCAACTCTATTGTCAAGTCTTTTTCCGAAATTTTTCCTTATAGTCTCAAATATAAATAGTCAATATGCGCGGAAAGAGGTCTGCCCTATTGATACTTATAACGAGAAAAAGCCGCATTCTCCCTGACATACCGGGAAAATGCGGCTTTATCCAAAGCTTATTCGGTCATGCTGTCAACTATCATTGCGGGGATATTGTATCTTCCGTAGCTGTGGCGCTGATAGAGCCTGTATTTCACTTCGTTGACCTCCTCAGCTGTCACCTCGCCCTCCTCAAGTGCCACAAGGAGACCGTCATCGGACATACGGAGTATGGCACGGGTATCAAGCTCGTCAAGCTGCTCTGCGCGGTACATCTCTATGTTGTACTTTGCGATGATGGCTTCGGGGCGTGAGAAGCAGAGAAGTCCGAACATGAGAGTGAAGATAACGCACAGATGCTTCGCAAACTTCATATCATAGCGGAATTGCTTTATTATAACCATTACGAATACCAGTGCCAGAAGCACCATGAACCAGCTTGTGTAAACTCTCAGAACTGTGAGTCCATAGGCATTGATGTACATTATCATTTTGCTCATAGCTGTTGCGATGAGTATAATGGTGAATACGCTGATGACAATGCTGTAAAACTTCAGGGCAAAGGGCTTTTCCTTGCCTGCCTTCTTGGAGTGAAGGCTCATGAAGCAGAGAACGCCCAGATTGATGAGAGCTACCACGAAGAGCTCAAAGAAGCCCTTTCTTGCGTAGTCTGCGTAGCTGTAGCCCTCGGGAAGGCTGCCCGAAAAGGCTGAGAGGAAGTAATTCGCCTGTGAGATGAAGAACAACACATAAAGTATACATATAGGAGTTACTGCGGTGTATACCACAAGATTGCTTACGAAGCGCATTTTGAATATTTTATTCTTGCACACATTGGGGTCAAGCTCCTTTATGTCCTTGCGGTGGGTATTGGTGTAGAACATACCGAAAAGATACAGCGAAACAGGGATAGCTATTGCCAGCTGGATAATGATGTTCCATATCTCTTCGCTGAAAATCCTGTTGATGACACCTGTGAGCATTCTCTCAACGCCGTCATCTGCGGACATGAGAAGTCCTGCAACTACCAATGTAAGGGGAATAGTGATAAGGAGTCCGATAATGATGTATTTTATATTTGTGGCTGTCTTTGAGTCCGAGAGTGAGTCCTGAGCGATGTCGGTCTGCTTGGTGAATCCCGAGAATGGGTGACCGAATACAGCCTTTGTAAGTGCAAAGGGCAGGTAGCGCTCCACGCCCTTGTTGTCTGCTCCCACTGAGTACACCAGATAGGCAATGCCGCAGAAAAGGAAGAGCACGTCAAGTGTCTTAATGAAATTGTTGGCGGTTATGGAGAATACCGCGGAAAATAAGTAGAATACCACGGTCAGCAGCTTGTTGTAGCCTGAGAAGGTGCAGCTTCGCTTCTTCATGTAGATTATTGCCGCGGTAATGATAGCTGTGAAAAGTCCCGTCGTGATGAAGCCCGTAGCGTGGAACACCACGAACCTGACGAAAAAGAATGCTGCGATAAACATAAATACCGAAAGCACCAGCTCTGCCTTTGAGTATTCGGGCTTTTCCTTCACCTTTGCCACAGGCTGAGGCGGTGCATAGGGCATGGGATAGGGCGTACCCGGGTACTGTCCGTAAAGATTATTGTTATTATCCATTATGGTATCCTCCTTTATACTGTTTCATGGAGCTTTATACAATAGCTTCCGCCTGCAAGGCTGATCACCTCTATCTCACCCCTGCCGTCGCTGTAATCATAGAGCAATCTGCCGTCGTTTGTGGGGCGGAATTCCAGAGAGGCGTTGACGTTCCCGGAGATGAACCTTTCGTAATCGTCGGTCTCAAGCTCCACTGTCTCGCCCTTTTCACTGTCTCTGCCGCTGTAGCTGAAGTATCTGAACTCGTCCGCCTCGCTTATATCAAAGACCTGTTCTATGTGGGCGAGGTCCTCATCGCTGAGAGTTATGCGATAGTTGACTCTGTACAGCCGCAGGGCAACTGCTCCCGAAAACAGGACCAGGCCTGCTGCCATAGTACCTGCAAGTACTTTAAGAAATGTGTGTATGCCGTGTGTTGTTCCCTTTTTCATTCTTATCTCTCCTTTTAAGCTATGAGGAAAAAGTCTATGCCATAGAGGAGAAGCGCCGTAAGCATGAGCCTGTAGACGGTCATTACCGCGCCCACTGACTTAGGCGTATATTCGTCCTTGTAGTAGAGCCGCCTGAACCCCAGCGGCAGAACTGCCGACAGAAGGGCGATGACACCTGCGATACCCAGCCATTCGCTTCCCCCTGCGCAGAGCACAGAGCAAACAAGGAAGTTCATGACACAGAGACAGAGGTCTGTCCTGTAGGTTATTTTAAGCTCTCTTTTTTCCATAGCAGCTGTCTTTTTCATAGTAACGCCTCCTCATAAAGCATATTATACATATCTGAATACAGTATATTGACTGTATGCCGATGTGACGGGAGTTTCCTGTACTCCCCCGTTAAACTATCTTTACTGTTATTACTGCCGATCTTGCTTCGCTGTACCCGCGGGCATTGATTATCAGATTGAGCTCGCCTCTGCGGCTTCCCGTTTTTACTGAGCTGCCCGTATCCGTAATGACAAGTCCCTCAACGGTCCCGTCATCCCAGTAAGCGTCACATATGCCTGCGTTATCATATTCTTCTATATCAACTATATCATGTAACCCAATTTCTGTGCCTGCGCTGAATGTGAGGTCATTCTTTGGTGTTATCTTAGGAACGCCCCTCGTATACCGGAATATTCCTGCTATCAGAAACCCCGCACAAATTATCCCGAATGCTGCCAGCACAAGCACTATCCTTTTAAGTATCTTCATATCCTCCCCCCTATTCTCTCTTGAACTCCAGTATATCCCCCGGCTGGCAGTCAAGCTCATCGCATATCTTTTCGAGAGTGGAAAATCTTACCGCCTTTGCCTTTCCCGTTTTCAGTATGGAGAGGTTTGCAGTGGTTATGCCCACCCTTTCGGCAAGCTCCTGAGAGGACATCTTCCGCTTTGCCATCATTACATCAAGATTTACTACTATCGGCATGGAAAGCACCTCCTGTTATATAGTAAAGTCGTTTTCCGACTTTATCTCTACTGCCTTTTCAAAGACATTCTTCAGCACCCTCATGATGAGTCCGAACATTACAGCTATCATACCAATAAAGGCGAATATGGAGCTCCAGAGCCCGAATATCATGAGCACCACGCCTACTGCGATGCATATCCAGGAAATGCGCCTCAGGCATGAGGTGTTCTTGGGTACGAAGACCAGATCCTTGCTGATGTTTCCCAGCAGCAGATGAAGGTTCCACAGTGCCGCCAGCGCCAGCGCATCGCATACATAGAGCGTTATGCACATCGGTATGAACATCGAGCTCCTGTCAAGTATGCCCGCTGTCTCTACTGCCATCACGTACTGATACCACTCAGACAGCGTGGGAATAAAGAATGCAACGAATATCGCTACTCCTGCTGCCACAACTGTCAGTATACGGGATAGAAAAAGTGATTTGTCCTTGTTCCACATAAATATAAGCTCCTTTATATTATTTGGTCAGCGCCATATATCGTAATCAAGGCTTTTTATATATGACGGAGTGTCCGCCGTCTTTCCTATGGTGTCCTCTGCTCTGAAAAACACAGGCTGCTGCATTCCGGCGTCAATGAATATCTCTGCAAGATAATCCTCTGTGGCAGTGAGCAGGCAGATCCTTGTGTTTTTGTCCTCCGTGCCGTCCTGTACCACATATCCGAGACACTTCCCCACATCTTCGCCTTTAAGGGACCTTTCCACGGTGCCATAGGGGAGGAATTTTCTTCCATCGTACTCTATTTCCAGATAGGTATCGTCCTTGTCAGTTGGAGAAACATAAGTCTTTGTGTTGAATTTTATGGGCTCAGGCGGCAGGTCGCAGTTTATTCCCTTTCCGCAGCCGGTCAGGATAAACAGCGTTCCCAGAAGCGCCGCAGCCTTACTCATCGTCCTCATACAGACGTTTCCTTTCTTACGGACCTGTGCCGTATTTCTTACTGTGACTATAGTATAGCACAGAAAATATTATTTGTCAATAGAAAATTATTGTTTTTCAATAATTTTTTTCTGTTTTTCAAAGAACTTGAATTTTTTCTCCAAAAATGATAGAATAATGTGTCTGTTTTTTTATCCGGTGCGATTATATTATTGAATGCATTCAAAAAAGGAGGAGTTCCTGATGACGGACATGGAACTGCGTATGCTTATGGCTGAGTCTGTGCAAAAATGCCACAGGGCGGTCTTCGACAAATACTGCAACTATGTTTACGCCATTGTTATCAATATACTGAGAAACTGCGGCAGCCGCGAGGACATGGAGGACTGTGTCAGTGATGTCTTTTTCAAGATATACAAACAGCTTGACACCACCACGGAGTTTTCGGGGGATCTGAAAAGCTTTATCGCCGCAGTGTCAAGAAATACCGCTATAGACGCCTTCCGCAGGCTCAGTCTGAGAAATAACAGAAACGTTTCTATAGACGATGATACAATGGACGAGCTTCGCTCAGATGAGAGGATAGAGGAAAATGCCGAAAAAGCCGAGCGCTCACGCATTATCCTCGGTAAGATAAAGGAGCTGGGCGAACCCGATACTACTATTATAATACAGCAGTATTACTACAACCGTACAGCAAAAGAGATAGCAAAAAGCATTTCCATGACAGCTTCGGCAGTTCAGAAACGAAGCAGCCGCGCCAAACTGAAACTGAAAGACCTGCTCTGTGAAGCAGGTTTTGGTAAGGAGGATCTCATATGAAAGACGATCTTTTTAAGAATACCGATGATATGACCATAGATTCCCTTGCTCAGGACTTCCCCGTACTCACTGATGAAGAAAAGGAGAGGATCTACGCTATGAGCGAGAGAAAATACAATAACGATACCGATATGAATGCAGATGAGAAATTCGACAGAAAAATCGAAGTAACAGGCGTTGAGCGCTATAAGCGTCCCAAGTGGAGGAGCGCTTCCATAGCGGCAGCTGCCGCACTTGTACTGGGTGCAGGCTCCTTCGGAGGCTACAACATCGCACAGCAGCTCCATGACGGCAACGGCGAAGACGAGCTCCCCACCAATGTTTCCGAGGAAATGTCACAGGAGAGCACAGGAGCTGTTGATGACAGCCGCACAGAAGAATACCGCAGCACCGCAGAGTCTCTGCTGAACGCATACGAGGACTTTATACAGCCCTATAATAACGATGAGATACTTGAGCGTGGTCTGACCGAAGAAGAACGCAACGGTATGTCCGTCGAAGAACAGGATGAATACCTTAAAAGGAATGACAATCCGAACTACTCTTTCTTCTGGTTTGCACTGGAAGACGAAAATGCTACATCATGGGCAGGACATGATCGCGGGATCTGGAACTATGAGTATTATGCCACAGGAATGAAGTACAACAATACTGATGAGGTAATGGATAATGCGCTTTCCTTTATGTCACAGAGCTGCATCGACAAGCAGTTCCCCGATCTTATAGGCGATGACCTTACAGACTATGAGGCTAACCGCATATATTCCGTTAATGAAGCCCCCCTCATTTCGGCACCTACACTATGATAGGCGGCAAGCTTTATTGCAGCAGTGAAAAATATGATGACATTTATTATATACCTTCCACCTTCAGCTTCTATCACCTCAAGGACGAGCCCATCGAAATATCCGACATTACCGATAACAGCTTCACTGCCTGCGTACACTATGAATTTACCAGTGTGCCCAACAGGTGTGATATGAAAATGAAGATCGTAAACGACGGCAATAAATGGGTCATAGACGATATCGCGACAACAGGTCCCGAGCTTGATGCCCAGAAGCTGGAGATCGTGGATAAGATGCTCAATTCCATGGATCGCTATGACAAAATAAGTGCAAAAAAGGCAGATGCTTATTTAAGTAATGACGCTGATATAGGATCTCTCATCATGCCGAACAAGTACTACGCCGATAATAATGCACTGACATCATATAATATTAACGGCGATGACATAGATTATAATGGCGCTCAGGACATTCAGTCGCTCCTTGATTTTGTAAAGAGCGTTGATATTGATTCTCAGAAATCAGAAGAATCTTACTGTGACGGAGAAAAGAACTATTACTGGAGCAGTAATGCCAACAATGGCGGATATAGTAAGTTTGATAACTTTGTCCCGAGAAAGGACGATCCCAAGCTCAGTCTTGAAAGCAGCATCAGGGTCGTAGCCCCGGAGACCACAATAGAAAAAGAAACAAGGCCAATGAACTGCCCCAACGGTCAATATCTCGTCATTTATTACCTCTATGATTTCGGTAAATGGGATATTACAGGCGATATTACCTTTGAAGGCAGAGACTGCTATGTAATTGATTACCATTCATCTACATCTGTAGAAGGCAAAGATTATCAAAAAGATATTACCTGCTATGTAGATAAGGAAACAGGTATCCCCATGTATCAGCAGACCATTGCAAATGACGATGTTTATGTTATCTACAACTTCTACTATGACGTTCACTTCAATGATGACACAGAGCCCATGCCCGAGGTAAACATAGACAAGAGTCTCTTTACTGAAATGAACTCATGATCACTTTTAGCGAGTAAACGATATAAATAAAGAAATAATGCCCCGAGGCACATCATAGTGCTTCGGGGCATTGTGTTTTATAAAGTAAATCAGAATTTAGCGCGTATGCGCTAATAGTGATTAGTGCATAGTGGTTAGTGATTAGTTAATGTGTTCGCTGCGCTCACATTATTTAAATAACGTCGCCGAAGGCGACACCAAAACTAAACACTAACCACTAATAACTATTCACTTAAATCAGAATTTAGCGGAGCTAAATTCTGATTTATATGCACTTTTTTACGTCGGGGCGTCTGCCTGCCATGGGGTCTTTATTCTTTACACCGTTGATTATGGCTTCTATTATCTCGGGCTGAGTAGCCTTTACCGCCCGGCGGTCAAACAGCGCAAGACCGAATTTGCCGTTGAAGCCGTTGTCCCAGTACACGGGGACAATGCCGTTCTGAGCCGCAGTGCCTGCCACAAATCCGTCATAGTAGGCGCGGTTCTCGTTTATCCTGTCGGGGATATGGGGAGCGCACACCGCACGGTCTATACAGCCGAATTCTCCTATAACTACGGGTATCCCCCTGTCGATGTAGTCCTTTTTCAGCTTGGCGAACTGAGCCCTTATATGCTCCTCGTCGCCCCAGTCAGCCATATATCGTTGATCTGCCAGCTCCAGCTCGATGATCTCCTGTCCCTTTTCGCCCCAGAGGAAAATTGTCTTTTCCTCCTCGCCGCAGTAGTCCCAGGGATCATAGCAGTGAACGGAAAGTATGAGCCTGCCCTCTCCGCAGGTGCAGAGCTTATCCTCAGGGAATCGGAAGCCGTATCCGTCACAGGTATAGTTTATATCCGTATTCCAGCCTGCCGCCATGAGCCAGCGGTGGGTATTGTTGCCCCCGGTGCTCCTGACAGTGTCGATGAAAATGCGGTTGTAATCATTGATATTCTCGTAATACTCCGCAACGGGAGTGTGATATATCCCGTCGAAGACCTCGTTCATGCTCTCGAAGATTAGGTGCTCGTCGTAGTCTGCAAAGCGCAGAGCTATCTGCCGCCAGACAGCGGCGTATTTTTCCTTTATGTAGGACTGATCGCTGCCGTCGCAGAGAAGCCAGCCCCCCCTTTAGGTGTGGTAGCCGTCACCGTGGATATTGATGATGACGAAAAGCTCTCTGTTATAGCAGTAATCCACCACCTCAGCTATCCTGTCCAGCCATTCCCGGTCTATCTTATAGCCGCAGCTGTCATCGATCTTGCTGAGAAAGGAAACGGGTATCCTGACGGTACCGAAGCCAGCCTCCGCAACAGCGTCCACCATTGCCTGGGAAGCCCTAGGGTTGCCCCATACAGTCTCATTGGGAGTTCCTCCCCTGTTTGCTTCAAGGGTGTTTCCATAATTCCACCCTGCCCCATTCTGTCAGCGATCTCGTCAGCAGCTACCCTGAACTCATTGTCATTCTTCATAAGGCATATTCCCCCTTGCTGCCGTGGAAAGTTACACATATTATAACACAGGGAACTGCCCATTTCAACCGAATACAGGGCATAGAAGATTATATGCAACAAAGAGGCGTTTTTTTACCCATATATTGACCGCAGATGAAAATTATGATAATATTAAAATATAGGGGCAATGCCTGCATTGTTCCGTCATTCGGAAACTTTTTCAAATCCTGGATAAAGGTGATATTATGAATTATTATATGCCTGTAAAGGTTCTTTCGGAAAGCAACTGTGTACTGGTACACAGCGCCGACCTGGCAGCCCTGGGAAGCTGCGCACTCATCGTAACGGGAAGGGGCTCATCAAAGAAAAACGGCTCTCTGGACGATGTAAAGGCTGCACTTGAGGCTGAGAGCATAAGATATACGGTCTTTGACGAGGTGGAGGAAAATCCCTCTGTGGAAACTGTCATGAAAGCCCGTGATATGGGCGTTTCCTGCGGTGCGGACTTCGTTGTGGGAGTGGGCGGCGGTTCGCCTCTTGACGCTGCAAAGGCTATCGCTGTCATGATAAAGAATGCGGAAGCCTCATGGCAGCTGCTCTTCGATGGCAGTGCTTCTCCTGCTCATATACCTGTTGCTGCCGTTCCCACAACCTGCGGAACAGGCTCGGAGGTGACCGCAATTGCCGTACTCACACGCCATGACCTGCGCACCAAGACCTCGATGGTACATAAGGTATTCCCCGATATTGCTCTCTGCGACGGCAAATACCTGCTGGGAGCCCCTCTGAGCGTCATCGCAAATACTGCCGTTGACGCTCTGGGTCATATGATAGAGAGCTATATAAACTCCGCCGCTACGCCCTTCAGCCGTATGTTCGCTGATACGGGACTGAAGCTGTGGAGCAGCTGCCGCGAATATATAAGCGGCGGGGAAAAGCTGACAGAAAAAGCTGCTGCGGACCTGCTCGGCGCCTCGACCTTAGGGGGCATGGCTATCGCTCACACCAGCACATCTCTCCCCCACGGTCTCAGCTATACTCTCACCTATGAGGGCGGTATTCCTCACGGCGCTGCTGTGGGACTTTTCCAGAGCGGCTACCTCAGACTTGCCGATGTCGCAGACCGCAGCCATATACTCTCTCTTACAGGCTTTGACAGCACCGACAGTCTGGCGCAGTTTATCGCAGAAGTTAGCCCTGTAACGGCTGACCGCTCCCTCCTTGAAAGAGCTGCGGAGAACCTGCTGAAAAACACAAGAAAGCTGGCAAGCTGTCCCTATAAGGCTGACAGAGAGACTCTTTACGATATAATAGGAGGAGTTATATGTTCTGGCTGATACTTTTTGCCCTCCTTCTGATAATGGCTGTGGGGGGAACTATCTACCTGTTCACCCGCTTTCACAGATTCAGCTTCATGGAAAAATTCGGCGAGAAGCACAAGGTGCTCTCCTGGCTCGCCTGCCTGATACCCTTCGGCGGACTTGCCTGCTTCGCCTTTATCAACATCTACACTGTCATAGTTGTGGTGCTCCACCTGATGATATTCTGGCTCATTGCCGACATCATCGCCGCCATAGTCAGAAAGGTCTCAAAAAAGGAACGCCGCCGCAATATCGAGGGAGCTGCCGCCATTCTCTTTACGGCGGTATACCTTGCTATCGGCTGGCACAACGCTCACGATGTAAGGCGTACAGCCTATGAGCTCCACACGGACAAGCCCCTCCCCGGGGGAGGTATACGCATTGCAGCCATCGCCGACCCTCACCTGGGTATCACACTCAATGGTGATGACTTTGCAAGGGAAATGGAGCGCATTCAGGCAGAAAAGCCCGATATGCTGGTCATCGCAGGCGATTATGTTGACGATGACACCTGTAGGGCGGACATGGTACGCTCCTGTGAGGCGCTGGGAAAGCTGGATATGAAATACGGAATATACTTCATCTTCGGCAACCACGACAAGGGCTATTATGAGGGCTACCGCGATTTCACCGCCGATGACCTCCGCCAGGAGCTGAAAAAGAACAATGTCATCATTTTAGAGGACGAATCTGTAGAGATATCAGAGGGACTTACCCTCATCGGACGTCAGGACAAGAGCAACGAAGCCCGTGCTGAGATGTCCGCCCTTGCCAAGGATATGAACGCTGAGAGCTTCAACTTCATTCTCGACCACCAGCCCAATGATTACGCAAATGAGGCGGAGTCGGGAGCTGACCTGGTATTCTCGGGACATACCCACGGCGGACATATCTGGCCTGCGGGACAGATAGGACTGCTCCTCGGTGCCAATGACAGAGTATACGGAACTGAGAAGCGCGGCAATACCGAATTCATCGTAACATCGGGCATTTCAGGCTGGGCTATCCCCTTCAAGACAGGCACATTCTCGGAATATGTCATCATCGACGTTAAGAACTGAGGTGTTTTTATGAACAATATCGCCATTGCAAATGAGACCATGAAGATAACCGCCGACGGCTTCTATGAGCTGGGCGGCAAAAAAATCGAACTGCCCCGTGAGGACACCTCTGCCGTGGAGGTATGGGCTCCCGAAAAGGGGGCTGCTCTTTTGGAGTCCTTGGTGATACCCGAGGGCGATATGTGCACCATCACCGTCACCAGGGAGGACTCATTCACTGCCGCAAGCCGCTTTGAAAACGCCTTTGTCATGAACTTCGCCAACGCTCACAAGGCAGGCGGCGGATTTCGTCTGGGAGCCAATGCCCAGGAGGAAGCACTGTGCAGGTGCAGTACCCTCTACGCCTCAATAACTTCCGAGGCTGCAGGAGCAATGTACCGATACAACAACACTCACCTCAGCTCCACGGAGTCGGACTATATGCTGTATTCACCAAATGTATGCGTTTTCCGAAGCTGTGAATGTAAGCTGCTGGAGAAGCCATTCATGGCGTCCGTCATAACCGTGCCAGCTCCCAACAGGCGGGGCGCTGCTATCTTTGCTTCAAACAAGAAGATAGCCGAGGTGATGACAAGGCGCATACGGATAATGCTGGCAATTGCCGCAAAACACGGTCACAGGAGCATTGTTCTCGGTGCCTGGGGCTGCGGAGCCTTCGGCAACTCCTCAGATGATGTGGCAGGCTATTTCCGGAAGGTCCTCATTGACGAGAAGTACGGACGGCTCTTCGATAACGTCTGCTTTGCCATATATTCCTCGGAAAGTGACAAGAAATACAGTATCTTCTCGGAAGCATTCAGCTGATAAAATAACAAAGCCATAAAGAGGCTCATTCCTCTTTATGGCTTTTTCGTTTATTCTATGGTAAGCATTACGGGACAGTGGTCGCTGCCCATAATATCTGTGAGGATCTCGGAGTCCTTTACGCGCTCCATAAATCTGTCCGACACCACAAAATAGTCTATACGCCAGCCTGCGTTCTTCTCGCGGGCCTTGAAGCGGTATGACCACCAGGAATATGTAACGGTATCGGGATAAAGCTTTCGGAAGCTGTCCGTAAAGCCTGCACCTAAAAGCTCCGTGAACTTGCCGCGCTCCTCGTCGGAGAAGCCTGCGTTTCCGCGGTTGGTCTTGGGATTTTTCAGGTCTATCTCGTTATGTGCAACGTTGAGGTCGCCGCAGTACACCACGGGCTTTTTCTTGTCAAGCTCCGAAAGATAGCCTCTCATGGCGTCCTCAAACTCCATGCGGTAGTCTATGCGCTTGAGACCGTCCTGTGCGTTGGGCACATAGCAGCACACGAAGTAAAAGTCCTCATACTCGCAGGTGATGACCCTTCCCTCGTCAAGGTGTTCTCCGTTTATGCCGTAGGTCACGGAGATCGGCTCTGTCTTGCTGAAAACCGCCGTTCCCGAGTAGCCCTTCTTTACAGCGCTGTGAAAATATATGTGATAGCCCTCGGGCTTGAAGTCCGCCTGATCGGGCTGCATTTTTGTTTCCTGTAAGCAGAAAATATCAGCGTCCGCAGCCTTGAAAAATTCCTCAAAGCCCTTTTGCAGACAAGCACGAAAGCCGTTTACGTTCCATGATATGAGCTTCATAGTTATACCTCCGAAAAAATTTCTCCGCAGCCATACCGACTGCGGAGACTTTCATTTATTATAACATAAAAAACCATAAATAGCAAGATGCGCGGCTTAAAAGATGAGTTGCCGTTATTCTGCAAACATATCCAGAATATCCTGATATACCTTGCCGTCATCAGCAAAACTGTGCATTGTAAGTTTCTCTTTGCCGTTGTTATTTTCAGTCCATGTAAATGCACCTGAATCGTATATCACTAATTTATAAGCATATTTTTCATTTGCTCCGACGTAAGAATATTCCTTTTTTGCTTCACCGATCTTTCTGAAAAATACAGTTATTTTCTTTTCACTCGGACTAAACTCGTCCGGTCCTATTTCTGATGACATATCATAATTATCAAGATATTCAAACATTTTATCCTTATCAATATCATTCTTTTTGATGTCATCGCTGAGGTCAACGGTATAGCTCTCTTTATCAGCTATAAGCCTGCTGTATATTGAAGTTTCTTCGCTGTTCTCTGTGAAATGAGCGTCAAGTATCTCCCTGAACCTGTTAAGTGAACTGTCAAACTTCAGCTTATATGCACACTGATGTGTACCGCCGCTCTGTGGGTAGATATAGCCGTTTCTGCTGATAATTGCGCCTGCAATATAGAAGTCCTTATAGATATTCTCATCGCTGACCTCGCAGGTCACCCATTCAAGGGAAGCAAGCTCATTTTTCAGTCCCTCAAAGTCACTGACGGTGACATCGGTGTCCCCTGTGAACTGTCCGCTGTCCTTGCGGAATTTTGCAGTCTTTCCGTCATAGTTCTCATTAAATGCATCCAGTATAATGTAATCCTGAACGTCTGTGCCGTATTGGTTCAGTATAAAATGCTCATCAAGCGTTTCTCTGAATGCCTCAACGTCGCTGTCATTACTAAGAGCAAAGCAGGTCCTGCTCATATTACTGTTCTCAATACGAATAATTCCGTTTCGTGAAATGTACAGACATGAAGATTCATAATTACCTTCTGAACCATTTAACGCACTGAGCATATATACGGCATCTGTCATGGGAGCAAATCCCGGATAGACCCAGTCAAACTTCAGCAGGTCTGCCTTTAATGTATTGAAGTTGACGATCTTGTATTCCACAGGTCCGCCATTACTGCCCGACATATAATAAGCATAATCGCTGTCAATATGATTGAATTTTTCGTCCAGCAGCGATCTCAGACCTTCATTTGCGTCAGGGCTGTTAACTGCCCAGTCGATAATGTACTTCAGAAGCATTGCCCTGAGATCATTATAGCCCTCTTCTCCGTTTTTCAGACGGTGATAGGTAACTCTCGAAGCTGACATATCGCTCCATACATAGGTGCCGTTATTATATATCTGACAGATATAATCCGCAGATTGATCTATAGTCAGATCCGGAAGCTGATAGCTGAAGTCTTTCCCCTGATCCATTCTTCCAAAGCGGAAATAAATACATTCACTTCCTAATACGGCGCTTTCCTCACGTATTTCCTCGTTATCACCGTGATCGTCCATGTAATCAAAGAATTCTGAAACAGAATTGCAGAGAACCAGATTAGAAGCATTTTCTGTCCCATAAGCCCCACCGATTATCATATAGTGATCGTCCTTCTCACTTCTGAGAGCGGAATATATAGAGCCGTCATCTGTCGTAACGATCTTGCTTTCGCTGTTTACCTTTGAAAAATGGTAGGCTGTTCCGCCTGCGGCTCCTCCAATTATCACGAATGCCGCAGCTGCTGCCGCTATCCTGCCCCATCTGCGCCCCGGAGTAATGACCTCCGCCTCTCCGCTGACTATCTCCTCATACCCGGCGTCCTCGGAAGGCTCGGCGCTCAGCTTTTCCTGCATACGGCTGCGGAAATCATCGCTGCAGCGTATCTTTTTCAGCAGGTCATCGCATTCATTAGGTCTCATAGATATAGCCCTCCTTCTCCAGTTCTGTCTTCAGCTTTTTTCTGCCGCGCTGCAGCAGCGAGCTGACGGTGTTTTCGCTCTTTCCCAGTATCGAGGCTATCTCTCTGATGTTGTACTCCTCATAGTAATAAAGGAATATCACAGATGAGTACCTCTCGGGGAGCTTTGCTATCCTCTCTCTTATCTCGTTGTCTCTGGGAGTGAACTCACAGCTCAGCGTATTTGCCAGAGCTTCATCGAGAGGAGTGTCCCGTCTCATACGGGCACTGTTTCTCAGGTTCCTGCAGCGGTTTATTGCTGTACGCAGCAGCCATGCTTTCATATGTTCGTCAGACTCAAAATCCTGCGGCTTTGCATGGAGTGTCAGAAAGACCTCCTGGGTAATGTCCTCTGCCTCGGGATAGCTTCCCGTCATGGCGAAGGCTGCCCGCAGGACCGTGTCGCCGAATTTATTGAATGCGTACAACGCGGAATTATCATTCATGGTATTCCTCCTTTCCGTCAGAAGCGTCGCTTCACTAATATATACAATGCTTAGGAGCATTTCCGTGCAAGGTCTGCAAAAAAATAAAGGGCTCACTAATGACCGTTATACTCATATAGCAGTTTTATACGCAATTTTGAGGAAAGCCATTTTGAAGAAGTGCTTTCCTTAACTCTTTTTCTGAAGGCTCTGTTTTAGTTTTTCTATGGAGAGGACGCTTGAAAAAATGCCTTTCTAACATTTTTAAGGCGTCCTCTCCATAGAAAAACCAGTCAAAAGTCTTTGGAAAAGGGGCTCGGGGAAAGAACCTTTCCTCAGAAAGGTTTTTCCCCGATATTTACGTATAAACTTCTATAACAGCACCACGGTTATCGGTGAGCCCTCAGGCTTACTTCACGTCGGGATAAACTCCGAGCATATCGTAAATGTCCTCCTTGGGGCGAAGTCCCACAGCCTGCTTTACGATAGCGCCGTCCTTGACAACTACCAGAAGGGGTATGCTTTCAACTCTGAAAGCAGCTGCAAGCTCGGGCTGCTCGTCAACATTTACCTTGCCGACCTTTATCCTGCCGTCAAGCTCGTCGGCTATCTCCTCAACTATGGGTGAGAGCATCATGCAGGGACCGCACCATGTTGCCCAGAAGTCGAGAAGAATGGGCATACCCTTATAGTTGCGCACTTCCTCGTCGAAGTTTTCCTTTGTGATGATTATTTCGTTCATAATAGACCTCCTTCTGATCTGTTATCAAATTTCCTTTGCATACAGGCGGTCGGTATCGCCGCCGTAGTTCACTATATCACGGATATAGGTGTATCCGTATTTCTCATAAAGTCCCGTATACTCCGTGGGTATATAGGTTTTGGTGAAGCCCAGCTGTTTCGCATAGCTGTTGGCGTGATCTATGAGCTGACCGCTGATACGCTGTCCTCTTGCGCTCTCCGTTACGAAGATGCAGGAGATCCACGGAAATATTTCCGGAAGCGGATAGTAGTCCGTCTTCATGATTGAAGCCATTCCAACTATCTCGCCGTCCTCAACTGCGGCAAACATACACTCCCAGTCCGTGAACTCCCACTTCCTGAGCATTTCCGCAATGTGCTCCTTTACCTCATACCATGAGCAATTCTCAACGAAGCTAAGGAGCTGCTGTGCCAGAGGTGAGTCCTTTACGACTCTGCTTACGGTCACCATGAGAAATGCTGAGTTGCCAGCTGAACTTCCTCTTCCACTGTTTTGCCATCCATTATATTTCTCCTTAATCCTCCAGAGATTTATAATAGAGCATACAGTGGCAGAAGCCCTCAAATGTGGGGTCTGCTATCTGGTCGCGGAACTCCTTGCACATACACTTGTTCT
>Ga0208040_1001649_pt1 | contig 21446 bp, 17 predicted proteins | sample AD_UKC083_MetaG_FD_184431 | JGI IMG/M metagenome (GOLD analysis project Ga0208040, IMG submission 184431) | Active sludge microbial communities of municipal wastewater-treating anaerobic digesters from USA - AD_UKC083_MetaG (SPAdes) (version 2) | ecosystem: Engineered > Bioreactor > Anaerobic >...
CAGTGAGTGAGCGGGCAACCAGGTAGATGGAGATGGTCTCCACTCCTGTTGTGCTCTCCCAAGGTTTCAAATGGATGGTGGTTTTGTCTGTCATGATTGGCTCCTTTCTTGCTCAGAATCCCAGGCTGCGCTCCCGGAAGGAGACAAAGCGGTCCCGGGTGATGATCAGGTGATCCAGGACATCCACGTCCAGCAGCTTGCCTGCTTCAACAATCGCCCGGGTGACGTGGACATCCTCCGGGCTGGGGCTGGTGTCCCCGCTGGGGTGGTTGTGGGCAATGAGGATCCCGGCAGCGTTGTCAATCAGGGCGGCCCGGAAGACTTCCCCCACCCGCACCTGCGAGGAGTTGACACTGCCCTGGTAGAGCTTGACCAGGTGCAAGAGCTGGTTGCGGGTATCGAGGTTCAGCACCCACAGTTCTTCGTGATCCAGGTTGCCCAGGAAGCAGGTCAGGATGGCATAGGCTTCCTGCGGGGATTGGATCCGGGGACGCTGGGCAGGATGTGCCCGGAGCCGGGCATTCAGTTCGTCGTGCAGCTGCCGCAGGCGCGCCAGGGTCTCCGCCACCTGGTGGCGCTCCCTGGTTGTGCCCGGGGCGGGAAAGCCGGTCAGGACCAGCTGCACCAGTTCGTCCGGTACATGGGGATATTCGCGGGTTTGCATGGCATTCTCCTTGTGGATAAAAAAACGGGCGGCCTGCCGGTGACAGGTCGCCCGTCTGGATCGGGGTGGTGGATATCAGGCATACCGCGCAGCCAGGCGGTTGAGCTGCGCCTGGACGATGATCTGAGCGGCAATCAGGTGTTTGCAGTGGTAGCCGTTGGCATAGTCCGGGCATTCGCAGGTCATGGCGTCCAGGTCCACCCGGTAGTGGTAGGGTGGGATGGATGGATGGGAGCTGCGCACCCGGAACCGGTCGGCACGCCAGGGGGTGTCGGGGTCATCCAGCGGGGTGACTGCTCCCTCCAGCGCCAGTGCCAGGCCGCGCTCCAGCCGTCCGTTCAGGAAATACCGCTCCCCGGCGGGCATGTCCACCAGGAGTTCCCGGGCAGCCCGTTCCAGCATGGCAGGGGTCAACAGGATTATCTTCATGAGATGTTCTCCTTTCGGGCAAATGGAACCGGGGACCGGTCTGCCCGATCCCCGGTTGCACGGGTGAAAATAACTGTTTTTTGGGCACTTTTGGAGGTTTGGTGGTTGCGTTTGCACGGCGTGCAAACTCACTTCCCCCGGCACCAGCCGCCATCCACCTTGTGTGAGTACCAGACCCGCCCGTCTTTCTCCCAGCGGCGCATCTCGCAGTGGTGAAGCGGGCACCAGGCAGGGTTGCCGGTTTTGCCATTTCCGCCGTTTCCGCCATTTGTGCCATTGGAATCCGGTGGGTTGACGGGTTCCTCAGGCGGGGTTTCTTTCCTGGTGGAGGGCAGGCGGTAGCAGTAGGGCAGGCAGCCATTCTTGAGCAGGCAGGCGATGGCACTGGCTGCCCGTTCCAGCAGTTCCGAGCCGCTTTCCCCCCGCAGGGTGATCTGGCATTCAAAGCCATTCGGGTCAATGTAGCGGGTGTTCCAGGATGCCGGGGCTTCGTCGAAGCTGGCAAGTCCGTTTTTGTTGGTTTCCTTCTGGGTTTTGGCGATCATTTCAGGCTCCTTTCAAACAGGTAGGTCAGCTTTCCGTTGACAGGAAGTCAAACGGTTCGTCCCGGTCCAGGTTGGCACCGCAGTCGTCGCAGTACAGGGCGATATCGTCCCAGACTTCTCCGGCAGCCAGGTGCATCCCGCCGTGGATCGAGGTGTGGGTGTGCGGACACTGGACCGATTTGAGCAGTGTCAGGAAGTCCGCCAGGCTGATCCAGCGGGGGGCGCTGCCGGTTCCCTGGCAGACCGGGCAGGGAAGGTGACGGATGTACTTCTCCCCTTTGTCATTGGTGTCCTCTGCGATGGGGAGGTAGGCTTTGCCTTCGCAATGGGGACAGCGGTCGAGGATTTGAATTTTGATCATTTGCTTTTCCTTTCCGGCGTTTTGCCTTAAATCAAAAAAGCCCGCCCCAATTACGGGACGGGCATGGATGGCTGCCGTGCAAGACTCCCTGGCGGCTGGCTGCACGGAAACCAGCTGCCGGTTGCCCACCTCCGGGGTGGGGATTCAATTCTCTGCATCCCCCGTGTTCACTTTGAGGTTGCGCAATCCTCCATCATTACCCTGTGAAAATAACGCCGGGGAAAATTGGGGTACAGGAAAATGCTCAATGGTTGTCTGGACAATTACTGCGGGTGTGATACAATGCCGTTATGAATGAGATCACCAAGTCAACCCGCAAGGATGCCGTGACCCGGGTTTTGCACCATGTGCAGACCGGAAAAAGCATTTCGGCTGCCTGCCGGGAGGTGGGGATCCCCCGCAGTACATATTACGCATTCCTGGAAGAGAACCCGGATGTGCTGGCAGAATTTCAGGCGGCAGTCAAGGCAGCAGTCCGGATGCGGCTGGCCATCCTTCTCGCAAACGATACGGAAATTCTGACGCGGATCATTGAAGATGCACGGGCAGACAGCACCAGTCCCCGCGACCGGCTGGCGATTTACATCGCCCTGCAAAAGATGGTCGCTGACGGGGTGGAGGCACTCCAGCTGGAAGACCAGCACAGGCAGATTGCTGCCGACTTCCTGAGGCAGGGGATCCACCAGTCACCAGCGGTCTCCCGGCTATCTGCCATGGATCACAGGGAGGGTGCCCGGGAGAATGCGTAATCCTGGACATTCCTGAACAGTTTTTGGGGAGATATGCCTGCTTTTTCCGGAGAATGGATTTACACGGGGGTATAACGTCCCTCACTCACGCCTTCTGGTGGGGGGATTGCCCAATTCCACGGATGGAATTAAATCACCGATCCGCTTGCACCTGGTGCAAGCTAATTTTAATCATCCATGAACTTCTAGCCAGCACTCACTTTAGTGGATTGCATATACAAATCATAAAAGATCCTGACCCAGGTGCGGTATTCCTGTTCTTTGGGTTCTGTGTGAAACAGCACCGGACTGCCAAGGATGATTCGTTTTACCCGTGGACGCGTAATCGCAACATTCAACCGATTGGGTTGAAAATAAAACGATGCTCGTTTTGCCGCATGCCCCGGATCACTGGTGGTGAGTGAAACAATGATGATCTCCCGTTCCTGCCCCTGAATGCGCTCGACGGTATCCACAACGATCTCGTCAATCTCAGGGATTTGTCCTTTCAGTTGTTTCTGAAGTTCCTGGCGAATCAAACGCCCTTGTGCGCGATACGGGGCAACCACTGCGATTTCTTTCGGTGGTACACCACAGGCAATCGCTTCTGCCACCAATCCCGCCGCAAGACTTGCTTCCTCAGGGGAGCGCATCCCCCGATTGGCGTGATTCACTTCAACAAACACGTCCGGCTGATCCGGATCCAAAATGGAAGCGTACTGCCTTGGTTTTTGTTTGAGTTTCAGACGATGGTCTGCAACATCAGGATGGCATTTCAATCTGGCATTGTAAAATTGATGACTCGGAAAGCGGTTAATCCTTTCATTCATCCGGTAAGTAATATCCAGCATCGTACCAGGAGAATGGGGGAATAATGTCTCAAAGATCGATTTGGACACCCATTCTTCGGAATGCTCCGCAGTAATCACTGGTGCCATCTGCATGTGATCTCCAATAAAGATGGCTTTGCTGGCAGCGTTGATTCCAATCAGGGCGAGCGGCAGGGTCATCTGTCCGGCTTCGTCAAAGATAACCGTATCGAATACCATTTCCTGTAAGCGTTTGGTGCGCAAGGCAAAACAGGTTGCCCCAAGAACGACCCCATGACTTTCGAGTGTATACGGAGAGTCGGAAAGGTATTCGAAGTTTTCTACAACCACAGGATTGGATTCCAGCCCTTCTGCGTTATGCTGTTGCCCGATCTTTGCCAGTTGGCGATAATGCGTGGTTTTTGCGATCTTTAAAAGAGCAATATTGATTGCCCGGTGGGTAAATGCTGTGATCAGGACCCGCTGACCTTCACTGGCTAGTTTTGTTGCCAAATGGGCGAGCACCCAAGTTTTTCCTGTACCCGGAGGACCTTGAATCAGGTAGTAGTTATTGGCAGCATAGGCTTTGGCAAATGCTTCTGCCTGGCTGGGATTAAAGCCTATTTTCTCAATGTCCCGCAAAGCACGCTCGAACCGTGAACTATCGATAATCGGCTGGAACTTTCCGGTCAATAATTTCCAGAAATATTGCTGCTGGTTGGGTTGGGCATTGATACTGTCCAACATTCCCAGCTGTATTTCGCGAACATCTACAATATCCCTATCCAGCACCCAACGGCTACCAAGCGGGACATCCTGGATACTACTCTGATATCCCGCTTTGACAACCATCTCATTCTCTCGTTCCCGAATGATTTCACATGGGATGAAGTTATTTTGGGGATCGCCCTGGTTCAACCGAACCGCATCACCAATTCGAAATTTGGAGAGATTTTCTGTCCAGCGCAATACTGCGTAGTTTTGCTCTTTTCGAGTAACAACCAGATTCTCAATACACTCCCCTTCGGCAATGCGCGTGCCAATCGGTTGAGACCACAATTCGATGATTTCTTTGTTTTGTGTGGTCTGTTCGCGGTTTACAAATTCCTTCAGGTGAGAAATATAGCTACCAAGTTCGATCGACGAAGTCATCAGCGCTCCTTAGGCAAGGTTATTCTTGTGTATAAGCAGAAAATTATTGGGTTCCATGCCAATAGACCGACTTGGCTTGCCTTGTTATCACTTTTCTTAGTTATTGATTTATAGGCATATGTACCAAGTGCTTATTGACAAAAAAACTGCCTTATATCAAGTTCCCACACATTTTGCCCAAGTATCATAAATGACAATCGAAGCTGTATTAATCTCATCAAAAGTCGAATATCGCCCAAGACTAACACGAATTACCCGGTGGGCATCTTGACGAGAAATCCCCATTGCTTGCAATACGTGTGAGGGTTCAATTGCTCCTGACGTACAAGCAGATCCTGTGCCAAGCATAAGGTTGGGCATGTTCAGCAACATGACATCAGCATCCACATCCGGAAAAAACAAGCTACTTGTGTTGGGTAACCTTAAAACATTTTTTCCGTTTATTCTTAGTCCTGCAATTTTCTTTTCTAAACATTCCTCAAGAAAATTCCTTAACCGATTTATCTCTATTCCCTCCTCAACTAAGACATTCTCAGCGAGTTCGCAAGCCATCCCTAAACCAACAATTCCTGGCACATTTAAAGTTCCCGGTCGGATGCCTTTTTCTTGTCCACCGCCATATGTTAACGGCATAATCCTGGAACCTTGAATTGCGCGATTGATATAGAGAGCGCCAATCCCTTTTGGTCCATAAAATTTATGGGCACTGATGGATAAAAGATCTACATCTAGGTCACTCACATCGACGGATATTTTTCCAACCGCTTGCGCAGCATCCGTATGAAGCCATGCACCATGTTCATGGGCGAACTCTGCAATTTGTTTTATGGGTTGTAATACCCCGGTCTCATTGTTAGCCAGCTGTATTGAAACAAGAAGTGTTTTTTCATCGATTACCTCCCTGGCTGCATCTAATACAACAACACCATGCTCATCCACAGGAAGATACACAACATCAAAGCCTCTTTCATGCAACCAGTTACATGGTTCAAGAATTGCTTTGTGCTCAATTAGGCTTGTTACAATTCGATTCCTCTTACCTAAACTTTCTGCCCTGGCAACGCCCAATATGGACAGATTATCGCTTTCTGTTGCCCCGCTTGTAAAAAATATCTCCCCAGCAGACGCATTGATTAGGGAGGCTACTTTTTCCCGGGCAGTGTTTACAGCTTTAGCAGTTGTTCGCCCCTGTTGGTGATATCCATTTGATGGATTACCATAGATTTCCGAGAAATATGGCAACATCACATCAACTACCCGAGGATCACAACGGGTTGTAGCGTTATTGTCTAGGTAGATACTTTTTTCCATAAGTATTAGTCAGGTAAAATCGTATACTGTATCTCGTTTTCATATTGACGATATTCGGCATCCAATGTCTGCATTTGATCCCAAATAATTTGCCGTAATTCACGTGCCACGCGAACGCAATAGTGGTTAAATTCGTAATCGGATACAATTCCATGTGGAAACAAGATTTTCATCATGCCACTCGATATAGCCACTAAAGAATCCTGATTGCGTTTATAGGGGCGTAATGATTGGAGTTGAATCTTTCTTGTACAAAATTGATCATGAGAAAGATCATCTCTGAGGGCAAGAAGCGCATTTCCAAAAAAATCGGATTTCAATCCAATACTCGTAGCAAAGCTATTTGGACTTAATTTACTAATTTTCCATCCTGGTATCATACCTCGGATACGATCGAGAAATGCAGTTTCTTGTAAAAATTCGGGCAACTCCCTAACAAGGAGGAGGCTTACCGGGGATTGCTGACTATCCAATGTGATGTTTGCAAGCAACACTAAACCGCAGTCGCTGGCTGTTTCATGTAAACCCCCACGCGTCAATCGACCATTCGCCAAATAACCCTTAAGACCACCCACAATTTCTTCTGGTTTCTCAAACTTGAGCGTTTGAACCTCATCCAACACAACAACAGAATAACGAGCCAACAAACCCCACTGACCAGACGCATTGTTAACGAATAAAACCGCAGGAGAAACATTGCCGCCACTGATTAACCGCACATCTGGACTAATATTTTCATAAATATAACTCTTGCCCGTACCCTTCGGCGCAAGTTCAATTAAGTGCATATTTTTTTGCACTAATGGAAGCAAGCGACAAAGAATCCATACTTGCTCTTCCTCAGAAAATGCGGATGGGTTGTAACCCATTGAAAGCATCATCAAGGATAACCATTCTGATACAGTGAATTCTTTCCGGGCTTCTTTATATAATTCAAGATTCACAGTTGCTTGCATGGGTTTAAAGCTGGTAATGGCTACACCAGCCCCCGTATTTACCAATTCAACCACTCCCCACATTCCCTGATTAAGTAAATCGGGATAATCATTTACAAGCCCATCAGGAATAAACGCGTCATGAATCCGCAATAAATTCATCTTAGCAACGCGTTCGCTCTTATTTCTACTTAATTCCACTTCTACATTTACAGGTGTCAGTAGCTTAAGAACCTCGCCATCTACCAAGCGGCTGCGAACCATATTTGCATCGCCTGGAGCCGGAATATACTTTGATGCCCAGGCTTGCACTTTGTCTGCTTCTTCCGCGGTAAGGGGACCTCTGCCTGGGACGATACTATCCAGAATCCACTCACCCACATAGGCGGGAACCCCTCGGCGCTGAAGTTGTGATGCGGGTAATCGGCGTTTATCTATTGCTAAATTTCCAAAAGCCTGGATTACCTTATCTTCCAATTGCTTAATTCGCTGGTCTTGCATGTATTGTTGGGTCGATTCATCAAGATCGCTCATTCTAGACCTGCCAAGATATCGGGAGTTTCTGTTGAATACATCTCTTTCACCTGTAAGTCTACCTGACATTCGTAATGGAATCGAAGATCTTCTGATACCTTAAGCGCTTGCAACCTGCCAACCAGTAGTGGTTTTTGCTTTAAGGTTGGCCACCAATTCACCGGAATTTCAACGGAAATTTTATCTAACGCCCCAATTTCCTGGTTAATATTGACAATGCCCAGAGTTTGGTCAGCTGCCAATATTTCAAGTATTTCCACACGAAGCGGCAAAGAACTGGAATTAATCACTTCTAATTCAAGTATCCCACGAACAGCTGATTGTCCAGCGCCACGCACGATGGCATCTAGTTTTGGGCGAACGATATGCCGAACATATTCTTGCCAGGGGATTACTACTTCTTCTGGATATAAACCCCCATGAGAATAAGCCTCGTTGCCAGATTTTCCATCAGAGGTCAAGAAGGTTGATTCATCAAGCGGCATAACAACTTCGCTTGGAATTCCAAAGCGCTCTGCATGTAAATACACCAGATTCCCTTGAATAACATACCCGCTTTCTGGATATTGAATTGAAGTTTTACCCCATGCAGCGCGACCATGAGTGATCATACCCTCTGGAAGGGGGATATTGCGGGCAGATATTGTTAACAAACGACCATGATCTGAAGTAATAATTATTTTTAGTGGTAATCCTGGATTTACTCCAGAAACTACGTCCTCCAATTTTGAGACAATATTATCAAGCTGACCTTCAACATTGCGGCGGGTAATTGATTGATCGGCAATTTGATGATAAGTTTTATCTGGCTCATCACTACTCCAAACAAATATCTGACCAGGTTGAGCTGCGTTTAATTGATCTGCTGGTGAACGCCTGGCTGAAAATTCCTGCCCAATTATTGCGGCTGTTTTGGTTAAGTGTGGAGCAACCCCAGTCTTTAACGGTGGCTTGCAATATTCCGTGACCGTTGGCAATGGAGCAAATGCGCTACCAAATGTTTGGCATTGCAAACCCGGAATTCGTTCTCGAATTCGGTTACCAAGCTCACGAGCATCAATTAAGTTCAGACCATCTAAAATGAATATTAAAGTCACCTCATCGCCAGGGCTACATGCCAATGAGCTGATTTTTTTAAAGCCAAGCTGCTGATGTGATTCGCCACCTAATAACATCCTCGGGTAACTATTTAAATACCACCGTGCAAATTGATTTGCCAGGTCGGCAATAACCTGACCCGATTTTTCGTCTCCGACTTGAATCTGCCATTCTCGATAGGGTAAATACTCTTGTATAACCCATGCAAGAACTTGATTGCCATCCTCCGGGAAGTTTGTGGGCACTTTTGCAGGGACCAGACGGCGCAGTTTTTCCTTTGTCGAAGCATCTAGATGCGGAAGCATGCTTTCAACCAATGACGAGGTTAATAGTGTGGGATGTAAAAGGTAGTATTGAGCAGCCTCATTTGCAGCAAGACGGAGTAATGTGTAAGGCAGGAGCCGCTCTCGCAGTCTGGCAAATAAGTTTCCTTCAGTCCGGATCATCTCTTGATGCCATGCTTCCTTGGCACGATCTACCAGAGCCCGCGGTAAAGGTTTGGGGAAAGTGCCTAGATACTGCCAATTATTGTTAAGCATAATGCCCAACCAGGAATCAAGAATTTTGATCGCCTCAGTCGGATTGGAAGCTAACTCATAAGGCAAACGAACAGCACCAGGGCTATTCTGCTCCCAAACATCTGCCTGCTGTTTAATGAGGGGCTGGATAAGTTCTACAGGTTGAGTATTCCACATCCACAGTAAAAATTCGGCGAAATGCTCCAGCGAGGGTTGTGCAGACCATAGTGGACCAGGAAAGATTCGCTGCAGCACATCTAATAACGCCATTTCATCGAGGGAACCACCCAGCTTCGTCTCATACTGCTTCCAGATTTCTAAAGCCTGTGGTTTGCTCAGTTGTGGACAAATTCGAATCAGAAGATCAACCGGTGAAGTCACAAATTCAACACCGAAACCTCGACCATCATAATAGCGTTTAGCCCAATCACAGAGATATTTCCCTCTGATTAGCAGCATTGCATTCAAATCAGCAGCATGCCGCATAAAATCCATCTCTGTTAAGATTTCAATGAATCCTGTAGGTAGAACAGCACATTCCTCTGGGTCTAGTTTAATCACCGGCATCTCAGTTTTCTTTCTTTTCATAGATACATCTTAGACGATTGAAACATTCTTTCCGAAGTTCGGGATTTTTGATGCTCGTAAAGCGTTCGACAACATGACTGACGATATCTTCATCAATCCGGGTTTGAACGCGTTCCCTTAGGTCATTCCAGCCTGCGCACAGGTCATCAGGCAAAAATGGCGGCTGCACCTCCAGCCGCGAAATTAAGCGCGTTGGGGTTTCACGGTTCGTTCTGAAATCGGTCTCCAGTTGTTGGAATACCAATCGACTCTGCTCTTGACTATCTTTACGACGCTTTGCTAAATGGTTGATACCTTGATTAATCAAAGGTTTTAATAAATCACCAAGCACTTCCTGGTATTGAATGGTAAGATCACCCAATTGTTGTTCCAGCCTTTCAAGAGCGGCTGGCGTTTCAGCAGGAGCATTGATAATCTTGTCAATATCTCCAAGTATGTCCTCAAGGGCTTGATATACTGGCTCCAGCTTGCGCAGCTCAATTACCAGAGGTGTATCATCTGCCTGAAATTGCAGCGAAGCAAAACGACGCTGCCATAATGTAAGTTCATTACGATTGGTGACGTTAGCGATATCAATTATCACCTGCCGTATTGCATTCTCAATTTCGGTGATGCGGGTTTCAATTTTCAGGAGTTTTTCATCCCGGATCGTCATGATCTGCGGTGAGGCATCCGTAATGGATAAAAGATCTTGACGATACCCATAAAGCAATTCCAGACGGGCTCTGGGATCCATATCAGCAATTCGTTTTCGCAGGAGCTCCTCCTGCGCCCGGCGCTCAAGCATTCCGACAGCTATTTCAAGTCCTTGCAAGGCAGCTCCCACTTGATTTGCCAACATCGTCCGACCTTGCGTCTTTAAATATCTACGAGCATGTTCCAATTGCTGTTTCAGAAGACTGTATTCTCTCGGGTCATCTAGCCTTTCAGCATCTTGGCAAAGTTGATTGACCCGATCCTGCAAACAATTATCCAACCGGCTCATCAGCTCTGTTCGTCCGACACCTGCCGGTGTAACAACCGTACAGACAGGTAAGTCACGAATTTCTTGCTCCAACTGGATCAGGATTTGAAGGTCATGGGTTGTTGAAATTAATTTACTAATTCGGTTGACTTCTTGATCATGCTTCTTAGCACGTTCAATTTCCCGGGATAACATTTCAGCTGTAGATGCTGCCTGGTTCCGAAAATTCTCGTCATTTCGGTCATCCCCGGAAAAATTCTCTAAAACCGGTTTCACCTGAAGGGCATCTGCGATCGATAAGCCGCCTTGGTCAATACGCTTCAAGGTATCTCGAACTTCACGTTCAACTAAGCTGGGGTCTTGACGGCTTATAACAACTTTTGAAGAGGCACAAATCCGATTGATGAATTCTTTCGGTCCAATCTTTTCTTCAGCCAGCATTTCACTCAGTTCACCTGCCTGACAACGACGGCCATTAATGCTAATCCGTAAATCCTGAGCATTAAATCCAAACCAGGCACAGAATATGAGCACAAGGGTGTTGTAATCATACCCATATGGAGGATTAAGCAATGGTAACAGAACACCGCTTACCGATGTCTCGCCTCTCGCGGGGGTGAACTTCTGATTCAGATAATTCCAAACCGCATTAATGCGGGGATTGGTAGGAACCTGAATCCTTTTTGTGCCGGGATTCAAGATTCCCCACCTGGTTGTTAAATATTTGTCAACAATTGCGGCTGCAACCGGTGTCGCATTCAGTGCAGTGGCGTTATTGCTGATTTGATTACCCAGCAGAGTAACACCAACTGTTTTAACCGGCCCTCTTAGGGTAGTAGAAGAAAGTTTGTATTGGGTAAAAAATTCGGGCACATTCTGCAAGTAAGCCCTTTGATAGCAAAGTGCAAGAGCCGTAGGTGCATTAAGGACAGATTGTCCTGCCAGAGCATCTCGATAGATCGGATTAGTCAGGTAGGCGACAACTGGACGAAGTTGGGTTATGGAGTTCACCGAATAGCTGATGCTATCGAGAATACGGGCAATGTTCGCTTTTACACTGGCAACATCCTGATCGTACATTTGATTATAGGTTTGTTTTTGATCAATTGTAAATCGCTGCAATGCTTTCAAACGCTTTAAAGAGTCCAATAGATCGGGTGTGGCATCGCGAGGCAAAATAACCAGAATTGGAACTGTATTCGTTTCTCCCAAAGCTTCTCTCAGGATGGCCTGAACATTCTTGGAAAGGTTTTGATGTTCTTGCTGCGTCTCAGCCAACAACCAGAACGTTACACCCCGTACCCCTTCAACAACACCAGAAAAGTCGATACGGTACTCCAATAACTTTGAGCGCACCAGGCTGGCATTAAAATCACGCCCCAACATCAGGTAGCTGTCCGCAGACCAATCCTCGGCATGCCCCCAAGGAATAACCGGGGGCACGTTGCGTATATTGAAATTTGTCAATTTTTGGATATCATCTTCAGTGAGAACGATATCTTTCAGGTGAGTTTGCAGCACACGTTCATAATCACTAACATCCAATCCCCCCGCCCAGAATGAATAGCGGCGGCTGGTTGGGTCTTGCCGAATGGTGTGTTCATCAACCATGATCTTTAGAACAGCTCTGGTTCTCGCTTCATCTAAACCAGCCATGGTTGCAAGCTGGGAAACTTGGTCGCTGGCACCACCGCGCAATTCTGCAACCTCATGCAACAAGAGGGCTTTTAGGATACTATGGTAACTTTCTTTTCCGGGCTCATTGCCCACTTTCCTACGGGCTGCATCATACATCCGGTACCGCTCTCCCGAAAGCTGGGATCCGAAGAAATCCACCAATTCTATTGGTAACACCCAGTTCGGATGCCCATCCTTGACAGGTTCTTCGTTCAGCAAGCGCTGACGTTGATCCATTACAAATTCCAGTACGGTACGCGGGTCCTGGCCACCCTGGGCTGCATCCAGCTTGATATTGCACAATAATGCGGTTGTCATGGGATGCAAGGGGAAGCAGCCCTTTGCAACTTTCTCCCGGAAGTCTTCATATTCCCAACCGACAATTTGTTTATACCGTCTCTGGTAGGCATCGAATGTTACATCGCAAGCCTGAGAAAAAAAACCGGCAGCAGGTTTCAATTCGTTCCACAATTGAGGTGTTTGATTCAAGTATGCATCAATCACACTTTCCATCAGTGAATAAAGAAATATTTTCTGCGGTAAGCGGCTTAATTCACGAATAACGGATTCGCGAACCATTCCAGCTGGCATGAGGGACTGAACATAGGTTATTGGATCATGCTGGGAAAAAGCCACCACAACCACTTTTTGCCGCTGGTCATCCACACCGTTCATCAGGTCTTGTAATTCATTGGCAGATTTTTGAGAAACATAGTTTTGCAGATAAAGGCTGAATTCATCAAACAGAATCAGGATTCCGCTAAAGGCTTTACCCGGACCACACAGCTCTTTGGCAGCCCAGTTGATAATTTCCTTCAGGCTGACTTCAGCGCCAAAGTTTGGTCTAATTCCATAAGCGGCAAAGATAACACCCACACACCTATCATAAACATCCAACCTGCGGGCTTGGACAGCTTCAATCAAATCATCCACAGTTTGCCGGTACTGCTTGAGATAGGCATTGGCTTTTTGCAGGTGTTCACCCTGCAGCCGGCGGAGCTGCTCTTCGGCTTCTGTGAACCAGAAGGGCGGGGTTTGATTTCTAAGAGTTGGTTCACCTTGCATTGCTTCTTCAAGCGCGCGAACGAACTGGCTGCGCAGGCTGCCAGCCATATCTCCCCGCAAGCGCAGCACCATATGACGAGGACGATTGCGTTTAAATTCATCAAATAATGCTGCTCCGGCAGTGTCTCTGCTTGCCTGAGCCACTTTACTCAGAACAATTCGGACTTCTTCTGAACCAGCGGGGCGCCCAAAAAAATTAGCCAGCGACAGCGCCAGGTGGCTTTTTCCATGGCCATAATTGGCAATGACGACCATTCGATTCTCAAGTCGGCCATTGTTATAGGCATCGACAATGGTTTTAAGGATGCTGCGCGAGGATGCCAACCCTTGCGGCGCAGCATCAGTAAATAAATAACTGCGCAGCAGTCCCCGGTTATGGGGCTTATCGTAGGCATCCAGTTGCACATCGCTGCGAAATGCAGCCTCGGCATCCAGTTGAACAAGTTCTCCAATGGTTGACATGAGGGACCCCTTTCAGATGATGGTTGATGAATGGTTAGATGCCAGGCGGTCTTTGTTTTGCCAGGCTTGAATCTCAGGTTCTGTGATAATGATGCCAACAGCGCGCTGTGGAATGGCAAAGATTAACGCTTTTGAACGCCGCACAAAGAAATTGAGCAGGATCTTCCAGACAACCTGCCGTTCATCGGCGCTGAGGGAAGCAAGCAGTAAATCCAACTGGGTAAGCACCGCAACATCATGTTGGATATCATTTTCCAAAATATGATCAAGCCAGAAATGAATATGCTCCGGGGTAATTGCTGCATAGGGAGATGATGTCGGGCGGAAATTGATGACAGCCTGACGCAAATCCATGACATCACAGCCAACAGGTAAGCTGAGGATGTAGTCGGGTTCCTTGCCCAATAATTCACCAGGAACCAGCCAAAGCCCGGTGCGCAGGCGCAGCATGGGTTGACGCAGGTATTGAATTAGGTCAATCAATTTCATTGCTGGTATACATCCTTTCCAACAGGGGGAGCAGGTCATTCCGCAACAGGGCAACACCATAGGGTGGTGCAGCGGTAAAGAGGTCAATGTATCCGATCTCTTGCAAAGCTGCCAACATACGATTAATACTGCGGGTACCCACCATAAAAATACGGGCAAACTCGCTTTCGCCAATGATGTCATGAAGATTAATCATGCGCTGACCCGGGAAACAGGCTTGCCAGTACTCTAACAAAGCAACCCCCATCACCCAGATGGAAGCAGGTTCAGGATAATTTACTAAGTAATTGCCGCCATCTTTATTCAATAGATTAAGATATCCAAATCCATCGGTCTGTAAGTAAGTATTCAAGAACACTGTTTTCGCCTCAGACAAAGTATCTTTTTTCAAATTTGGTATTTTTGCGCACAAATAATTCAGCACATCATCATCTGAGAAAGTCCTATCTGGAACAAAAAACTCCTGTACCAATAAATACCAAAATTCTGGGCCGGGGCTATTCCGAGAACTCAAATAATAATGCATCAACCAGTGAGTCATTGGATGAATTAAACCACTATCATATTCATGAACGCATTGTCCAAATTGAGTTGGCTTGCGATTGCTTGTTATTAAACCACTTCCAAAAGTGTACTTTGGCATAGCTTCTACATATACTGATCCTAAGCTTGTTTCTTCCGAAATAATCTTATTAGTTAATAACTGTCCGGAATCTGAGCATTTTATTGCTAGCTCTAGTATTATTCGCACAGATTCCCTATTCAAAGGAAAAGTCCGATGAAAAGAAACCGATAATTTCTTTTCAGTATCTATCCCCATACTCAAATCACTCATGATCCACCTCCCTAAAAAAATAATTCAATAATATAGTTCATTGTCCATTTACAAATGACATATAAGGCAGCCGTCATTGGACTCATCTTCATTGTTAAAAACTTGTGATAAAGAAAGATGGGCTGGAAACTTATGTTTCTGAGAATTTTCTCGTTGCTCGTTTTCTTTTTTGATTTGCGCTACTCGCTCAGCAGATCTAAGCTCAGTTAGGCTTTCTTTTTGCACCCATGTATAACGCTCCCCAGTTTCAGGGTCTTCCTTCTCATATTCTGCAGCTAATTGAAATAAATCTGGATGTTCCTCTAATAAGCCAACCCATTCTATCCGCCTCTGGAAAAAACAAAAGTAGCATCCTGATCTGGAACGCCAATCATAATATTTAGGTAGGCCTAAACCGCTTTCATGTAAAATACGTACTACGTCAGGTTTTGTTATTCCTGCCACTATAAAGGGATATTGGGCAATAATATTGGGCTTTGTTGAAATATATCCTTTTCGATATAGCTCATCAGCCCTAATCCCAATATAACTATAGCAAGTATTACTGCCCACATATTCTTCAAAGGGCTTGATTTTTAACTGCTCAGTGCACCATCTTGCTTGAGGTGATGGCAAGAAACCTCTACGCTCTTTCAATAATTCATCAAAACCTCGTCCATTACTCTTCAGATAAACAATTGGACGACCTAAATATACTTCCAATTTTTTTAAATAGTCGTACGTTTCAGGTAATTCTTTCTCAGTATCACAAAAAATATATTCCAGATTATCAATACGGTCGCGCAAAAAAATTGCCAAGGCGGTACTATCCTTGCCACCCGAGAGTGATACGATATGTCGAATAGGGGTTGAGGGATTCTCCATCCTAATTCCTTTTCCCTTGCATCATTATATCTTAATTAATCATCTTCCAAATCTGCCTGTGCATCCCATTGATGCATCAACCGACGGATGGCAGCCTGAATCACAGGGGATGAATCGTGATAGTGTTCCGTCAAATATTGTTGGATTTCTACAGAAAGCTGCTGGCTGCGCAGCCGTTGTGAAGGAGTGAGCAACCGTTCAGCTTCCTCCTCGCTTCTTCTTTCCTTTAACAAATTTCCCAAGTACCTGGCTTGCATCTGAAACCGCTCGGCGTCCGCATCGGTCCAGGTCCTCAGGGGACGATTCGCAATCAATGCCAGCGTGCTATCTAATGCAGCTTGCAGGTCTGATGACTCAACAACCCGTTTGAGAAGGGGAAGTAATTGCGGATGAGTTGTTCGGTGAATCATCCCATCGGCAAGTTCGTAAAACAATTCCCATCCAGGGTTACCACCTGGCAGACCACAGGCAGCAAGGAACTCATCCCGCGCCCATTCCCGGCAACGAGGTGTAGCGTTCATTAGAGATTCAAGGGCTGTATTCAACCGCTGGAAAAATTCTTCCAACCGTTCTGCCGATGGTTGAGAACTTTCCTCAAAAGCTGCTAATCCAAGAGCGAGCGGCAGATCAAAGAACAGGAACCTTTCTGGAGAACGCGCCTGATCTATCGCTGTCCGCAGTTGTATCGCCGAGTCTGGCAGTTGGCGCGTTCGCCAAGCATATTCGGGTAATTGTTTCAATCTTCGAATGAGCGTACGGACAACTGGCATAACCGCTGGTTCTGTCTGTAAACCGCGTGCCAAACGCTCTACTACTGCCAATCTATTCCCGGTCACCCGGCAGCCCGAAACGCTAAACAAATCGGGGCGCCGGATCAAGACCTCCCAGTCTGCCATTTGAGGCTCGGGTAATAACGTACCCTCCCGATAAATGGTCATTTCATCCTGGTGCACGTGCCAAAAGACAAAGAGGAAGATCGGTAAAACGCCATCTGCAATGCCATATGGGGGGGCCGTCAAACAAGCATATACCTCTTTCAATGGCTGTAAAACCGGCTCAACCGGGAAAACCATTTCTTCCAACTTCTGCCAACTTGGCAACAAATGCAGACTCGTATCATTTCCTGCAATAGGAGCCGAGAATTCCCATTTACCAGAATCCCCCTCCCGATGAAGACCACCAGCCTTTAAGATACTTTCATACATGCTTCTTTCGGGTGGATATCCTTCAATACCTAATCCTGGAATATCCGGATGAGTCAACATAGCCTCAATCAAATTGCGCCGTGCCGCTGCTGCCTGGGTAGAAGGAACCCGGCGATTAATCAATTCATTCTTGATCACCGGGCTATAGGGGTATAGCTCGTCGCAAATGGTTGATAAAAGATGAGAGAGGCTCTCGCCTAGTCTTGGCGTCACTTCATTCCCTTGCCATAACCAAGTGCACCCCGCACTTTCTGAAAGCCTGTTTAAACTAATGGATTGATCCAACTGGTGCCGAATCATTCCTTCCACAGAAGATATTCGTGTTCGAAGTTCCCGCCGAGCAACCGGATCATCTCGAAGTTCGGGAGTATTTTCGTTCACCCAAACCAAAGAGCGCAATTCATGAAGAAGTTCATATAAACGGGATACCCGCCGCGAAACTCCCACCAGAATGTTTGACTGTCCACGCAGTTCGGTTTGTGCCCAATTTCGGAATCGTTCTTGCTCAGCATGGTTACCTGGAAGACAAATCAGCACAGAACCGCTTGCACCGGGGTTAGGCACTAATGAAATCGTATTCAAAGTCTGCATATCAACATAACGGACCTCAAAATACCTAATGATTCCTTTCTCATAACTATGACGCCGGGCAATTAGCGGACGAGGAGGAAGATACCGTTGTACAGCATCAGCCAAGCTGAACGCTGTCGTCATCTGTTCTTGTGCACGTTGTAATCGATCTTCAATATCCACATCACTTCCCTGCCAAATTGCATAGGCTTGGTTAAACCGCCTATAAACGATGATAGAGCGTTTTTGGAGGGAAGAAAGAGCCTGACGGATTTCCTCATCAGAGTTACTAGAAGTTCGCAAAGCAGAAATGATGCAGGCTTCGGTTGCTTGAACATGGCTAACTTCTCCAAGCCAGTTCAACAAGCCAATCGTCTTTAATATTTCAGCATCCAGGCAAGAGAGACGAATTGAATTATTCAGCCTCTCTAATGTCTCTGTGAGAGCTCGTGCCCTACTGGATGTATAGAGCCGACCCTGGAAATTTGCAGCTAAATAATCAAATAGATGTGGAAGCCGAATCACATCCGGGATTGAGTGCTGTGCAAGAAATTCCTGAAAACCACATGGCTCATAGGAAGCAAGGTAGGCAAAAATGGATCGTTCATTTTGTGCCAATCGGCGGAAGATGTGTGGTAATGCAATGAACGTTGTAGGATGCATTGGGTAGGTGCGCTGTGCAAGATCTACAAGTTCGTCTTCCTTCATCATGGCCGGCAACCAACCCGCCCGACTGGCTTGGAGAGCTTGTTCTTTTTGGGTAGAAATTAACTCAACCATTAGTTTGGGAGATGTATATTCAAAGGCACTGGAAATTAATCGCATTTGAAGCTCAGGGGGTTCTTGGAATGCTATATCTTCAAATCGTCCCTGTACCTTTGCCCATTCGCGTTGCGTTGTACTATCCATCAGAACAGCGTATCGCTCAAACGCCTGATGCAGAATTCCAACAAATACCAGCGGAGTGTCACCACTACGATTTGCAAATTCAGCGAGCTCCTGCAGTAAATAAATATCCGCCTGGTCTGGGTGGCTTGCCGCATACTCTAACGGTTTCCCCATCTCATCAAAAACAAACAACAGTCCGGAATATTGATGCGGCTCACTGGTTAGGATCAATAAAAGATCTTGTAGCCAATTCATCACAGAGCGGCTATGGCCAGCCAGGGCAGGTTCAAGCCGCTCCAATACAGATTTAACCCGGAGATCGTGTGATAGAGGGTTTAAACTTTTAACCAATCCATGTGCAAGACATTCCTGGAATGTTGTTCGATATCCAGTAATCGCAACCGGCAAAAATCCCCTTTTTGTGCCCAAAAACGTTTGCCTTGTAACCTGCTCAGCAAGAGGGAGATCTACAGATTGCAATTGCGACAACGCTTTTCGGTACCCATGTTGTTGAGTACTTAACAAGTTCAGTAAGAATAACCCAAAGTACGATTTTCCAGAGCCATATGGACCCGTTAGTGTCCATGCGCGATGAGGAGCCATCCCATTTATCTCAGCCATCATCCGTCCAAGACATGCTCGACTTTGAGCAGTAAGCACATAACCGGCCGCAACATCTTCATTGGAGAGGTCTTGTTCTACATTCACAGAACGAACACCGCTCTGACGAAGCGTGATCAGGTCATGTAAATTCATGGAATGTTGAAACGGATTATCTTTCATAGTATTTTTTCAGCAGGCTTAAATCTGTTCGTCGAAAGGGTTGGATAAATTCCTCTGAAAAATAGATCTGCCGTAAACCCGCTGTTTCCATAAGCCGAATCTGCCCATTAGTTTCACCTTCTAGAATTTCTAGATGCTCAACAACACTATTTTCATCCAGCTTGAATACTTGACCAGGACTCCAATAATGATAAGCACATTCTTCAACAGAGACTGTCCGGCGGGTATGAGCAATACGATGCAGAAACCGGATTAATGCATAGCCAAATATCAGTGTAGGCAGAGAATTTTTTACACCAATGTTATATCGGTAAATGTTTTCTTCCGGATAAAAACGTAATAATTCCAATTCTGCCAAGGGACAATCTAACGTTTCCTGTGTATCAGCACCGGATCGGGTACGGGCAGGTATATAAGTCCTCAAGCAACAATCAATATCCCGTTCCAAGCTTTCTGTTGACACTCGAACACCGATATGATGAAATTCCTTGCCAAGGTAATCAGCAAGTTGTTTTTTACTGAACTCCGTCACCAGATATGCCGAAAAAATTGCATGCCACGTTAAACTACGCAATTGATTTGAAATTAATTGCCAATGAAGTAACCAAAGAGATCCAATATCTTCCAGAAAAGGATCCCATCCTCCCGGAGCTAATAAATTCTTTCCAAAATCAGTGAGAGTCAAACGGTTATCTTTATCTTGGCTTTTTCCTTCTCTTAATACCCCCGTTGCCAAACACCAGTGCCGAATAGATCGCACCATATTTTTGCCAACCCCTAACGTTACCAAAGCATTATCTTCGGTAAATATATTGGGGTTTTCAGTGACCGCATCTAAACCCTTTTTTAACCACCCATATCGAAAGACAAACTTTTCATGACCCCCAAATATGGGGCGCACTCCTTCTTCGAGGACGATCACATTGTTCTCCCAGGATCATATTGTGAGGTAAGTTTACCATAGACCTAATGTGACAAAGATTCCTTTGGATTATGTCGAAAGCCACATTTACTTTGAACAACAGATGCCACTTGTAAAGGGAATAAACCTATGGGTAAAGGTTTTTATTAACTTTATGATTGATGATACAAATTCACAAAACCTTTCAACCATCCCCCCTCAAGCATCCGCATCCCAATCCCGATAAGCATCGTTGTATTCATCATTGCCACGATAGGAATCGTTATATTCACCATCAATCACACCCGATGGGGATTTTCCACGCCGACGATACTCGGCAGCCCATTCCTGGGGGGTGAATAGCCCACAAGCCCGGATTTCGTTAATATCCAGTTTGGTGATATCCGGTTTGGAGTTTCACTGGACAAATTCCTGGATTTTGGTCCAGTGCCATTTGGGACATTATTCAGTAACATCTTGTCCTCCTCTGTCTCGGATGGATGGAACCATCAACTGTTATTGTCTATTATAGTCATTTTCATGACAAATCAAATTTTTCCCTCCTCCTTCCACACTGTGAAAGAAATAATGGTCGAATCCTGTGCGGGGGATTTCCTTGGATGGCTTCCATCCATACAAGTTCATCCGCGTTCTGATCCACCCACAACCCCAGAATTTTATCTTTAATGACAGCATAGAGATTGGAAAAAATTCCTTGCACACTGTGCAAGAAAGGTTTCCATTCCGTCAACGGAATTTTTGATTTAATGACCTGCCCCCCCATTCTCCAGGCTTGCACACCATGCAAACAGGCATCAATGATTGAAACCTGTATCAAGATCAAATGTAAAAAACCAAAAGGGGTGTGATTGTCATCACACCCCTTTTTACCCAAATCTTAAAACCTTAACGAATGATTCTTAACGAAATTGTCTTTCTTCCTTCATGTCGTGAGTAGTTGTGAGTAATTAGGGTGGAAAGCATGGAAAATATTGACTGTGTGGACTCGCTTGACCCCACATATGGCTACCACAAGGAAACCATACCACCACATGTACTGTGCGGACTCCC
>Ga0208040_1001662_pt1 | contig 21343 bp, 25 predicted proteins | sample AD_UKC083_MetaG_FD_184431 | JGI IMG/M metagenome (GOLD analysis project Ga0208040, IMG submission 184431) | Active sludge microbial communities of municipal wastewater-treating anaerobic digesters from USA - AD_UKC083_MetaG (SPAdes) (version 2) | ecosystem: Engineered > Bioreactor > Anaerobic >...
CCAGGTTGCAGTAAATCCTCCCAAGTTTTTAATATTTGTAAATGATAAGGAAATAGTTCACTTTTCATATGAAAGATATATTGAGAATAAAATCCGGGAAGCATTTGAATACAAGGGTACGCCGATTATTATTGAATTCAGGAACAGAAGCGAAAAGAATTTATAATTACTTTCTTTCATCCTTATCCAAAGTGAAAATACGGAATGAAAAAGTAGCGGAGGAATCATGAAATACTTTTTATTAGCGGTAATTGCTTATTTTATTGGAAACATTTCATTTGCCTACATATTAGGAAAAATATTTGTAAAAAAGGATGTCAGGGATTATGGCAGCGGCAATGCAGGCACAACAAATGCCATAAGAGTATTCGGGAAAAAAATAGGTGTCATGGTTTTAGCAGGAGATGTCTTAAAGGGTGTTTTTGCGGTAATACTAGGCAGATATTTTTTAAGCCAGACAGGAGCCTATATAGCAGGAGCATTTGTGATAATAGGCCACAATTGGCCGGTCCTGCTTAATTTCAAAGGCGGAAAGGGAGTTGCCACAACAGTAGGTGTTATGCTGTTTGTTAATTTTAAGCTCACCCTTATATGTGTTATTATAGGTGTAATAATTATTGTAATAACAAGAACTGTATCTATGGGATCGATTTTGGGAATGGCCCTTGCACCTATAGTGGTATTATTATTTATACGGCCTATTACAGGTGAACTATTCATATTTACCGTATTTGTTGCAGGCATGTCCATATACAGACACAAGGAAAATATAAAGAGACTAATGAAAGGGATTGAAAATAAATTTTAGGAGATGATATTTTGAATAAAAATATAACAATTCTGGGGGGAGGAAGCTGGGGTACTGCTCTTTCCAAACTTCTTTCTGAAAACGGACATAATGTTACTGTATGGCTCAGGAATGAAGCTCAGGCAAGAGACTTGTCACAAAACAGGGTCAACATAAAATACTTGCCGGAAGTCAAGATACCTGAAAATGTGGTATTTACCTCCAATATAAACGAAGCTGCCAGGAAGGCTGAAATTTTGCTGCTGGTTATTCCTACCCAGATGGTAAGAGAAGTATTAAAACAAATCAAAGATGATTACAAAGACAATAAAATTATCATAAATGCTTCCAAGGGTATTGAAATAGGCACAATGTTACTGGTTTCAGACATTGTAAAAGAAGAAACAAAAAATTCTGTTTTTGCAGTTTTGTCAGGACCGTCACATGCGGAGGAAGTGGGGCTGTCAATGCCTACTGCAATTACCGTTGCTTGTGAAGACAAGGACGCGGCGGAAGAAATTCAAGACATATTCATGTCTGAATATTTCAGGGTGTACACAAATGAAGATGTTAAAGGAGCGGAGCTTGGCGGAGCACTTAAAAATATTATAGCTCTGGGCGCGGGAATATCTGACGGAGTAGGCTACGGAGACAATGCAAAAGCAGCTCTTATGAACAGGGGAATTGTTGAAATAGCAAGGCTTGGAATAGCCATGGGGGCTGATATTCATACCTTTTACGGACTTACGGGCATAGGTGACCTGATAGTCACATGTACAAGCAGGCATTCAAGAAACTGGAATGCAGGCTACCTTATCGGTCAAGGCTTAAGCAAGGATGAAGCGATAAAAAAAGTAGGAATGGTTGTTGAAGGAATTCCTACTACATATGCAGCCTATTGGTTATCAAAAAAATTAAACGTGGATATGCCAATAGTGGATGCCATGTATGATATCTTGGAAAACAAGGCTGATGTAAAAGAAACAGTAAATAAATTAATGCTCAGGGATAAAAAAGAAGAAAAGCTCTAACGGGACAGCGGGGATGAGGCAGCAGGGACGGTCCTAAACTGTCCCGCAAAAGAATATATACTATTAGAATATATTCTTTTTTTGTTTTTTTGGAATAAAGTCTTGAACAAGGCATATAAATTAATTGTATACGATAGTGCATATTTGCAGGGGGAGGGATTATTATCACTAATATAGATATATATCAGGATATAGCCAAAAGAACCAAGGGTGAAATATACCTGGGGGTTGTAGGACCGGTGAGAACCGGAAAATCAACATTCATAAGAAAGTTTTCAGAAAGCGTGATGCTGCCCAATATTGCAGACGAATATACTAAGGAAAGGGCTAAGGATGAGATGCCTCAAAGCGGTACAGGCAAGACTGTAATGACTACAGAACCGAAATTTGTGCCCGGAGAAGCGGTTGCTGTTACATTCAATAATAACATTAAAGCAAAATTAAGACTTATTGATTGTGTAGGGTATATGATTCCCGGAGCTATTGGAAATATGGAAGGTGAAATACCGAGACTTGTAAGTACTCCCTGGAACGAAGAGCCCATACCCTTTGCAGAAGCAGCTGAAATTGGGACAAAAAAAGTAATTAATGACCATTCCACAATTGGAGTACTGGTAACAACAGACGGAAGCATAACTGATATAAACAGGGACAATTATATAATGGCAGAAGAAAGAGTTGTAAGGGAGCTGAAAGAAATTAACAAGCCTTTTGTTATTATTTTAAATACTACTCATCCAAACAATGAAAATACAGTTGCTCTATCTGCTCAATTGAAGGAAAAATATGATGCTCCTGTTCTTATTGTTGACTGTATGAATTTAAAAACCGATGATATTGAGGATGTGCTGGAAAATGTCCTTTATGAATTTCCTATCAAGGAAATCAATGTGGACCTTCCAAAATGGTTTGACGGCCTGCCATATGATTATTCCATGAAAAAAGATTTAATCAACATACTTAGGGATGATTTCCAAAACTATTACAAATTAAGCGATTTTAATGCTGAAGACATATTCTCGGAAGAAAATGATTATGTTGATGACTACTATGTTAAAGATATTGAACTGGGAACAGGAAAAATAAATTTAGCCGTGGACCTGGATAATTCCTACTATTACAAGATAATTAGCGAGCTTTCAGGGGAAGAAATTACAGGTGAGCATCAGATACTTAAACTTATCGGAGATTTGTCAAAAACAAGACAGAGCTACAGCAGGGTTGAAGCAGCCATAAATGAAGCTAAAGCCAGCGGCTACGGATATGTAACCCCTACCGTTGCAGATATGATTATCGAATCTCCTGAAGTTTTCAAGGAAGGCGGCAGGTATGGAATAAAAATAAAGGCACAGGCACCCTCATTGCATATATTCAGTGCAGGTGTGAATGCGGAGGTATCACCGGTAATAGGAAGCAAGGCTCAAAGTGAAGACCTAATAAGCTATCTCATCGGCCAAATGAAGGAAAATCCTCAAAGCATATGGCAGGCTGAGATGTTCGGCAAACCACTTTCAAGCCTGGTAGAGGAACAGCTGGATTCCAAGCTTACTGCAATGCCCGACAATGCACGGAAAAAGCTTAAAAAGACTATTGAAAAAATAGTTAACGACGGCCAGGGAAGCATAATATTCCTTATAGTATAAAGATAGCCTGACTGCGACAAACCGGGTGTACCTAATATCATCAATAACAGATTTTCTATTTCGATGTAAACGAAATATGAAAATCTATTTTTTTGCCTAATAATATTAGATGTGTCATATATATTGAATAATTTTAATAATTATTTCAAAATTAATGCAAATTTTATTGAAAATCACCTAATATTACTTGCAAAAAATATGAAGATTATGTTATAATGACCCTATCAATGCGAACAAGCCCTTTAGGCTTAAAATTATTATATGAATCAAAAATCGAAGCAAAGGCCTCGGTCTTTACTATTCATAAGGAAAATTTAATATAAAGAAATTTGGAGATTAATAGTGGCAAGAAAAAATTTTGGGTTAAAAAATTTCTTTCTCTCTTTTGTAATAGTCATTATAGCCATTTATATATTTCAAAATTTCAAATCTCCTGCAGACTTCATGGTAGCGGAAAACGGAATTTTGGAGGATGTCATTAAGGCTGAGGGGATTGTTGTCAAAGATGAAAAAGTATACAATGCAGCCATTGATGGCAGTGTAATATATTATCATGAGGAAGGAAGTAAAATAAAGGAAGGACAGCTTCTCTTAGATATAAATACGGATGCTGATTCGGCTGTAGTAAACAGACAAATTGCCGAAATACAATCTACAATAGACAAGCTGGAAAACAGCAGTCAGGTTTTATCCCAGGAAAATTTCACTGCTTATCAAAATGATTTGCAAATCAGCATATTGAATAATGAACTACAGGATGTCTACAATATAGCGGTACAAATGACCAGCAATGAGTTTTACAACAGTAAATACGAAGGGTATACTGTAAGCCAGCTTAAAGAAATGAAAAACAGTCTGACAAACAGTGTTTCTACTCATAAGGTTCCATATTATTCTGACAGAGCTGGAATTATATCATATAAAACCGACGGGCTGGAAGATTTTTATATATTTGAAACTGTCATGGACATGACACCAGTCACCACTATAAGACATGAGTATACAATAAGCGATAAGAGCGATACTGTTAAAAAAGATGAAAGCTTTTACAAGATAATAGGCAGTTTTGAGTATTATATTGTTGTTACGGTAAATAACGAAAAAGCAAAATTGTTTGAAGAGAATAAATACATAAAGGTCAGAATTCTCTCGGAAGGCGGACAGCACATAGTCTGGGGTTATATTAAAAAAATTAATTATGGCAGCGAAGAATCAGTATTAATGCTTTATTTTGACGACTATTTCCACAAGGTATATGACAAAAGATACGTAAACATAGAGCTTATCACCGCAACATATGAAGGGCTTAAAATTAAGAACCGGGCACTTATTGAAAAAGACGGGATGAAAGGTGTTTTCGTTCAGGATGCAAGCAATATAATAAAATTCTTTCCTGTAGTATTATTAGGAAGCGATGAAGAATACTCCGTGGTATATCCCGGTGAATATATTGGTGTCAATGAAAGAAACATAATAACAATCAGAGAACAAAATTATCCTACAATTAAAATATTTGATAAAGTAATACTCCAGCCTGACAAGGTGTATGAAGGTCAAATAGCGGATTAGGAGGCAAATGAAAGTTGAGCATCAAAGAAAACATTGACAGTATAATGAAAAAAATAGACACTGCCTGCAAAAAAACCGGAAGGAATCCGAAAGATATTACATTGCTTGCTGTTTCAAAAACAGTAGAGTCTGACAGGGCAAAGGAAGCTGTTGAAGCAGGAATTAAGAATCTTGGAGAAAACAAAGTACAGGAGCTTGTTAAAAAGTACGAAGAACTTAAGAACATAAATGTTAAATGGCACATGATAGGTCATTTACAGAAAAATAAGGTAAAATACATAATAGATAAAAATATCCTGATTCATTCTGTGGAAAGTTTAAGCCTGGCAGAGGAAATAAACAAAAGAGCCAAGAATAGTAATTTGACTGCAGATGTACTGATAGAGCTTAACATTGGAGAAGAAGAAAGCAAATTTGGCATAAATGAAGAAAATGTTTATGATTTTATAAGGAGCATGGAGCAGTTTGAAAATATAAGAGTACTTGGATTGATGACGGTTGCCCCGTTTTGCGAGAACCCTGAGGATGTAAGGTGGGTTTTCAAAACGATGAAGAATATATATTCAAAAATTTCAATCATGAATTTAAGAAACACAGAAATGAAATATTTATCCATGGGTATGACAAATGACTTTGAAATTGCTATCGAGGAAGGCTCAAATATTATTCGTATCGGAACAGCCATATTTGGAGCCAGAAAATATAAGGAGGATGAGTAAATGAGCATGATGGAAAAGGTAAAAGACTTCATAGGCATCACAGACCTGGAAGAAGACTATGAGGAGGAGGAAGTTGTTTCTGAAGGAACAGAAAGAAACAAAAATGAAAGAATGGAAACCTACACAAAAAGAAACAATGTGATCAAGGTTCATTCCAACACCGACATGAAAGTCTTTATATGTGAGCCGGAAAAATATGAGGATTGCACAAAAGCTGTTGACGAAATTAAAAACAGAAAAGTTGTAGTTCTTAATATTGAAGGGATGGAACTTGAAAACCAGAAGCAAGTGTTTGAGTTCATCAAAGGCGCTGTTTATGCTTTGGAAGCAAGTATACAAAAAGTGTCAAACGGAATATTTGTATTAGCTCCCAACAATGTCCAAATCGACGGAAGATTAAGCGACAGATATGAAAGAAATTTCTACTACGGCAAATAAGGAGCGTTTATGTTTTATACAATAAAAATTGCTCTTGGATTACTATTTAGAATCATTGATTCTTTAATACTGATCAGAGTGATATTATCCTTTTTCCCAACCCTACAATCTTCAAGAATTTCCTACTTTATCTATCAAATGACCGAGCCTGTACTGGCTCCTTGCAGGGCAATTTTAGATAGACTGGGATTAGGCATGGGAATGATTGACTTTTCTCCCCTGGTGGCTCTTATATTATTGAATATATTGCAGAGATTGATATATACACTATGAGATGCGTGAAGCTGCTAGAAGGTGAAAAATGAAAGATTTAGAAAAATATTTTGATTACATCAAGGATGATGAAACAAGAAACACAGTTAAAAAGATTCAAGACAAGGCATCATATGTAAATAAAAACCATATTACCGCAATAACAGAATTCATAAACCCCTATGTAGAAAAGTTAAGTATTCCGGTAATAAAAAGTTATAATATAGAATTTGAAATTTTCCCCTCATATGAAAATTGTGAGAGGAAAGTTTTCATTTTATACCCGCAATATTCTGAAATAGATGCAAGTGAATATGTTTCAGGAATCCACATTGTAAATAAGTCTAAATTCAAGAAGTTAAACCATAAGGATTACCTGGGGGCCCTCATGTCCTTAGGTATAGAAAGAAGCAGGATTGGTGATATTTTTGTATATGATGAGTATGGAGATGTAATTGTACAATCTGACATTTCCGATTATATAATTTACAATTTGGACAAAATAGGTCATAATAGAATAGAAGCAGAAAGAATAAACATAAAACAAGTGGGTTTTAAAGAACAGGAGCATGAAATAATCAATATTATTTCTTCCTCAATGAGGGTTGACAATATTGTAAAGCACCTTACCAATTCATCAAGAGAAAAAGCATCAATAACAATAAAATCAGGCAGTGTTAAAATCAACCACCTTCCTGAAGACAAAACAAGCACGGAATTAAAAGAAGGGGACTTATTGTCAATCAAAAGAGCGGGACGGTTCAAAATATATAAAGTATACGGTACCACAAAAAGCGGCAAACAAAAAATCCAAATCAAGCACTATGTTTAACAGGAGATTTATGAATATTATAGCGGCGATTATTATTGTATTTTCGGTTGTTTCAGACCGGTTAACAAAGTTTTGGGCAGCAGATGTTTTAAAAAACGGCGGCTCAATAAAAATTATAGGAAATTTCTTGCGTTTCACCTATGCAGAGAACAGAGGTGCGGCATTCAGCATACTTCAGGACCAAAGAATGTTTTTTTTGATTACTACTGTAATAATGCTTATTGTTTTATGGGTTATATACTTTAGAACAAAGAATCTTTCCAAATTGTCCAAGTTGTCCATTGCAATGATTACCGGCGGAGCAATAGGCAACTTTATTGACAGGTACCGGTTTGGATTTGTTATAGATTTTATCGATGTAAGATTTGGAAACATTTATAATTTTCCTGTTTTCAACATAGCAGACAGTTTTGTGGTATGCGGAACCCTGCTTATGGTTATTTTGATTTTATTCAACAGGTTTGAAACGAGTGGAAGCGATGAAAGAATATAAGTCAAAGGATTTAATTCATGACGAAGCGGATAAAAACACTGAAAATTCCGGCCATATAGAAAATACAGAAAACTTTGACGATTCAGATGACTTCGATGATTCTGATGATTTTGAAGACTCTTATTGTTATACTGACGATTTTAAAAAGGAAATCATCCTAGTTTCAGAAAGAGAAAACCAAAGAATTGATTTATTTGTTTCGGAAAAACTGGGGAGTTCTAGAAATTCAGTACAGAAGCTTATTTCAGACGGGAATGTGACAGTTAATGAAAATGTTGTAAAGGCAAATTACAAGATAAAAATTAAGGATACAATTAAAATTACAGTCCCGCCTCCGGCAGTTTTGGATGTGCAGGCAGAAAACATAGCCTTGGATATTATTTATGAGGACAGGGATTTGGCGGTTATAAACAAAGCTCAGGGAATGGTGGTGCATCCTGCCCCCGGACATTATTCCGGCACTATGGTAAACGGACTTATGTACCATCTTAAAGATTTATCAACCATTAACGGAGTTTTACGGCCCGGGATTGTCCACAGACTGGACAAAAATACTTCAGGCCTGATGCTTGTTGCAAAAAATGACAAAGCTCACTGTTTCCTGGCTCAGTGTTTAAAGGAGCATTCAATTAACAGAATTTATTACGCATTGGTTGATGGAAATGTAAAAGAAGATCAAGGTGAGATAAATGCACCTTTGGGGAGAAGCGACAAAGACAGAAAAAAATACGTTGTAACAAATAAGAACAGCAAGGAAGCAATCACAGATTATTGGGTGGTTGAAAGGTATGAGAAATACACCTTGCTTAAACTAAAGCTGAAAACCGGCAGAACCCATCAAATAAGGGTGCACATGAAACATATCGGTCATCCTGTGGTGGGGGATGATGTTTACGGGAAAACAGATAAATTTGGTTTGGAAGGGCAGCTTCTGCATTCGAAGATTTTGGGATTTGTTCACCCTTCAACCAACAAATATATGGAATTTGAAAGTGAATTACCGGATAATTTTTTAAGAGTATTGAATAAAATAAAAGTCTTATAGACTTGGGGCATTCCTTCAAAACATCTTACAAAGAGTCACCTGACTTTGAAGGTGCATCCCCCTGCTTCTGAAGAAATACTTTTTAACACCCAGTATGATATAAGGAAATAAAACGGGAGGTAACTATGAATATCAAAGCATTAATAATGGATGAAAAAGCAATTGAAAGAGCAGTATTCAGGATTGCACATGAAATTATAGAAAGAAATAAGGGTATTGAAAATATAGTGCTCATTGGTATAAAAACAAGGGGATGGCCCTTGTCTCTCAGACTGGCAAATAAAATCGAGGAAATCGAAGGTTCAAAAGTACCTGTTTTTCCTTTGGACATTACCTATTACAGAGATGATCTGGAAGAGGATGATAGAGCTCCACTGGCGGTTGATAGCTTTGATTTTAACATTAAAAATAAAACTGTAGTATTGGTGGATGATGTATTATATACAGGCAGGACGGTAAGGGCAGCACTTGATGCCATCGTGGACCGGGGGAGGCCTCAAAATGTAGAACTGGCAGTATTAATTGACAGAGGACACCGGGAACTTCCCATACGGGCAGATTTCATTGGTAAAAACGTGCCCACATCAAGAAGTGAAAGAATAAGCGTACAGCTTGAAGAAACAGATAAAATAAATCAGGTGGTTATAACAGAATAAGCTGAAGACAGGGGAATTATCCCTGCTATCTCTCATCAGAACAATCAAGTCATGTCTTTGCTGCCCCTTTTTATACCTTCAATGTTCGGCTCCGCAAGCATTGAATAATTTGTGTCGTATATTACAAAACCCGGTTTTGCGTTTGGGGGCTTTTTAACATTTGATTTTTTTGTATAGTCAACTTCAACAGTGTCTGAAGTTTTCCCTTTGCTGTAAAATGCAGCAATACGTGCTGCTTCAACATACTCATCATCTGTTAATTCATCACCCTTTGTAATTATAATTACATGAGATCCGGGCATGTTTTTGGCATGGAACCAATAATCTTCTTTTTTGCCGATTTTAAAGGTAATCATATCATTTTGCATATTGTTTTTTCCAGCCAGTATTTCATGACCTTGAGATGATATGAATCTTGTTATGGATTTTGATCCCTTTGTTGTGCCGGCCTTTGATTTTCTTTTCATAAATCCTTCAGCAGCGAGTTCACTGTAAATTTCATCTAAATCATCCGTAGTTTCACATTCTTCAATAGAAAACAAAATATTTTCCAGGTAAGATATTTCGCTTAAAGTCGAATCTATTAATTTTTCCAGCTCATCCTGGGCTTTTTTAAGCTTGTTGTATTTTTTGAAAAACTTTTGGCTGTTTTGTGACAAACTGAATTTAGGGTCCAGGGGAATCAAAATTTCCTTTTCCTCAGGGTCAAAGTAATTAACAACCGCGAGCTTGTTGTTTTCAGGAGTTTTATGGAGGTTTGACAGAATAAGCTGGCCGTAAACCATGTATTTATCCCTGTCTTCGGCATTTAGCAGTTCATTTCTCTGCTTTTCAGCCTTTTTTTTGTTCCTTGAAATTTTTGTATTTATACTTTTAATAAAATTTGATACCCTCTGGTTTATCTTGTTCTTATTGTCTAAATCATGATAATATTCATCAAGAAGTTCACCGGGTGAAGAGAAGCTTTTTTTGTCATATTTCTTTAAATGTTCAATTTCCATACAATAGAAACCGCATGGCTTGTTTTCATCGTAATAAATATTATAGGAAAAGTCTCCTTGATTTATTTTGTCTATGATTTTACAAAATGCAGTCCATATTTCTTCTTTATTTCTACCGTTTAGTTCACCTAAACAGGTACTTTCATTTAAGTTTGCCAGATAACATATTTCTCTTGATATAAAAGGGCTGAAACCGGTAAAATTCTTATATAAAAAATCAAAAATATATATTCCGCTGTTTACCGACTGAATTTCTTTCATAAACAAATCACCGGTTACAGTCATGGGGTTTAATTTATCAGAGCCGGGGGGAGCTGCATATTTAAGCCCCGGGTAAACTTGTCTTACAGAGCTTACATTTTCGGCAATCCTTTTTAAAGAATCAATAATCGTATTATTGCTTTCGTTTATAAAGATAATGTTGCTGTGTTTACCCATTATTTCCGTAATGAGGGATTTATGTACCACGGTTCCTAATTCATCCCTGCATTCAAATGATATTTCTACAATTCTGTCAAAATTTATCTGCCTTACACCTCTTATATGGGCACCTGTCAGGTGCTTTCTTAAGAGCATGCAAAACATAGGAGGTTCTGCAGGGTTATTTCTTGTTATATTTGTAAGATGGAGTCTGGGGCTTGAGCCTATGGCAGTAATTAACAGCTTGTAGTTTTCACCCTTGCTTCTTATAGATAATACTATTTCATTTTTATCCGGCTGATGAATTTTATCCACCCGGCCGCCTGATAATTTGTTATTGAGCTCATTTATTATACTGTTTAGAAAAATACCGTCCAGTGACATTTTATCCTTGTTACCTCCAAAAATTTAAACTATAAAGATTTTCTTAATCGTTTTTAATACTGAATTATATTAGTAATAACCATATTGTATATTATAAATGCTGCAATGTCATGATTTTTTTAAAATATTTGAATGCAAGGGACATAAACTGCCATTTTTTTGTTTACTATTAAGCTTTTGATGTTATAATGGTGTAATAAGATGCGGGAATATGTCCCGTAGTAAAATGTCAGCATATGTAAAAAGATAACAATTATAATATCGGAGAGAAAAATGGCAAATATATTCAGTATGACCGGTTACGGCAAAGGTGAAAGCAATGATGGAAAAAGAAGCATTACTGCAGAAATAAAAACTATCAACAACAGATATTGCGATATAAACATAAAAACTCCCAGACATTTGCGGTTTTTTGAGGATAACATTAGAAAAATCTTGAAAAACAGCCTGCAAAGGGGTAGAATAGATGTATACATCAACATAGACTACATAACAGAATCAGATACGGTAATCCTTCCGAATTTGGCTTTAGCAAGGCAGTACAAGGACGCAATTGATAAAATTAAACAGGAATTAGGAATGAACTCCAGTCCTTCTCTTGATACAATAATAAAATTTCAGGATGTTCTCATTGCAAAGGAAGATGATCCTGATGATGATGAACTTCGAGTGTGTCTGGAAGGTGCAATGAATGAAGCTGTAAAAAATCTTCTGGCAATGCGGGCTAAGGAAGGTATGGAACTTAAGTCTGACATCAGCTTAAGCGCAGGTAGAATTCTTGAATTAATGGAAGTAATATCTGAAAACTCCAAAACTATTGTAGAGGAATACAAGGAAAAGTTTGAGAATAGAATCAAGGAGCTCTTAGGAAGCCACGAGTTTGATGAAAACAGGCTTTACAATGAAATTGTAATTTATGCTGATAAAAGTGATATTAACGAAGAAATCGTAAGATTTAACTCTCATATGGTACAATTGTCAGATGCCTTGGACCTGGGGGGCACAATAGGCAGGAAGCTTGACTTTATCATACAGGAAGCAAACAGGGAAATAAATACCATAGGCTCAAAGGTAGGCAATCTGGATATTATACAGGTCGTAATCGAGATTAAGAATCTTTTGGAAAAAATAAGGGAACAAATACAAAATATCGAATAGGAGTCAAATATGTCAAATACTATTAACATAGGGTTTGGTAATATAGCACTAGTTAACAGAATATTGGCGGTTGTAAGTCCTGAATCTGCACCCATAAAACGCTTCATTCAGGAAAGCCGGGAAAAGGGGAAGCTTATAGACGCAACTTACGGCAGAAAAACCAGAGCTGTGATTATAACTGACTGTGATTATATAATTCTATCGGCAATTCAGCCGGATACAATGGCACAGAGGTTCGAGGACCACAATACTAAGTAGAGGTGCACAATGGACGAAGGATTATTAGTGGTAATATCAGGCCCTTCAGGAGCAGGCAAGGGAACTATATGTAAAAGACTTCTGATGGAAATGAGTTACCTGAAAGTTTCCGTATCTGCAACAACCAGGAAGCCCAGAGAAGGTGAAGCAGAAGGCATAAGCTATTATTTTATTGATGAAGAGGAATTCATCAAAAGAATAAACAATGATGAATTTCTTGAATATGCAAAAGTATACGGCAATTATTACGGAACACCAAAAGAAGAAGTGTTTAAACAGCTTAAAGCAGGGAATGATATAATTCTGGAAATTGATATCCAGGGAGCTCTGCAGGTAAAAAAGAACTATCCAATGGGAGTGTTCATATTTATTCTTCCTCCATCGCTGGCTGAGTTAAAAACAAGGATTGAAGGAAGAGGCACTGATTCGAAGGAAGTTATATTACGCAGAATGGAATCAGCCTATGATGAACTAAACTACGCTTTCCAATATGACTATGCAGTCCTTAATGATCAGGTAGAAGTTGCAGCTGAAAAAATCAAACATATTATAGAGGCTGAAAAAAACAGAGTAATAAGGAAAAAAGAAATAATTAGTAAAATCAGGGAGATATGAGAATGAAAAAAATATCAATAGACGAATTAAATGAAATGGTTGACAGCCAATATTCTTTGGTGACAATAATATCTAAAAGAGCCAGGCAAATAATTGATGGTTCTGAACCTTTAGTCAAAACAAGCACAAAGAAACCAATGGCAATTGCAATTGAAGAATTCTATAATGAAAAATTTGAGCCAATTTATGATTATGATAAATTCATAAAATCACCAGGGGAAAATAAAGAAACACAGAATGAGACGGCTGAGACAGCAGTTAAAGAAACAGCAGTTATGGAAGAAACAACGGCACAAGAAAAGTCAGATAATCAGTCAAATGACTGATTATTTAATTTTAATTGAGCGGGGAAGATATGTATAATAGATTTGCACAGGTAATTTTAGACAATATTTCCAAAAGCACAGATCAGCTTTACACGTACGGAGTGCCGGATGCACTATTAAACTCAGCTGAGGAAGGAAAAAGGGCCAGAGTAAATTTTGGCAGAGGGAAAAGTATTATCAATGCATTAATAGTTTCCCTTGATTCAGCCTGCGATTATCCTGTGGAAAAAATCAAGCCTCTTATTGAAATAATAGATGAGAAACCTATAGTAACAAAAGAAATGATTAAAATTATCTTTTGGATAAGGGAAAGGTATATATGCAAATACTCCGATGCAATGAGATTGATGATACCTTCCGATACTCAAAGCGTTTACGAAAAGCATGCAAGTCTGAAGGAATATAGGGAAACCGAAAAGTACAAGATTAATTACACTCCTAACCAGATAAAGGTAATAGAGTATCTAAAACAGCATCAATCAGTCAGCATTGCAGAGCTAAGAGAGAAATTAAATGTTTCATATGCAGTTATAAATAATTTGATAAAAAAGGATGTATTAGAGGAAAAACCGGTTTTAGATTATTCAAAGCAGGAAGAGTTTGAGCCTAAAGAGCCCTTATGCTTAAATGAAGAGCAAAAGAGAGCCTGTGAAACAATTCTTCGTTCAGACAAAAAAGCATTTCTCCTCCACGGAGTAACAGGCAGCGGCAAGACAGAAGTGTATATGAATATAATCGAAGGATATATTAAAGAAGGCAGACAGTCAATTATGCTTGTTCCCGAGATTTCCCTTACAGCCCAGACAATTGACAGATTTAGGGAAAGATTCGGAAACAAGATTGCAGTATTTCATTCTAAATTAAGCAAAAAAGACAGGTACATTGAGTGGCTCCGGGTATATAACAAAGAGGCGGATATTGTAATAGGAGCCAGGTCTGCCATATTTGCCCCAATCAGTGATTTGGGTGCAATAGTAATAGACGAAGAGCATGAGGACAGCTATATTTCAGCAACATCTCCAAAGTATGACACCATGGAGGTTGCAGTAAAGATGGCATATATGGCGGGAGGCAAGGTTATATTGGGGTCTGCGACTCCGTCCTTAAACACCTACTATATGGCTATGAAAGGGCAGATTGAATTAATCGAACTTAAAAACAGGGTTAAAGACGCCTCTATGCCTGAAATGAAGATTATAAACATGTCAGATGAGCTTGACAAGGGAAACAATACCATTATAAGCCAGGAATTATACCAAAGCATTAGGAATTCCCTTAAGCAGAATGAGCAGGTAATATTGTTTCTCAATAAAAGAGGCTATTCCGGTTTCGTGTCCTGCAAAAAATGCGGTTATGTTGTAAGGTGCCAGCGGTGCGACGTTTCCATGACCTACCATATAAAGGGAAATATCATGAAATGTCACTACTGCGGAAGAACAAGAAAAATGATTTATGAATGTCCAAAATGCAAAAGTGATAAAATAGAGCAGTTCAGTGCCGGAACCCAGCATGTTGAAAAATTGATAAATCAATTATTTCCCCATACATCAATTGAAAGAATGGACCTTGACTCAATGACTGACTCAGAAGCTTATGAAAACATCTATAATGATTTTAAAAGCGGGAAAATTGACATACTCATAGGAACCCAGATGCTTGCAAAGGGATTTGACTTTCCCAATGTAACTACAGTAGGAGTACTTTCTGCAGACGCAATACTGAATTTACCCTTTTACACTGCAAGCGAAAAAACATTTCAGCTGATAACCCAGGTCAGCGGAAGGGCCGGCAGGGGAGACAAGAAAGGCAATGTGTACATTCAAACTTATGAGCCTGAAAATTTCATCATTAATGCAGCAAGAAACAATGACTATGATTTATTTTTGCAGCAGGAATTAAAACTAAGAAAAGAATTTGCATTTCCGCCCTTTATTAATATAATAAATATATGCTTAATATCAAAGAATGAAGAGCTGGTTGCAAAAACAGCAGGTGAAAAATATTCCCTGGTAAAAGAAGAAGTACAAGAAATGATAAAGGAAAGAAGCTTATTATTGTACAGGCCTGTACCCCACAATATCTACAAGGTAAATGATGAGTACAGAATTAATTTATTTATCAAGGTGTCAAATCACAGCTTGCCGGAACTGAAAAAAATACTAAGGACTGTATATATGGATAAGGATATAGAAAATATAAAGGTAAGCATAAATATTAATACGGATACAATTTAGGAGGATATAAATGGCATTAAGAAATTTAAGATACGAAGGCGATGAATTATTAAGAAAGAAAAGCAGGGAAGTTCCTCTTGTTGATGATAGAATCAGGATGCTTATGGATGACATGGTGGAAACCATGTATAAATTTGAAGGTGTTGGACTTGCCGCTCCCCAGGTAGGGATACTTAAGCGTGTGATTGTAATAGACGTGGAAGACGGCAAGGTTTATAAAATGGCCAACCCTAAAATTATCAAGGATTCAGGAGAGCAGACAGCCCAGGAGGCATGCCTGAGTGTTCCTGAGAAAAAGGGCACAGTGTCAAGACCAATGAAGGTAACTGTAGAATATACAAATGAAAATAATGAAACAAAAAAAATAGAAGCGGAAGGTTTGCTGGCACGGGCTTTATGCCATGAAATTGATCATTTAGACGGAGTGTTGTTTGTAGACAGGATAATTGAAGACACAAGCGAAGAGTAAGGTGATAATATGAATATAATATTTATGGGCACTCCTGGCTTTGCAGTTCCAAGCCTGGAAAAACTTTATGAGAGCGGTCACAATGTGGTTTTGGTTGTTACCCAGCCTGATAAACCATTTGGCAGGGGTAAAAAGCTGAAAAAGTCAGAAGTGAAAGAAACAGCTGAAAAGCTGGGACTTGAAATTTTCCAGCCTGATAAAATAAAGAAGCAGGAAAACATTGATGTATTAAAATCATACAATCCTGATGCAATAGTCGTGGTTGCTTATGGACAAATACTGAGCAGGGAAATTTTGACATTGCCTAAATACGGATGCATCAACGTCCATGCATCCCTGCTGCCTAAATTAAGGGGAGCAGCCCCCTTGAACTGGGCAATAATAAACGGGGAATACAAAACAGGCGTAACAACAATGCAGATGGATACCGGATTAGATACAGGCGACATGCTTTTAAAAGCAGAAGTGGAAATTGATGAAGAAATGAATGTTGGAGACCTTCATTATATTTTGATGCATAAAGGTGCGGACCTCTTGATAGAAACCTTGGTTAAATTGGAGAAAAATGAAATTGTACCACAAAAACAAGATGATTCACTTTCAACCTATGCTCCTATGCTTGATAACGAGAACCGTAAAATAAACTGGAGTTTACCTGCAAAGAATATCCATAATCTAATAAGGGGACTGTCTCCATGGCCTGCAGCATATTTTACGATGGATGAAAAAACTATTAAAGTATATAAATCATCATACATAAATGACAGTACAGACTATGTGCCGGGCTATATAATAAAAGCAGGTAAGGAAGGGATTTTTGTTAAAGCAAAAGACGGAATAGTAATACTTAAAGAAATCCAAATGCCCGGCAAGAATAAAATGACGGTAGAAGCCTATCTGAGAGGAAATAAATTCCCCGAAAATACCATCCTGTAATAACAAGGAGACAGGGGTACTGTCATGAGGTCGGGACGGAATAATATCTATTAAGGAAGTATAAAATGAATGTCAAAAAAACTATTCTATTAATGAAAAAGGTACCTGTCTGGCTTATTGTGACAATTGTGCTTATTGTAATAGTCATAGCTCTTGTTATTGGGAATAAATAAGAAAATTATTTAAATGCTGAATACAGGAATTTGAAGAAATTCAAATAGAAATTATAGAAGCAAACACATCCTGCAAAAAATGGGTTTTGAACATCGGAAGGGGACTATGGAGAATTTAGATATTAAAGATAACTGGAACAGAATGGCTGATGAATATGAATTATTCACGGACCACGAAGAGTCCTATAGTAATTTAATAGAATGGAAGGCGATAAAAACAATCTTACCTGAATTAAAGAATAAAAGCATAGTTGACCTTGGGTGCGGCACAGGAAGGTTTAGTTTTTTATTTGAGAGCATGAACCCTAGAAGTATTACAGGGATAGATTTATCTGAAAAGATGATTGAAATTGGTTTGAATAATGCCAAAAGAAAAAAATCTATCGTAAAGTTTGTACATGGCAATATAGAAGATTTATCAGATATGAAACTTGAAAATATAGATTTTGTTTTTTCATCGACAACTCTGCATTATATAAAGAATTTGAACAATATAATGCAGCAAATCAACAGGATTTTAACATCCGGCGGTGAATGTATATTGTCCGTAATACATCCGGTATATTCAGCATATTACCCAATTTTACATGAAAACAGAGAATTGCCGGATGATGATGAATGGACAATTAGATATTTGGATAGCAGGGATAGGGGATATGTTCAGCCATGGATTGAATACAATCCTAATGTTAACAACTTCCTGTCATTTAGTTATCACCATACAATGGGAGATTATATAAATTCTATTATCAGGGCGGGTTTTCAAATTAAAGAATTATTAGAACCTTTACCACCCAAAAGTTGGCTGGGGAACAATCCCGAAAGATACTACGGATTCATCAACACCCCGACTTATGCTATTTTTAAGATAGAAAAAGTCATATAGTCGTGTAATGCGGCTTTATGTGTAACAAAGAGCAAATGTTTATTCAATAAGTAAATATGATTAATATGAGAGATATAGTTATAATTTATCGAACGTGAAGGAGCATGTGAGGGATATTAAAAATAAATAGACAAATACTTTTACTTTAATGACTATAAAGAATGGAGTACATGGCTGAGGAATACTATTTATTTGGATGTAATAAAATAATAATTAGAAATGTAATAAGAAATTAACAATTATTGTGAAGCTGCATAGAATGAATTATTAAATTATAGAGGGGAGATTGTATGATTTATACTGTAAAAAGTGGAGATTCTCTCTACAAAATCGCAAAAAATCACAATATAACCATTGAGGATATTTTAAAATCAAACTACATCGCAAATCCGGACTTAATTTACCCGGGACAAGAAATAATAATTTCTAAAGAGAAAACAAAAACAGCCGGTGTGGAAATCAAACCCAAGGATGAAGACGATGGACCTATAACCATCATAACAAACTAAATACTTATAAAAAAACAGAAGCACTGACTTCTGTTTTTTTATCTGATTCCAAATTTCCTTGTAAGAAGCTAGATTTATACGGAATTTATAATTTAACCCGTTGCAATAGAAAAATGGCTGCATATCGCATCCATTTTACTTCATCTTATTAATTTTTTCCATATCTGTTACTGCAAGATAGCATCAGTTGTTTCATAATAATGAATTTGATATATTATCAAAAATTACCATGAAACAAATTTATAAAATTAACGTCTAATATGTAAGAAGTAAAAATTATTCCATTGGCCATGGTTAGCTTCAAAAAGATTTAAAGAAAGAGGTTATTATGATGAAAAGAAAAGTATTAAAAATACTAGCATTGAGCTTGGCTTTATCGGTGACATCAATAGGGTTTGTTTTTGCAGAGACGGCTGAAAATTTAGATGAGCCTGTATCAATACAAATAACTGCCGTTGATGATGCTGTGTATGAAGCACAAGCTGAAATTGACAAATTGTTATTTGAGCAAAACTATGCCGGTGATTTGAGTGAAAAGGGTATATTTGTCACTCATACAAGCACAGTTGATGGTTATGTTTAGGTAGGAATTACACCATATACACCGGAAAATGCTGATGCGGTTATTAAAACATTAGGAAAAGACAATGTAAGGGTAGTTGAAGGTATTCAAGCTGTAACATTAGAATACAATCCTGACAGCCCGGACTCAATAGATCCGGCTGAGTTGGCAGATGATTCACAAATAATTACTATAACAGGTGAAGCTGAGGATATAAATGCACCGGCTGAGGAGGATGTTGTTGAAGATGCAAAGATAATAAGCGCACCGGTTGAAGAAGTTGAAAATAACAGCATATCAACATTCACTATTCTTGGTCTAAGTGCATTAGTGCTTGCAGGCGGCATAATGTTATTAAAGAAAAAAAGAGCATAATTAAATAAAGGTTATATTTGGCGGCAGGTTTAATACCTGCCGTTTAATTCTATGTGATTGAACAGTAAACCGTATTAAGAACAAGTTCAGAATTATTTAGTTGTATTCATTGGATTGAGAAGATTTGTTTTTGTTGATAATAAATATAGAATAATTTATAATAAAATTATAGTTTATTAAAGTTGTATGAAATGTTATAAGAGCTGAGCTTGTTAAGATAGAATGATAAATGAAAATTAAAATGTAAAGGAGTTGATTTAGACAATGAGTTTAAAAGAAGAAATAATCGAATTAGTTAAAAACTCGGTACATGAATCAGAAAGCAAAGGCTTGTTCCGCAAACCCATTGTTGGTTTTTCATCTGCCGATAATCCTTTGTATGACCAGCTAAAGGACATAGTAGGACCGGAACATTTGCACCCCAATGATATTCTTCCCAATGCCAAAAGTGTTGTGTCATTTTTTATTCCATTTTCTGAAACCGTTGTCAAATCAAATATTAAAGGCTCCGGTGTTTCATATGAATGGGCTAAAAGCTATGTGGAAGCTAACAGTCTAATCAATCAAATTTCTGAAAAGTTAGCTGATTATTTAAAAAACAAAAATATTGATGCAGCAACTATAAAAGTAACACATAATTTTGATGAAAATACTTTGAAATCAGCATGGTCTCACAGAAGTGCGGCGCATATAGCAAATATGGGCAGGTTCGGACTAAACAGAATGATTATAACAAAAGAAGGCTGTGCCGGAAGATTCGGAACAGTGATTATAGCCGCAGAGCTTCCGATAGAAAAAGAAGAAAATATTGAATACTGCTTGTATTATAAAAATGGCAGTTGTTTAAAATGTGTAGAATCATGCCCGCAAAATGCCCTAAGTGCAGATGGATTTGACAGATTTAAATGCTACGACCTTCTTCTTAAAAATGCAGATGAGTTTTCTCATATAGGGGTCTGCGATGTATGCGGGAAATGTGTTGTTTCATGTCCCTTTGCTATGAATATCGGGAGGTAAAAGTATGGCTGGTCCTGTAAAAGAAAATATTACTTTTGACTTACTTGACAAAATTGATATCAGGGTAGGAACAATAAGAACAGTTGAGGATGTTGCAAAATCAGATAAATTGGTTAAATTAACAGTTGATTTTGGCGAATTTACAAGAAACATTCTGGTTGGAATGAAAAAGGAAAGAGCTAATCCTAAGGATATTGAAGGGCAGCAGACATTGTTTGTAGTTAATTTAGCCCCAAAGAAAATGGCAGGTGAAATTTCAGAAGGAATGCTTTTTGACATTGGATATGCTGACGGAATTATTCCTGTTTTAGCACAGCCCGAGAAGCCGGTTCCTAATGGTACAAGGGTTGGATAAAATCAAGTGGGATTGCAATCTGGAGGAAGCAATGGTATGTTTTCGGATGTAGAAATTAAAATGAAAAAAAGTAATAAAATATTATTTTCTCGTGACAGTGAATGTTTACATGATTTAATAAGTTTAATTCAAAAGCAAAATCACCGTACTCTTGTAATGTGGGCATTGGATTGTTCAAAATTGACTTTGGAGCAATTCGA
>Ga0208040_1001674_pt1 | contig 21194 bp, 25 predicted proteins | sample AD_UKC083_MetaG_FD_184431 | JGI IMG/M metagenome (GOLD analysis project Ga0208040, IMG submission 184431) | Active sludge microbial communities of municipal wastewater-treating anaerobic digesters from USA - AD_UKC083_MetaG (SPAdes) (version 2) | ecosystem: Engineered > Bioreactor > Anaerobic >...
CGTGGTCCCATCGTCTAGTGGTTAGGACGCTGGCCTCTCACGCCGGAAACCGGGGTTCAACTCCCCGTGGGACTACCAAACAATTATAAGGGGTTAGCTGACTGCGGCTGACCCCTTTTCCATTTTGGTTGCGGCTGGGTTGCGGATTGTTGCGTCGTCATCCAGCCTGTCCACCGCCGCTTTGTTTCCCTCCGGGGCGAGATGCCCGTAAATGTCCACCGTAACCTTAATGCTGTGGTGACCCAACTGGTCCCGGACATAGGCCAGAGATTCTCCGGCCTGAATCAGCAGGCTTGCATAACTGTGGCGCAGGTCATGGATGCGGACCTTCCGCAGACCGGCTTTCTCCAGCGCCTTCGCAAACACACGCACCCGCCAGTGATGCTCGATCAGGGACGTCCCGGTCTCCGAGATGAAGACCCATTCCGGGACCTGCCCCCAACCCTTCTGGAGAGTTTCAATCCGCCGCTGGTTTCTCAGATTCCAGAGAACATCCGTCAACTGCTGCGACATATCCACCCGGCGGCTCTTGCCGCTTTTGGGCGTCCCGATGATCCCCTTGGAGATATTCCGCTGGACGTTGATGAACCGTCCATGGAAATCGATGTCCCCCCACTGAAGGGCCATCGCCTCCCCCAGCCGCATGCCTGTGCGGGCCAGGGTCAGGGCCATCGGGTAATGGCGCGGCAGATGTTCCCGGAAAGCGTTGAGGAGCGCGGCAAGCTCCTTCCGGTTCAGTGGATCCGCAACCAGTCTCAGGCTCTTCTCGCGAATGATCCGCCCCAGTCTGTGGGACGGGTTGACCGGAAGCGCCCCGTCATCGACGGCCAGGTTCAGCACCCCGCCGATCACGTTCTTAAAATGCGTGACCGTGCTTGGCGCAAGCCCTTTACAGCTCTTCTTCATGAGGAATTCCTTCACCATGAGCCGGGTGATGTCCGTCACCTGGTATGAGCCGAAAACAGGCTCCACGTGATTCTTGAGGATGCCCCGGTAATCGCCTACGGAAGAGGGCTTGCATGTGGCGGGGACCGTGATCTCGATCCACCGCCGGGCGTAATCCCCGAACGTCGGGATCTGCCGCTTCTCGTCTACGATGCCGAGGTCCCCCAGGGTCAACCTGGCCTCGATCTTCTTGGCGATCAGGAGGGCGGCCCGTTGATCCCGCCCCACCTTCTTCGCCCTTCTTCTTCCCTGGTGGTCGATCAGGACCCACCAGACGCCCGACCCTTGCGGGCGCTCTCTCACCTTTACCCCATTTGAAACCTGCTCTTTCCACCCTCGTAACGAGAGGCACGGGAAGGGGTTAGGGTGACCCCTTGTCGGCCCGCGGCGCCTATCCCGTGGCAATGGAAAGGCTCAGGTTCGCAGGAACCTTCCGGCCCTTGCGGGCGGCGGCTTCCGTGATGTCTTCCGAACGTCACTGCCGGGAACGACCGCCGTCCTGCGGATTCGAGCATGTCAACAATACACGAACGGGCCGGAAAATTCACCTTCTTTTCACCGCAAATTCCTTAATGACATTGTCCACAATCCGGTCCACCCGCTGATCGCTTCCGGAAAATTGCTCCAGGTAATCGTCGATGTCCCGATAACGGATCAGGACCGTCCCCGAGGGCATCCTGGCATGACGCAGACCCTTCTTCAACCAATCACGCATGGTCCGTTCCCGGATTCCCGCATAGGTTGCCGCTTCCTTGATCTTTCCCCATCCCTCCATTTAGTTGTCCCTCCGAAGCAAGTCCTTCTACTTCTTATATGTGGAAAAGGACCCGCCGGGGGACAAACTTTCTTTATTCTCACGTATAATCAAATGGTTTCATAGGCGTCCCGCATGTGATATCAGCCGTTTTCGCGCCGGCCAGAGGGAGAGATCCCCGCCTGTCTCCTGCCGATGGCGTCCTTCCGCAGGGCCGATGACCTCGGTGAGATGAGTCATATCTATTTTACTCTTGTAAAATTAATGTAATTTTGGTATCGGCTGGGCGTTTTCGTGTTTTCTTTTACCGGCATACAGCGCCCCGGACCCGCTGAAGCAGGGAGACCGGCCTTTGCCTGGTGAGAGCTCACGTCGAGAGCGATTTGACCTGACCCTCATCCTCATCCTCATCCTCATCTTCGACCGATTTCGACCTGTTCCTGAGACGATATTTCCGCGCTATGTCCGTTTTCCATTCAATCGCCGTGCTCATCCGACGGGATTGATCCAGATAGATGATTTGCTGCGGATGCCTCCCGACCGGATGTGGTGATTCACGACGCGCATGAAGGCCTTGAAGTTATGACGTCTTCCGTGACCATTCCCCTCCCGTCGCTGTGGCCGCAACTCAAGCGATCGTAACGGCATAGGCTGTTCCTGTTCCATTGGGTCTTCCTCCGAGTGCTCAAGGTTGTAGCGGAGCCTGCCCTATAAGATTGTTCAAAATTCATTTGTATAAAAGAGTAACAGATTTAATGAGATAGTGTTTTTGTGACCTAACGCTCGCCCCCGTTTCCGAGGCTCTTGAAGCCCATGCCGATTGCGACGCATGGGTTTTTCTTTTGCCGGTATCCGCGAGGAACTGGACTCCGAAAGATTCGGGAAACTCTTCCAGCGGCTGAAGGCCGACATCCCTTACCTCGCACCGTTCAGCGGCTGGATGGACTTGCTCACCTTTCTCCACGACCAGACCCGCGGTTACCGCCGGAAGGACCGGATCCTCTGGCGGCTGATTCAGGTCTATCGTCAGGGTGGCGAGTACGCATGCCTCTCTTCCTTCTTTCTCGAAGTCTTCACCCCCGCCATCGGCAAACTCCGCCGCAGGGGACTCAAGCAATGTCCGGATTACGGCGACAAGGATCTGGCCCAGGACATGGGCATAGCGCTCCTCGGGATTATCGGGGAAACGAAGATCACCGCCGAAAAAGTGGCGGTCCGGATCGTCGGGCGGTTGCAGAACCGGGTCAAGGCAATGCTGGATGACCGGATGGCCGAAGCCGCCCTTATACATGGCGGAGACGATGCCCTGGCCCTGATCCCCGCAACGGGAGACGAATCCGACCCGCTCGGCGACCCGATGGCGAGCCTCCTGAAGATCCTCGACATCCTGAATGTGAAGGACGCCGGGGGACTCCTTGATCACCTGGTGCAGGCGAGGGTGATCACGAAGGAGGACCGGAAGCTCATCGGTAAAACCGTCGTAGAAGGCAAATCATTGAAGGAGGCTGTCACCCGCCCGGAGGATTACGAACGTCTCAAGAAGCGGCGCGAAAGGGCCATGAAAGCTGTCCGGCGACACCTTCTCAACCTATTGAAATTAGATGGCGAATAAAAATATTTTGTCCCCTGTGGGGTGGATTTCTACATATTATAGGTAGAGGAGGTTCATCATGAAAGAATCTGATCGGAAGCTGTCAGGGGGTGAAACCGGGATGAGCGACGGAATGTAATTATGGCACGAACCAGAACCATCAAGCCGGAATTCTGGAGCGATGAAAAGCTCGCGACGTTGTCGCTCCAGGCGAGGCTGACCTACATCGGCCTGTGGACCCTGTCCGACGACTACGGCGTCGTCAAGGGGCATCCTGCGTGGCTGAAGAACTCCATCTTCCCCTATGACGACATTCCTCTCGATCGGTTCGAGTCCTGGCTGACGGAATTGGAAGGCATCGGGCGGATCGTTCCCTTTGCCGCCGATGGGGAGAAATTCTATTGCATCAGAAATTTCCGGAGACATCAGCTCATCAACCGGCCGTCCCAGACAAAAAACCCAAGCCCTCCCGAGACACTCATGGAGGACTCACTGAGCCCTCATGGAGGACTCACGGAGCACTCAGTGAGCCCTCACGGAGCCCTCACTGACGAAAGAGAAACAGAAAGAGAAAGAGAAACAGAAATAAAAACTACTACTGCGGCGAGCCGAGAAATCAACTTGCCGCCGGAGGAGGAGCAAGACGCTGGTCGCCACCAGCCTAAACCTGTGGCGCGGGTAAAAAGTCCCGCAAGGAAACACATCGAATTCGATTACGAAACCGGCCGCTTCCGACATGTGCTCTCAGAACTGGTCGCGAAGTGGCAAGAGGCCTATCCCGCGGTCGATGTGCTCTCAGAACTGCACCGCATGGAGGCCTGGGCATCGGCAAACCCTGTGAATCGCAAATCGAACTGGCAGCGTTTTATCGTCAACTGGTTGACTAAGTCACAGGACCGGGCCCGCAGCGGTGGGAGCGGGAAAGATCCCCCCGGAATGGAAGGGAGTTTGGAGCGATGGTTGAAAAGGCATTCCACGACTTCGTGAAGAATCTGTGCCGCTACTACGAGAGAAAGGAGCCCCGGGAAGAGGCCCTCGATCTCTGGTTCCGGGAGGTGAAGCATCTCCCCGAGGAGCCCCTGGACTGGATCAGACAGCAGATCTGCAACCAGCAGGAAGGGTTTCCCCGGAATCTTCCGGTTCTCATGCGGGAGCTCTGGCAGCGGTGGCGGGAGGATAACCCCCGGAAGCGAGCCCATCCCGACATGAACCTGAACTGCCGGGACTGCGATGGCACCGGGTTGATCACGGGATATCGGGAAGGCCGCGCCTATGCCTTCCGGTGTGGCCGGTGCCGGCAATCGACGCTGCACGGCATCCCCTTTGCCATAGACCTGGATCTGCTCTCCCAGGGGTATGCACTCACGGAAGACCGAAAGGAAAAGCGGCGCGCCTATGGATGAGTACTTTCTCAGTGCCATACTTTTTTCCGGCAACAAGGGGGCGGATCAGATCGACGCAGAGGGCCGCCCCTACTGCAGCCTCTATGAAGACTGCATCGCGCCGCTTTGTCCCCTGGACCGAAGCAGTCTCAAGGGCATCTGGTACCCGAACGAGGAGATCTGCCGGTCCCGCACCCACGGCAATCTTTCCTGGATTAGAGCCCAGCGGAAGATCGCCCGGGCGGAGGCGACGGGATATTTTAACCTGACGATCCTGAACAGCATCCGGACCATCCGGAAGGGGATCACGGGCCTTGACCCGAACGTCGAGGAGAAACCGCAGCTCCGGCGCTGGCTCGGTCTCCATGAGAAGAAGCGAGCCGCCCCTTACCCCGGAACCGGGGTTTCGGCCCCTCTCCAAAATGTGTCGAAACCGGGGGGTCAAGGGAAAAATTTATGCCGAAACGGGGGTTCCCAACGCCCCAGCCGGACCGGGACGGGCAAACCTTCGTCCCGGATGATTACCCCCCAAAAATCGTGACGAGGGGATGCCCTCATTTCAGGATGACGGAACAGGAATCTCGCTTGCAGAAATCCGGACAAACAGCAACGCATCCCCTGAAGCGCTACTACCGGGTGGACGAGGTGGCCGTCTATTTTTCAATTTCCGTCCGGACGGTTTACCGCCTCCTGGACGAGGGGGATCTCCAGACGACCCGGATCCGTGGCTGCGTCCGGGTGTCGGCGGAGGAAATGCAGAGGTTTGAGGAGACGTTGGCGGAAGAGGCCCCCTTTTGAAAAGCTTTCTTGTTTTGTGTTTTCAGTATTTCAGCCCCGTCACCCTCAATTTTGTCAGGAAGTACCTGAGAAAATCGTTGACAATAGAGAGTATCAAGTGATATGCGTCCTAAGGACGCATATCACTTGATACTTAAAATAAATTCGGGGGAAGAGTTTTATGGACATAAAAGCCGCCATGACCCGTCACGTTAGGGAATTGGATCAACCGGTCATTACAGACTATGATCTCTGTATGGCCCTGTTCAATCTTCACCAGTCCCGGAAGTACCGGGGCGAAACATTGGACATATCGAGCCAATTTCCACTTTGGAATGAAGCATACGCGGATGTTATCCGACCGCTGATCGATCTCGGCACCATCAGTCCGCACAAGGGTTTTCCGGAAGAGCGTGTGTTTGAAATCGTTGGTAACCGTTATCAGGAAGCCGGGGATATCGCCTGCTCCGTGGATCCGTTTGCGTATTTGTCCCACCTCAGCGCGATGGAGTATCACGGCCTGACCAACCGCCTTCCCAAAATGCTGTTTATTTCCTCGCCGCCGCGCAAAAAGTGGACAGAATTTGCCGCCCGGAAAATGGAAAAGGACTGTCGAGGCTTTGTCACGGATTACCTGAAGGGCCAGTTGCCGAAGCTGGTCTATATTCAATTCGACAAGATCCAGAAAACTCAGATCACCCGCTATGCCAGTGTTCATCGCGGGGCGTTCAAGAACATCGAGGGGCGGAAGCTCAGGGTTTCGACAATCGGCAGGACATTTCTTGACATGCTGCGAAAGCCGGACTATTGCGGTGGCATGAGGCACGTCATGGAGATCTTTGGATCGTCCTCAGGTCAATATAAGCGGCTGATCATCGATGAACTGGAACGCCACGGAAATTCCATCGAGAAGGCCAGGGCGGGTTATTTACTGGAGGATTATGGCCATATCCAGGATGAAAAGATCAACGAGTGGGCGAAGCACGTCCAGCGAGGCGGTTCCAGGAAACTGGATCCGGAAGGGCCGTACCGGGAAACTTATTCCGACCGGTGGTGTTTATCTCTCAATGTGGACTTATGATGGAAGAACTTGATTTTGCGCAGTGGGTCAAGCGTAGTGAAAATTCCGCGGTGACCGCATTTCGGCAGGCTGTCCATACCTTGATGCTTGCCATTTCCCAGGCCGATTCTTTGCAGACCCGCATGATCTTTCATGGTGGATTGCTTCTGGCGATTCGTTTTCAAGGGATCAGGCATACCAAGGATATCGATTTTGTAACTGAGGATAAACGAACTCAGATCGATGAGGATGGTTTTATCGCGTCATTGAATGAAGCGCTTGACGATGGTGGAGGTGGCCTGGCAGCTCCGGGATTCCGTGGATTATATTGTCGGCTCGGAGATCGAAGAGCCCAACGACGGCTGGCCCTATACGGACATCCTGACCTGGCTTACGAAGACGCCGAAAAAGGACGCCGCGACCGTCGCCCGCACCGTCGTCAGCAGGTACATCCGTTCCTACAAGGAGATGGATGAAACCGTCACCCAGTCGGCTCTCGACCTGAACCAAATCGACGCAGTGAAGGACAAGATCGATGCCCTTGCGGAAGTCCTCATCGCCTCTCTTGATTCCGCCGCCGACCTGATCGGCAAGGCCTGGGACACGAGCCCCAAGTTCTATGACGACAATTACATCGACCTGGCCTGCTTTGCACGAAAGCTCCGGAAGAAGACTTATCCAGACATCAAGGCCAAAGCGGAAGATCTCCTGGCGTCGCTGAAAGCGGGCAAGAGTAAATCCATCCTCTGCAAGAGCAAGATCGGCAAGGAGCTCAACGGCACCTGCGGCCTGTCCATCTATTTCCCCGAAGACTGGATCAACCCGGCCTACAGTTCCCTGGGCTTCGCCCGGGACTGCAAATGGGGCGAGTTCCTGGAGGCGTATCTGTCATGAAAACACCTGATCACTGGGACTCTCTGATTCAGACAACCCTGCAGAATCGCTGGCCGGAGATGGATTGGCGGCTCATCAAATGCCAGATCCGCCAGGAGAGTGCCTTTAACCCGAAGGCCATCTCTCCCTGCGGCGCCGTCGGCCTGTTACAGATCATGCCGGCGACGGGTCAGTCTCTCGGGGTTTCCCGGGAAAAGCTCTTCGATCCCGAAACCAACCTCAGAACCGGGATCACCTACCTGAAGCAGCAGTATGAGCATTTTCCGGAGATCCCGGATCACCGGGAGCGGATCAAATTCGCCCTGGCCTCCTACAACGGCGGTCGGGGTTACATCAACCGGGCCATTGCTCTGGCCGGAAAGGAAGACGCACCCTGGCAGACGTGGGATGGCGTGAAAGAATATCTCGCTTCCGCAAACTGCACCGTCAACGGCAGGCATCCCGACCATCGCCAGATCATCAACTACGTGGACCGGATTTGGTCGGATTATACCCGTCTTTCCCCTCCGGCGACGCAAGCTGTCCCAGGAGAGGCAGATGTTCCCTCGATTCCAAACAGTAACGGGAAAGGTGACGCAGCAAAATGACCGATAACCCCGAAGGCGGATTCTCCATATACGCGCAGCTCCTTCTGGAGAGCATTACGAAGCTCTCGGTCCACACCGAGGAGCTGAAAAAGCAGTACGCCGGCCTAGACAAGACCATTTGTCTCCTGAAGCAGGCCTACGAGGCGAGCCTGCTTACCGATCGTCAGGCCATGAACGACCTGATCGCCCAGGTCAAGCGGATTTCCGACATCGTCGAGGAGCTTTCCTGCCGGGAGCATGCGGAGAAGATCGGGGATTTTCAGGAACGGATCGGCGCCCTGGAGGCCAATATCACCCCGTCCATGTGGGCATCCCGTTTCATCGGCCAGTTTTTCCAGAAAACCGGCTGGATCTTCGGTGCCCTGATCATGGGATCTGTCGGCTACATCCTCTACGTTGTGGCCATCACGGTGCTTCAGCATCGGTGAGCGCAGGGGTCAGGGTGGCGGAGGCAAAGAAAAGATTGACCCCGTTCCTTATCTGTGAGGCGAGGGACGGCATTCTCAAACGAAAGGAGGTGAGAGCAAATGACGAAGAAGGGAAGAATGACGATCGTGGGGAACGCCTTCACCGCCGAGTTCGAGCGCCTCTGGTCCATCGCTTCAGCCTCAAGGTCTACCGGGGGTGGTCGTCACCCGCGCAGATCGCCGCCGTCGCATCGTCGCATCCCCCGTCTTTTTGGGGGAAAGGGGTAGGGGATAGGGGGAACAAACTTAAGTGCCGATTTTAGGCGGTCTTCACACAAAAACGAGTTTCGGAGGTCATTTTATGGTTCATGCCATCCCTAAAAGCGGTTTCGCCAGAACATATCTGATCGAAGAAGACGAAGGCCTCTTGGCGGTCGATTGCGGCAGTATCGGTGCGGCAAAGGAAATCGAGGTTTATTGCACCCAGGTCCTCAAGAAATCCCTCCAGGACATCCGTTTTATCACCGCCACCCATTTTCACATCGATCATATCGGCGGGATCGGAACCCTGCTCATGAAATGCTCTCCGGCAACGCGGGTCCTGTTTCATCCTTTTGTGAAGGAGTATCTGACCGGGAGACGCGAACTGTCGCCCATGAAGAATTGGATGGACGGCCTAGTCCCCATCATGATCGCCAGTTGTTCGGGCGTCGGAAAGCTGTCCCACGTCGCCTTTGAAACTTTTGCCGGTGTTCCCCTTTCGGCGATGAAAGATCGCTGTTGTCTTCCCTATGAACCAAGGGTCCGCTATTTCGATGCCGAGCGTCTTCCCCGTTACCGTCTCGATTTCGGCGACTGGGAAATCATCGCCACGCCCGGTCACACGGAGGATTCGGTTTCGTTCTACAGCGCCGCCACGAAGGAACTGATCTGCGGCGACATGATCATCGGTGGGAAAGACGGCACTGGCTGCCTGAACCGCTTCTGCTGGGATGAAGGCATGATCCAGGAAGCCTTCAAAATGTTGAATGAGCTCATCTGCCCACGGACCATCTATCCCGGCCACTGCGACATCATTACAGATGACGAGAACGCCTTCCGGAAAGTGGAGTTCTTTAACGTAAGCAAAGAGGCCAGGGTATGAGCGTTTTCCCCGAATTCGAACGGATCAGGCATATCAACATGACCCCCGGCATGAAGCTGATCGTTATGTCCGACATGCACCGGGGGGACGGCTCCGGCGCCGACGACTTCGCCCAGAACTCCCTGATCTACCGCTGCGCCCTGGAGTACTATCTCGAAAACGGCTTTACCTACATCGAGCTTGGCGACGCCGAAGAACTCTGGGAGAACGCAGATTTCGACCAGATCTATATTACCCACACGCCGGTCTATGAACTCCTGGCGAAATTCCACGACCCCGATCCCGAGAAGACCCGCTACGTCAAGGTCTGGGGGAATCACGACCTTTACTGGAGGGACCATCAGGACATTTACCAGTCCCTGTTTCCAATGATTCAGATCTACGAGGCCGTTGTTCTGAGCGATTCCATTCTCATGATCCATGGCCACCAGGCCGACCCCATGTGCAGCGGTCCCGTCGCCGCCGTGAGCCAGTTCTTCGTCAATTACATCTGGGCTGGCATGCAAAAGGCTGGTGTGAAAGACCCCACTCGCGCCGCCACGAATCCCGGCCTCTGCAATGAAGTGGACGAACGCCTCCATAAATGGGCCACCCGCAACGATCAGGGGACCGCCGCCATCATCGCCGGCCACACCCATCGGGCGGTGTTTGAGAACCTTTCACTCACGGAGATGCGTCTGCAAGCATTAAGGTTCAAGGCCGAAACCGCAGCCCAGTTAAAGACCCGGCGCGATTATCGCTATTATAATACAGGCTCCTGTGTCCATCCTATGAGCATTACCGGGATCGAGATCACCTTCGAGAACGGCCCCTATTTTCGGCTGATCGAGTGGGGGCAAGTGACGGCGGGGAATGCATTGACCATCCAAAGGACGATATTCGAAGAAACGGAGCCAGGCAGCAACTACGGCGAGATATAAAAATCACAGAAAGATCATTGAGCAGTTACTTTCCCCTGGCGTCCGAATCGTCGGACCCAATTTCTGGGACATACAGGTGAGGGATGAAGGGTTCCATGTCCTGGTTTGAAAACTTCGACCCGCCGTTCTCTGCATTATCTCGTTAGCTCCCTTCGCCCTTGTTTTGGACCGGAATCTCGATCTTCTGATCGTAGTGCATCGAGAGCGGAACGCTTCTGAGCACACGTTGGTGATTAGAGAGATCAGTTATTCCGTAGCGCGACTGTCCGTAGGGCCAATCGATGTCAAATGGCGATGGGAAGAACGGAAGCGAGCAGGTAAGTGTCTCTCCGGATCTCGCATCAAAATGGGATGGAACGATAATCTGGTAAATGAAGTTGCCGAAAGCGAGCAAGAACAATGAATGCGGTACCTTAGTGCCCTCCTTTTTTCTGAACAGCATCGTAGTCGTTGCCACATTAGGATTTGGCCCAGGAATAAACGTTACCAGCATCGTAAGTGGTTTAATCATCATCCTAGAATGATCTGGGTCCCTGATCCACTCAATAGTGTGTTTGAAGGCGGGCAGTTCGTTTCGATCTTCAATGATCGATAAAGCGATCTTAACGAGAGCCTTGTAAACGGCCGCAGGAACATATGGTTCCATATCCATGTTTATAACGAATTGATTATTAGTGTCGTTGTCCTGAATAAAATGAGAGTCAATTTGGGCGGTCATTTTTAATACCCGGTCGAAATCGACCCTGCTCTTCTTGTCTCTACTCTTATAGCTGGGTACACTTCTCTTACCCTTGATTTGGGCTATGGTTCGGAACGGCTTGGTAAATTTGTCTAAGTGATCCTCCAAGGTTTCTGAGAAGAATTTGTTGCATGTGTCGCATTCGTCTAAGAGGATTAGCTGCTTATTGCCCAAGCACTCAGGAATAGCATGGGCAACATTTCTAAAGGTAGTCACATCTTTTCCTTTTTCGCAGAACCGACAGAGACGGTTGGTCGGATCACCGATTTTCTTCTGTGGGCCTACCCCATATAGGCCACCTCCAATCAGATCGTAGCTATTGACGTAGAACTCTAATCTTTCTTTTACAGTCATCCTTTTCCTCCGATCTGCCGTGTTGTGGATGAGCTGCAGGGCGCCAGCCATTCGCCTCCGACACGAGTCTACTTTCCGGGGTTCCCGGTCTACTCTATCGGCTTGTTAGCGAGTGCATAACAGGTGCCTGGTCACCTTGTCTCGAAACAGGTTGAGCAGCTTCTCGATGTTGTGACGATCGCGTTTAGTGAGCGGCGCGGTGACGCCTGTCATCGAACAGAGCACCAGCTCAGGAATCACGATGACAGATAGCGGCCCGAGCAATCCTGAAGACTTGAAGGACTTGATGAAGTTGCGCTCAGAGTCGGTCATCCGACGGGGATTCGCGAACTGATCGCGGCTTCCATTCTCCGAGTTCAAGCGCGCGTTCAGATTTTCTGCTGTGCCTACATAGAGCGGGTGCGAGGCATCACAGATGATGTACCAGCCGGCATCCGAGGCGAGCGGATTATTAGGTGTCGAGAAGTAGTATCGCTTGCTGACTTCGAGCGCATGCCGATTGTGAGAGTCGCCTGCAAGAGAAGTCAGTGCCTCAATCATCCGCTCCACCAACGCTCGATCATTCACGTCCAAGTCGTCGTAGCGCAGGCGGCCCGGCATGTCATCACCTCCGATTATGTTTCTCGCTAACGTTATAAGAGTTTTTACGGCGCGGTGCCGAAGTAAAAAACTGAGTTGTCCAGATCGCGCGGTTTGTCAAAACCGAGCAGGTCACACAGGTCATCACAATGCGCCTGCGCCCCACCGCGTTCGGTGAGTTTGTTGTCTTTCCAGAGGTCGATGAATTCTTCGGGCGTGATGGTTTTGTCTCATCAGGTTCTGTGGAAGCATCACGGAATCTCTTCTGCACGGCCTCGCCGACATCCTTATTTTCTCTGCCGCAACTATTATAGCTCATATGGCGCCAGCATCCTTGGTGTCGACTTCATACAATGATTTCAGCGTTGCGGCAATGAGATTCAACACGGGAATCATGTTTTTAATATCATGACCATAAGCAAGTTCACTTGTCGGATTTTAGGATGTCAAAGTTCTCTTCCTTTTTCATAAGTTCGGTTCTGGCATGTTTGTTCCAGAGGGCATAGGCCCCGCATAGAATCAAGACAAATATTACCCAACCCATCAGCATGGCGCCAGGGTATATAATGAGCATGAAAAGCAGCGAGGTGATGACGCCGAGACCACCTGCTATCAAGATTTTCTTGATCGTTGCATTCATTTTATACGCCCTCCTACCTGCCATTGTGATTCGCTCCTACATGAAATATGTAACGATAATAAGGCTGAATCAATGATATCCCGATCGTATACACCCCGTTCGCTTGCTGTCCTGCTCCTCCGCTATTGCGGTCCATCTTTGAAGTTGTTTTCGCGGGCGATATCTTCCAGGTTAATCTTGTTGGAAGCAATCGCCTTGCCGATAAAGTATGCACCACCCCCCACAACCGCAGCACCAGCAGCTGTGGCAACGATTGCTGGACCGCTCATGAGCGCAACCATTGGAACCCCAAGTTTCCACAGGCAAGTTGCCATGATGCCCATACTCTTCACCGCTGAGGCGTAAGCAAACGACCCGGCAGCAATTCCACTTGCACTCGATACCGCTATTGTATCAATATTTTTACTCATATCTTTCACCTCCACACTGTTTGTTTTTTTCTGACTGTTTCGTAAGCCATGATTTGCACTTGAAAACCCAAGTCGTTGAAAAGACCCAACCCCATCGTGATCAACGCGATGATGGGCGCCGCCAAGCCTGCTAATAGCGGCCCGATCAAAGGAATGCTGCTGAGCAGAATGAATATGACCAACCCGACCACCGCGCCGGCGCATGTCATCGGGAATCGCCCTGCAACATTTACAACGGTTTCCACAAACCAGAGCCCTACCTGAATGACCACAGGGCCTATGTCTTTTGTCTGAAAGGACAATTTGAACAAGGATGCCTTTTCTTCTTTCGTGAGGTTTAGCTTTTTCAGTTTTTCAAATATTTCCTCGCGCGTAGCCTCCGGTTTGAGGTTCATGAGAAACTCTTTTTCATCTATCAATGTTTTATTCATGTTCATAGCTCCTCCTGTTTCGTAGATCTTCTGTTTAACTTTCTATGATTTAAACAACATGGCTTTCTGGTTTTTCGTTCCTTTGAAATGTCCCAAAATCATCCATAAACCGCCCAACCCCAGGCTGATGATGACAGCGAACGTCAGCACAGCACCACCGAAACTCTTAGGACTTGTCATAGCGTCAACGGTGCTTTTTGAAGCCGTCTTTACAGTTTCTTTCAGCAAACCGGCGACGCTTTCAATGGCCGTCTTACCCACTTCCTTAGCCGCGTTAAGACCAGGTTCGGTGAAGACTTCCGGTTGTGCAATGAAGGCCGCGCACAAAGATACCACACCAATTCCCTTCCAGTTACGCTGGGCAAACTGAAAGAATTGATCGCCGCCCCGTTCAATAGCATCAAGCAACGGTTTCTCGCTTCCTTCGCGGATAGCAGTCTGAAAGAGAGGCAGCGCCTCCGGGTTACGCTTGAGAATAGCTATGGCGGGATGGCCAATGTGTAACGCCACCGGAAGACTTTCCATGCCTGCCTTATTGACAAGCCCTTCTGTTGTCGAGACCCCGAAACGATTGGCCGCACGCACGCCATCATCGCCATACTTGGCTACCCAGCTTGCTGTGTTCGCACCTGTCGATTCAAAAACCCGGAGAACATCGTCGCCGTATTTCAAGATCAGAGATTCGGCCGCCGGTCCTGCCTTTATAAAGAAATCCGCACCGCGTTCACCATTCCGCACCAACATATCCTTTGCCACAGGCGACAGATTTCGTAACATCGCCTCTGCACCCTCCTCACCCAGGGACTGAATCAGGCGGGTTGCCGCCCCCTCTGAGTGAGCAGCCAACGCCGCCAGTTCGCGTGATTGGCTCTTTAAGGCAACACGTCCAACTGCTTTGCCTGAGCTTGTGATAATGTTGGCTTGGGCGACGCCTGAAATTATCAGAACGGTCACGACGATGATTATGGCAGCCAGCTTCTTGTCGGTATTGATTGTCATGGTATTCCCTCCTTGTCCTATGATGCGGTTATTCATCATTACTCCCTCCCCATTATTTCTTTGGCGATAACCCGTAACGGTAAAGCCTGTGCGTAAGCCGCTTCCTGCATGAAGGCATGATCTAAAAGCCCTGCCTGAAACTGGTCAAGTTGACGGTTCAATTCTTCTTCCAGACGCGGTTTGAGGTAGTATTTATCAACACCTTTTTCGACCAGATACCCGCCGCAAATGCTGACAACCCAACCGACAGGTCCGCTGCCGATCCGCACGACCTTGCTTCCAGCTTTTATGGCAATCTTTTCACCGACCCATTCGACAAAGCGGCGTTCCCCATAGGCTGCCAGAAGCGACGATCCGATAAAACTGCTTATACCTGCCAGATTTCCCGTAATGACCGGGTTGCTCATATTGGCCTTCGTAACGGAATTGAATTGAAGCGCCGGCATCTGCACCCGGATGGGTTCCTCAAGTCCAGCTAACAGGCTGGCAAAGCGATTTTCATAACGAATGGCAATCTCGGCCCCCTTGATCCCCGCTTCCTGTGCTAACCTTTGTGATTCAACTTGCAGGCGGGTCTGTAATTCTTTTTGTGAAATTAAATTTCTCTCAGCGGCTTGGCTTAGAAATTTATCCAGGTTTTTATTCCACCATGCTTTGGCCATTTCCCAAGTTGCCTCCCAACTTATTAACCAATCTGCATACTTTGGAACCTTGCCATGCGCCTCATCAACTGCTTGAATGACGACATTGCGCAAGGCGTCGCGAGCGGCCTGTTCTTGGATCACAGCCGCTTCCTTAAATTCCTGCGCTGCATCCCGCCGTAGGCCGTTGATTTTCTCCATCGCCTCCCTTTTCATTCGGTCCTGCCGCTCTTGCTCAGTTTCCGGTTTCGGTTCTTCATGTTTACTGCCAGAGACAGCTTCCTGCACCGGCGCCGTCGAAGGGATTGGTGTCGATGCGTACTCGGTTTGGAAGTAGAACACCACCACCAGGATCACACTGATCATGATCATCAAAATCCCAAGGAGCAGGCAGGCGGAACCATTGTTTCCATCTTTTTGAGAAGCATTGTCGGTCATGTCAGCACACCCCGCTTTTCTTCCAAATGATATACGCCACCATGATCATCATGGCGGGAACAAGGACCATGATGACGAGTTTGAGCAGTCCGATCAGTAAGGGAATCATCATCAAAGCCGCAGCAATTGCCAATATGAACATGATCAGGATGTGCATGTTATCATTCTCCTTTTATCGACCATTTTATCTTTGTGCGGCGACAAGTCTTCTAGTCAGCAGCCTCTGGGTGAGGGCAAGGTCTTTCACCTTACGATTATCAGCGGTTAAGGTCATTTTTTTCGCCAGCCTGTTTAGCAGTTTGTTCGTGACCCTTTTCATAACTGCTCTCCTCAATGTGCTTGATGTTTCTGCATCGTAATAACGCTGACACCTTCCTTTTGTTCGAAAAAGATTTTGCTCGTTTATCAGTCGCGTTCATCTTACGTTAACGCCCATTGCATTCATTTCTTCGAAAATTTTCTTCGAAAATTTTTGCATTATGGTTTGGAATAGTTTACAATTTTCAATATTTTTGATGTGCTTTGAATTCACGATAGTGAGAATTCATGATCTCTTTACGGAGAGCAGGATGAAGAGCTACGATGGGAAAAAGGATAAGGCAAAAAAAGCGCGAAAGGGTGATTTTGACAGAGAAGATAAGTATGAAAATCAATCAGAAGCAGCCGAGACAACCATCACGGATCAAGACCTTATCGGTTCGATTTATTCCATAAAGGACGAAATTTGGAATTTTCGACATTCAGGCCGTGAAGGTCACCCGGGTGCGTGCCTACATGCCGCAGAAGAACACAATAGGGCATCCCTCGTTCATGGCACTGATGCAAATTCTCATATCGCAAAGCTCTATCACAAAATTTCGTTCATGATTGAACCCTGTTCCCGGAATGGTCTGACGAAAACGACAGCATTCATCCTTGAGCTTTATCACATACGTCGCCGGAAACTACTTCTGTATCATATTGACCGCAAAATCGGCTGTCTCGATGACGAAGATTTGGCAACGATGAGGGATCGCATAGCACAAAGTCACCCCGATCCATGGGAGGGCGGTTCATGAGCACCCCCCTGACAAGGCATATCAAAACATTCAATGCCGTGACATTCCCGACGGATGATATTCTTGAGATCATTGGGAAAGTCCTAAATAGCAAAATACATGAACGTAATCTCTGGCATCTTCCCCCAAGTGTACTCGGTTATCCGGAACACACGAGTTGGAATGATAAAGACTCTTTTTTTGATATCCTCATGGATTGTTATGACTTCGCAATAGTCAAACGCTTTCGTTCTTTAAGAATCCGTGTTTCAAGAGAGGAAACTGCTGACGGTTTTGTTTTTTTAAACATCAGTCATTTTCTGGATGAGCGACAGCAGGCGCACGATCCGGAAGGATTTGCAATTTTCAAGAATGTAGAGGCCGTTCTCCAGGAGTTGAATAAATCAGGAGAGGTGAAGCTTGAGAATCTTCGTGACAAGAAAAAAATCAGAAACGAAACAACGTGCATATTGACTGATACCGCTGTTCAAACATCTTTTCCCGATTACAGCGTCATAAAGCAAATAATTGCGGGCCATGAAGAATTTGGAATGATTTTAAATCATGTGGCAATGCTTGGCGATAAGGGCCAGCACTGTGTAGCAAAGGTGATTCTTCATCTGAAAATAAAAGGCATCGCCGCATTTCGCGTCAAGGATTTGGTGGATTATCTCAAAAAAGCATCACGATATGTAGATATCGAGATTCCAAGTTCAGACATCATGTCCGATTTTTCCAAAGAGTTCTCCGAACTGGCAGTCTCGTATAATGATGCAACCGAGGCGACTATAGATGCTGCGGGCCTTCATGAGTCGATCAAAAAAGAGATTGATAAATTGAAAAGCCATAAAAAAGTCAAACGTCGATTACATCTTTTGCTGAACGAGATTATGTATAGGCTCGCCGCTGGTAAAGATATACGCTTTAATGAAATTGCGAATGAAATTGGGAAGTCAACGAGCACAATTTCGGAAGACTGGACGTTATTGAAGTCACTTGCAAAAAATAATGAGAAAATTTTCGAAAAAATGGCTGTAGGCGACGTTATTATAAAACATTGCTAACTATGAGCGGGGAGATGATGACAAAAGATGAAAGATTGGAAAAGCTCAGGAAGCAGATAACTTCCGTTGCCGAAAAGAATAAACGACTCGAAGAGGCGTTGCACAGCCGCAAGAAAGTGCCTGAAAGAGGCGATATCTATCTCTTCGATTTGAAGGCCATACCGGAGGATGTGGCCGTTTATTGGGTTATACTTCATCGTCATCCCAAAGACTCCAACCTTTTTTATACCGTCCCAGCGGATACGAATCCCCTTGAGGGTATATTTGATGTATCCATTCCCCACACATCCCTTTTCGGATCCCTCGCTTTACGGCTTGGTCAAGGGCTTTGGCTGCCGGACAACATGTTCCATCCATCCCAGAGAGTAGGCATGGTTGAAGCCTTGTTCATCGACCGCGCCCAGTTCATTATGTCCAGGATTGCAAAAAACGAATGGATCGGCAGCAAGATGCAGCAAGCGACTGAATCTAATCCCGATTACGAAGAATGGATGGAAATGTTTGATCAGGTCTGTGGGGCAATGATAACGTATAGGGAAAAGCAACTTGTATGGGTCAATGCCGATAAAAAGGTTGCCGAAGGCGTGAAACCGTATATCGAGAAAGCGCGTGAATGGCTTCTTGACATATCAGATGAAGTTTTGAGAAAACTCAACGACATTCTTATACCACCCATACCGGAACTGCTGGTTCTCCGTGGTGGAACGGTAAATCAATGTGTTTCGGAAAATGAAAAGCTATATCTCGAAGGCCTGAAGAAAGATGCCCCGTTATTGCCCGTGGCCTTTCGTCTTTTGCGTGGAAAGGTACTGGAAATTGATTTCATCTGGATCGAGAAGCGCCCCGCTATTGCACCAGTTGTATCGGCAACACTGAAAGGGGTAGCAATTCCACCAGAAGATGTCTCTTGGGAATCATGGGATAGTAAAATTCAAGTGCTCAAAATCCGTAATTGCACAGTATTGAAAAGAGAAAAGGAACAGGCAAAATCGCTGATTCGAGTCCGCACAGATTACCAAACTCTATACATCGATATCCTACCGGAATAAAAAGATCCTCTGTAGTTAAATCAATTCATTTCCAATTTCCGATAAGGATGAAGGGTGCCCAAAAAAAAGGATGGGCGAATGGCGCTTGGGGGTCTTTTTCAGTTTGGGGAAGGTTTGATGTGCCATCAGAAGTGGTACCATTTGCCTTCTTAATGTGTCCTTTCAGAAGTGCAATTTGGGCCTCCTGTAAAGCCACTGCCTTGGTTTTTCCTTCCACCCGCCGCAGATAGAATTCCCTCATCAGGAGGCCGGTGCTGATGTCTGCCACAGGCCAAAGGGTTGCTACAATGGCCTTCGCCCCCTGTCGTTGTGCAAGCACGCCGAAAGACTCGATCTCCTTTCCGTCCTGTCCTACATTTCCAACAGCGGTATCACAAGCGGAAAGCGTAAGCAAATCAACGCCGCCGAAGAGATTGGCCTGGTGTCTGATTTTATCGATGGTCAAGTGCTGACCGTCGCCCATCAGTAGAAACGACATTGTGTCATTACCTGGCGCACAATGAAAGTGGCTGGCGATATGGACAAGAGGGTATTTTTTCTGAAGCCCTTGCTTCATGGACTCCCAATTAAAATCACCATCCAAGTTTAAGGTGCCGTCAAAAATGGCTTCAGGGTTGTCCTGAGATCGGATGATGCTTTTAAGCTCTTTCTCCACCATCGGCAATGGCGGGTATGATGGATCAGGGGATTTTGTCACACCCAACCCAAGCCCCTCCCATATAGCATTGGGATTGTCCTTGAGGTAGCTGCTACAGGCAGGTGTAAACATCACATTTTGGTAGGATTCAACAAGATACTTTTCTCCATCATGTAGCGCTGCCATGGGAAGATAGCGCATGGGACCTTCAAGATTCCACATGAGGGTTTCCGCTTTTAGTTCACGAAGCTCTTGCGCGGCAGGCTCAAGAATAATATTGTATAGTTCTTGCGCCATTTCAACCAAGTCTTTTTGCGAGCAGGACAACATCCCGTGCGGCATCAATGCCTGACGGAAGTCGAAAATCATTTTTCGGAGTTTCTTTTCTCCGATAGAAGTTTTAAACGCCTTATAATATTCTGAGGTAATCAGAAACAGGTGGAAGGCTTCCTTCGTTGTCAACGTATAAATGGCAACGGTGCCGTGGCCAAGTTCCCTGAGAGTTTGCATGAGCCCCGGGGCTTCCTCGATCTGCTGCACCTCTTTCTTCTTTTTGGACAATTCTTCTTTTATCCGATCAAGTGTCCTGTAAAAAGCAACAGATACGAGTTCCATCTCTTTTTCCAGAACCGACAGACGGTCTTTTTCCTCAGAGGTTCTATGCTCCTTGCTCCGAAGCCCACTTATTTCTCTGGTCAAGATTGGAAGGTTAGCCACACTTTCCTGATAGATGCGATCACAAGATGCCTCAGCAGCAGTAAAAGTGAGTTTTTGAAGCTGATCTGCATATCCCGCATCGCGCCGGATATATTCAAAATATTCTTGTTCCTTCAGTAGATTAAGAACCTGTTCCGCTTCGGCAAAGCGATCCTCATCGATGAGAAGTCCGGCAAGGTGTTTAAAGACACCCTCCACCGTGTTTTGATGAGCTTGAAGGACGTCCTTTCCCAGATTCGAAATGTTTGATCGGATATCCTGGATGGTATTCACTGCCTGCTTGCCAAAAAGTATGGCCGCATTGTGTTGATCTATTCGGGAATACAATTGAGAAAAGCAATACTGGACATCAGATAGTAATTTAGGATTACCGGAATATTCGGCGACAGACAGAGCTTGACGATTTAACTGTTCTGACTCGGCATAGCGGCCTATTTTCATATACAGCCATGCCAGGTTGTTGAGCCGCATCGCAACGGTCGGATGGTTCGGTCCGTAAAACTTCTCGGTGATCTCCAGTGCCCTTAGGTACAAGGGTTCTTCCTCGGCATAGCGGCTTGTGTCTTCATACAGCAAGGCCAGGTTGTTGAGCAGCGTCGCTACGTTCGGATGGTCCGGACCGTAAACCTTCTCGTTAATCTCCAAAGACCTTAAGTATAGGGGTTCAGCTTCGGCACAGCGACCTGTGTTTTGATACAGCAAGGCCAGGTTGTTGAGTCGCATCGCAACGGTCGGATGGTTCGGTCCGTAAACCTTCTCGATGATTTCCAAAGACCTTAGGTACATGGGTTCCGCCTTGGCATAGCTGCCTATGATAGTATAAAGTGCGGCAAGGTTGCTCAGCCGCATCGCAACGGTCGGATGGTTTGGTCCATAAACCTTTTCGTCGATCTCCAGAGTCCTTATGTACAGGGGTTCTGCCTCGGCATAGCGGCCTGTGTCTTTATACACATTGGATAGATTGTTGAGGTTGCTTGCCACCTCTGTATGGTTCGGTC
>Ga0208040_1001675_pt1 | contig 21194 bp, 28 predicted proteins | sample AD_UKC083_MetaG_FD_184431 | JGI IMG/M metagenome (GOLD analysis project Ga0208040, IMG submission 184431) | Active sludge microbial communities of municipal wastewater-treating anaerobic digesters from USA - AD_UKC083_MetaG (SPAdes) (version 2) | ecosystem: Engineered > Bioreactor > Anaerobic >...
GTAAAATACAAACGAGAGTCGCAAGTTTCAATCGAGAGATATATGAAATGTGGATTCGGCGTTTGCGGGCAGTGTTGTATAGATGATACTGGTTTGCGTGCTTGTAAAGACGGAACAATCTTCGACGGAAAAACTGCCTTGAAATTCAAAGAGTTTGGGATTTATCATAGAGATAGCGTGGGGATGAAGAAGGCGTGGTGAGGATTAAAAATTTAACTCTTTACGCTAAATTGTTTTACATGTATTTTGCTTAACCATATTTTAATTTTTCTACTATGAGAATAGATTGTGAACCACAGAATTTGTATGCAAATAATGGTGTTTCTGCAGAATCTGCTGCTGGGACTCATGCAGTAGCTCATGCAGACGCGATTTCTCCAGAACAAATACTTTTAACTGCGATTGAAGTTGTGCGAAGTTCTAGAGAAGATTCGATGGCCAGGCTCCAATGTGCGAGATCTTTTTCTCATTCAAGAGTGTATAAAACCGTGATGGAGCGTCTCGGAATTGGTCATTTGTATATTGATAATGCTGGAGAGCCTGAGCAGGTAATTGGTCTTGTTCGTAGAATTACACTTGGGGTTATCACTGCAGCGACTACGAATGAAGACGATGAAGCTTTTGATTCTGGTGTTGCTAAGATAGATCTTTCGGGGTTGATTTGATTTGTGTATGTTTTTGATGTATATTTGCCCCCAATTTTTAATTGTAAATTATGGCTGGATTAGATTCTTTGAATTTTAGACCTGATCAAGAACCTTTGATTAAAGAGCTTGAAAGAGGCTTTACTATGAATGGCGTGGATGTTTCTGTTGCGAGAGAAGTGGCTATGGTTGCGTTTCGAGTCGTGGAGGCGGCGCGTGTTTGCGATGAACCTGTAGAACCTGCAAAAGTTGTAAGAGTTGCTGAAGTGGCGGCTTTGACTCACCTGGATGCTTTGGGGATTGATGTTGATAGGATTCGTCAGTCTGTGCTTTTGGCTACAGTAGCTCTTGCTACCCAGGTTCTTGAAGCCGAAGGCATTGAATATACCGATGAAGATGTTTGCGGTGAAATAATTCCGGAAGATTCTATTGCAGATTTCATAATATCTACCGGCAAATTACAGTCTGGGCAGCTTTTGGCTGGTCAAGTACAGCCTTATCAAGTTCAGACCGACCAGCGTGTTTTCGTGGGAAGTATGAATGCTGGGGATTTGCGTCTAATGGGTTCTGAAAGCGAAAAATCTTAAGAAATCTGGATTATAGTTTTCTATTGTGGAATAATTGGCTAAAAAATAGTCTTAATTTAATTAAATATGGTTGAAGTAAATTCTTCTGAGGTTTCAAAAAGAGTTGCTACGAATTTATTGAATAAAAAAGCTGTGATGGTGAAGATGGATCCGCCTTTTACTTGGGTGAGTGGTATTAAATCTCCGGTTTATTGCGATAATAGAAAAATGATTTCTTTCCCTGAGGAGAGGAAGATGGTTGTCGATGCTTTCAAGGAGGTTTTGAATACACGAGTTGCAAGCGGAGAAATGCAAATGCCGGATGTAATTGGAGGAACTGCGACTGCGGCGATTCCTTGGGCGGCGTTTTTGGCTTATGAAATGGGTTTGCCGATGGTTTACATACGACCTGAGGCGAAGGAGCACGGTGCCGGGAAACAGGTTGAGGGGATGCTCGAGGCGGGACAAAGAGTTCTAATTGTTGAGGATTTAATTTCGACAGGAGGTTCTTCAGTCAAGGCGGCGGAGGCTGTAGTGAAAGAAGGAGGGCAGGTGACTGATATTTTTTCTATCGTGAGTTGGGAATTGCCGAAGGCTCAGGCTTTGTTTGCCGAAGCCGGCTTGAAATTCACGAATTTAACCGGATTTACAGATATAATTGCTTTGGCTCGTGATCGCGGGGATATCACTTCTGAACAGTATGAAGTCGTTATGGATTTCAAAAACGATACGGCCGGATGGGGAGGGAAACACGGTTTCTAAAAAAAAATGTTGTATTGACAATTTTAACCTGAAAATGTAGGGTTTGCCCCATTTTAAATTTTCGTATGTCTGATTATATGTCTGATGAATTAAATAAATTTGATGACGGGCTTGCTGATTATGTTAATTTTGACGTGAATTGCGAGGATGATTTGTCTTGGCTTGCTTTGAATTTACCAAGGACTGCTTGTCGTGATATTGGAGTTGGGGTGGAATGTCTTTTTCCAAAAGTTGAAAAGCCAACTATTTCTTGGGGGAAATTGGGGTCGTCCACTCTTTTAGTCCATAGAATTAGAAATTTTGTGAACTTGGTAAAAAGTTTTGTTGATAACGAAAGAGAGACTGTTGCTGAACGCGTTTTCCGTTGTTGTATGGATGAAATGCCTGATGAAAAAGACACTCTTCATTTTGGTCCGCATATCGATGATCGTGACGGAATTGATGATGTTTATGATGACTTGATTACGATATGTGGAGAAGACAAAGATACTCTTGCCGGTATTAGTAACATTTTAGATGAAATAGTTTTCAGGCTGTATATTACGAGGGTTTATCGTGATGCGAAATTTGAAAATTCGGAAGATTTTGTAAATTTTTACTCTGAATACAGAGGGCTTTTTCAAGTCACCGCTCCGCTTTGTTTTTTTACGAAATGGTTGAAAACTTGCGCGTCTGTTGACGAGTTTTTGGATGTATTTACTATTATGATTGATGATGGAATGAGGGCTGATTCTACAGTGCTTGGTGCTCTTTTAAAATCAAGATTATCTCAAAAAGAATATCCTTTTTTGTTGAAAAAGCTTGCTATGCTGATGTCAACAAATGATAATGAACATATTTTATTCGGATTTTATCAAGCCTTTAGTGATTATTGCGAAAATGCTGATTTGTTTAAAAATGGTGGCGGCATTGAATGCCCTGCATTATAATCTCCGTAAAGATTAAACAAATTTAGTATGCAAAAACATTTCGCAGATAGACTTATAGAAGCTATAAAAAAGAAAGATAGTGTCGTATGTGTAGGACTCGATCCTCGTTTGGATAAAATTCCTGAATTTATTAGAGAAAAAACTTTCAAAGATGAGGCTAATTTAGGAAACCCTTTGAGAGCGGCTGCGGAGGCTTTGCTGGAGTTTAATAAAGGAATTATTGATGCGGTTGCGGATATCGTGCCTGTCGTGAAGCCGCAGGTCGCTTTTTATGAAATTTTTGGATATGAGGGGATGAGGGTTTATGGTGAGACTTTGGATTATGCGCATGAGAAAGGGCTTATCACTATTGCTGATGTTAAGAGAAATGATATTGGTTCGACAGCCGAGGCGTATGCTGAAGGCTACTTGGGAGAGACTAAAATTGAAGAGGAATCTATGCGCGTTTTTGATGCTGATAGTTTGACAGTTAATCCTTATCTTGGAAGTGATGGGGTTAAACCTTTTGTGAAAGTTGCTGCTAAAGAGGGAAAGGGATTGTTTGTTTTGGTTAAGACTTCAAATAAATCTTCTTCTGAGTTACAAGATTTATTTGTGTATGATGAAATTGCTAAAGGCAAGGATGCGAAAGCTTTGTATGAAATTATGGGGCACTACGTGGACAGCTGGGGAGCTGATGAAGTAGGGGAAAGTGGGTACAGTTGTGTTGGCGCTGTTGTGGGTGCGACTCAGAGCGCTCAAGCAAAAATTCTTCGAGAAATTATGCCTTCGTCTATTTTCCTTGTACCTGGTTATGGAGCTCAAGGTGGAACTGCCGAAGACGTGCGCGTTTGTTTCGATGCTAATGGTCTTGGTGCTGTTGTAAATTCATCTCGCGGTATAATTTTTGCTTATGCTGAAGATGGCTCAAGATACGATGAAAAATCTTATGCCGAAGCGGCTCGCGATGCTACGATTAAAATGAATGAGGAATTGCGTAAGGTTTTGTAAAATCGTTGCAGGAGTAATTTTTAAAAATTTGCGATAGATTTCCAATCTTTTAAATCTAACGTTTCCGGACGGTCGTCTTGTAGGTTTAATTTTGTGATTATTTCTTTTTGTGTTTTTAATGTGTTTGAAAGTTTTTTACGTTTGCCTGAAAATGCTTTTTTTGCGATTGATAAGATCTTTGTGTTTGTCGCTAAATCTTCTTTAGAAAGTGTTTTTGTCTCGAGATGTATTACGGCCGAATCGACTTTTGGAACTGGTGAAAACGAGCCTGCAAGTACTGTAAACGAATAACTTGGCTTAGCGAATAGTTGTACTGAAAGTGATAGTATTGAATGTGTGACTTTTGGGAATTGTTTCGTTTGTGCGCAGATTTTTTCTGCGACTTCTTTTTGTACTAAGAGAGTGAGCGAGTCCGGCGAGTTTGGAAGAGTGAGAAAATGTGTGATGAGTGGGGAAGTGATGTAGTATGGGATGTTTGCAACTATTTTGTATTTTCCTTTTTTGAATGTTTTTGCGTCTGGAATGAATTTGAGTGCGTCTGTGTTTAATATTTTAATTTTCTTTAAATCTTTTTGTGTGAGCGATTTTTTCAAATTTTCTTTTAGATGAGGGATGATTGATGTGTCGAGCTCTATCGTTATTAATTTTTTAGCTGTTTTTGCTAATTCTTTTGTCAAAATTCCGAGTCCAGGCCCAATTTCAATTACCGTGTCGGTTTTTGTTACCTCTGAGGCTGTGACAATTTTTTTAACTATATTTTCTGATGTCAGAAAATTTTGTCCTAAATGTTTTTTTGCTTTTACTTGCACTTTCTTTGGTAAAATTTTTTTGTTTCGGCGTTTTTTTAGGCGATTTTTATTAATTTTATTCGCTCTGTTTTTCCGCTAATTATTTCTATTTGGTCTTTTGGCGTCTTAAATTCTCTTGATAAAAATTTAATTAATTCTTCGTTTGCCTTGCCTTTTTCAGGTGGGGCTTTAAGGCGGATTTTGTATGTTAAAACCTCTTCTCCGTCTATTGATTCTTTTAATATTTCCACGATGCCTTGTGGTGAGCTTTGCGGTATGACTTTTACGCGAATATATCTTGACTCTTTTGACATTTAACTTTGATTAATCTTTGAATTTCACTATTAATTTTCTGATTTCTTCAATAGCTAAAATTGAAACTCCTGTTATGAAAATTATTCCCCATTCAGTTCCTGTTAAATGCATTACTCCTAAATATTTTTGAAGTATTGGAAGTTCGGTGATGATGTATAAAAGTGAGAATGATATTAATATGCTTCCGATAATGTATGGGTTTCTTAATATTCCGACTGAAAATATAGAATGATTGTTTGAACGTGCGTTGTATGCATTAAATAATTGTATTGATACTAATGTCGCGAAAGCCATGGTTATGGATTTGATATATGCAATACTCGAAGTGTCTATTTTTTCTCCGAATTCCCATCCGTATCTGTATAAATTCCAAATGAATACACTTAACACAATTGTTCCTATTACGCCTCCTATATATGTAACTCTGCCTATAAAATGTTTGTTTATTATTTTTTTATTTTTCTTTCTTGGAGGAGCTGACATTACGTCTTTTTCCGAGGGTTCTATTCCCAGAGCCATTGCTGGTAAAATATCCGTTCCTACGTTTACCACTAATATAAGTACAGCTGTCAGAGGAGTCGGTATCTGTGCGATTATTGCTGTGAATATAATCAAAAGTTCTCCTATGTTGCATGAAAATATGTAGAAGATAAATTTCTTCATGTTTTGATATATGGTGCGACCTTCTTCTATCGCGCGGACTATCGAAGTGAAGCTGTCGTCGGCCAACACCATTGTCGCGGCTTCTTTTGAAACATCTGATCCTTTTATGCCCATTGCTATTCCGATGTCTGCGCGTTTTAGCGCAGGTGCATCGTTTACTCCATCGCCTGTTACCGCTACTATTTCACCGATGTTTTTGAGTGCGTTTGTGATTTTGACTTTGTGTTGTGGACTGACGCTTGCAAATATTATTTCTTTTTCTTTGTTTCTTAATAATTTTTCCAATTTTTCTTCGGAAATTTTGTTTAAATCTTCGCCAGTGATAATTTCACATTTTTCCGACGTAATCAGGCCTATTTGTTTTGCGATCGCTGTGGCTGTGAATCCATTGTCGCCTGTGACTATATATGTACGTATGCCTGCTTCTTTCGTCAGGGCTATCGCTTCTTTTACGTCTCGGCGCGGGGGGTCTATCATCCCTGCGAGTCCGAGTAGTGTTAAATTGTTTTCTGTTGCCGCTTCCGTGTATATTTCCTTTTCTTTTCTAGGCATTTCGCGATATGCGAAGGCTATTACTCTTAAAGCATTGTCTGCCATGTTTTTTGTTTTTTCTTCAATTTTATCTCTTAATTCTTTTGTTAAATCGACCTTTTTCCCATCTATTAATATTCCCGTGCATTTTTCTAGTACTGTTTTTACAGATCCTTTTGTCAGTACAAATATTTCTCCGTTTTGAATGTGTCTAACCACTACAGACATTCTTTTGCGTTCGGGATTGAAAGGTATTTTTTCCAGATATTTATATTGGTTCTCAAACGACCTTGAGTCGAATCCGCATTTCTTAATAAACGTCAAAATAGCTCCTTCCAGGGGGTCTCCAACTACATTGAATTCATTGTCGCTGGTTTGTTTGAGTGTGGAGTTTGAACACAAGCTTCCGACCAGAGCTATGGTTTTTAATGTTTCGTATATAGTTTTTTCTTTTTCTTCAAGAAATTTTAAGTCTTCTTTGCGTTTCCCCATGTCTACAAGGACTGGGTCATCTCTGCCTATCGTTATTGGTTCCGAGTCTGGTTTCAAAATTTGCACTTCACCTCTTGGAGAATATCCGATTCCTTTTACTTCGGCGGAAAGATTATTAAAATAGATCTCTTTTATTGTTAATTCGTTCTGAGTAAGTGTCCCTGTTTTGTCGGAAAGTATTACGGTTGCACATCCGAGAGTCTCTACCGATGTTAGTTTTTTTACTATAGCTCTTTTTGTCGCGAGTCTGCGTACGCCGATCGCCAATGCGATTGTTATGGTTGTTGGAAGACCTTCTGGAACTGCTGCTACTGCTACCGATATCGTAAATAATAAATTTTCTATAAATCCTTTTCCTTGTATAAAATATCCTATAAAAAGCAACGTTCCCGACAAAACTAATGTCAAAATAGCTATGAATCCTCCTATTCTTTTCATTTCTTTTTGAAGAGGTGTCGGGTCTTGTTTGGTTGCCGTTGTTAATTGTGCTATTTTCCCAAATTCGGTTTTTTCTCCTGTGGCAAAAACTATTGCTTTTCCTGTCCCCGAAGTAATCACTGTTCCCATAAATACTGTGTTCGAATGCTCGATTTTTGGAACGTTTTTGCCTTTCAATGTGATTACAGTTTTCGGGACGGCTTCTGACTCTCCTGTTAGGATTGCTTGATTGCATTCAAGTTGATTTGCTTCTATAAGTCTTGCATCTGCCGCTATAATTGTGCCGGGTGAAAGTATCATGATATCTCCCGGAACGACTTGGTGTGCTTCAATTATTATTTGTTGTCCGTTTCTTATTACTCTTGCTTTTAGGGCTACCATTTTTTGTAATGCCGCAACTGTATTCTCAGCTTTATGTTTTTGTATGAAACTTACTGTCGCGTTTAATAAAACTATTCCGAATATTACTATTGCGTCTGTAGTTTCTTTGAATGCGTAGGCTATAGTTCCGGCAATAATTAAAATGACCACCATTAAATCAAAAAATTCTTCCAAAAAAGAAATTATAATTGGCTTTTTTTGTTTGGTTTTGATCTGATTTGGACCGTATAGCCTTAAGTTTTCTTTTGCTTGATCGTCTTTCAGTCCTTCCGGGCCTGAATGAAATTCTTCATATATGTTTTCAAGTTTCTTGCGATGCATGAGGGTGGATTATTTGTAGGTGATTTTTATTTAATTTTCCGCATGCGCCAGTCTTTTATTTTGGCATGGTTTCCAGACCTTAAAACGTCTGGAACTTCGTATCCCATGAAATTTTCCGGGCGAGTGTAGTGGGGGTATTCTTTTTTTCTTTTCAAAGCTTTTGAAAAACTTTCTTCTTCGGATGACTCTTCGTGGCCGAGTACGCCAGGGATTAGTCTAACGATTGTGTCGAGGATAACCATTGCCGGCAGTTCCCCCCCAGTCAGTACGTATTTGCCTATTGAGTATTCTTCATCTACGAAGTTGTCGCGAATTCTTTGGTCAATTCCTTCATACCGACCACATATGAAAATAAGTCCGTATTTTGGCTTTGGATTACCTTTTTGAGGCGTGTTTTTGCGGCGGTCTTTTTCATCCTTTTTCGCTTCTTTGATTATCGTATTGGCGATTTTTTCCGCTATTCTTTGATTGAAAATTTTTCCGTCTGGAGTGAGAAAGATAACAGGTCCGCGATTGAATTTTCTAATATGAAATATCGCGTCATATAGAGGTTGGGGAGTCATTAGCATTCCCGGGCCTCCGCCGAAAACTCTTGCATCGACTTTTTTGTGTTTGTCTTTGCTGAATTCTCGAATGTCGTGGACATATATATCTATTATGCGTTCTTTTCTGGCGCGTTTAGTGATGCTTTCATCAAAATATGAGTCGAAAATTTTCGGAAAAATTGTGAGTATGTCGAATCGCATGTGTAAGAGAATTAACTTGGTAGGAAGTATATATTAAAAGATGAAAAGAGTCATTTAAAATTTTTTAAAAAAAGTATTGACTTTTAATTTCTGTGTGCTAATGTGTTAATACGTTAAAACATATTTTGTTTATAAAAATGACCGACAAAGAATTAAATACAGCTGAGGCAAAGGAATTGTTTACTGCGATTTCCAGTCTTACTACTCCTGAAGAATGTAAGAAGTTTTTCAGGGATTTATGTACTTTATCTGAAATTAATGGAATGACGGAGAGGTTTCAAGTTGCGAAAAGAATTTTAAACAAGGAATCTTATAGAAGTATTAGCGAGGCTACCGGTGCAAGTACTACTACCGTTACACGTGTTGCTCATTGGTTCCATCATGGAATGGGTGGTTATAATCTTGTGCTTAAAAAAATGAAATAAAATTTAAGCATTGGATTGTGACCATCTGTCCCGCAGAGAGAAGCGGGATTTTTTGTATCTTAATTTCTTTAAAATGTTAAAAATTGCTATTCAAAATAAAGGGCGTCTAAGTGATGGGAGTGTGAATTTTTTGAAATCTCTCGGTTTGAAATTTGATTCTCCCGGTAGGTCTTTGATAGTTCAATGTGAGAATTTGGATGTATCTATATTGTATATGAGAACTGACGATATAGTGGATTGTGTTGAGTCCGGAATTGCCGATTTTGGTATTGTCGGATCGTATGCTTCTTTTGCAGATGGATCTGTGAATAATATAACACTTCTTACCGCCGATGAATTTTCTGATGCTCCTGGTTATTGGGGCTTCAAAAACATTGGCATAGATCAAATTTTCTCTGCGGGACAGGACGTTGGAACTTATACTTTTGATCTAACTATTTCCGTGATTTAGGGGTCTTTCCTGGTAATAGAATTTTTTCACCTGATTTAATTGAGTAAGGCGCTTTTATTTTATTTACTTTTACGATTTGGCGCCATGTAACTGAATATTTTTCCGCCAATTCAGTGACCGTGTCAGATGATTTAACTGTATATTGTTTCCAGTTTTCGCCAGAGTATAAAGTTTTGTATTTTTTGTATCCTTGCAATCCAAAAATTACCAATATGATTAATAAAAGCATCAAATCCCACGGAATTATTATCCCAATCAAAGTATCTGTTTTGAAAACTCCTTCTCCGTCTAATGTTTGATATTTACCGTCTACTGAAAACTTGTAAATTCCGCAAAATGGAGCTTTCCAATTAAAATTACTTACGCCTCTGGTTTCTCTAGTTAACATCTGGCTGTATTTTTGAGTGTGAATTTTCCCTGTCAAAATATTTTTCGCATTAAAAACTATTTCAATTTTGTTGCTTACATTGCCGATGTTGTTTGTTGCTACTGAAAATTTATAAATTTTTGGTATGACGAATGATCTGAATTTAGATATGTCTTTCTTAAAAGATTCGTATTGAACGTCTTTTATAATGTCTCCCGGGATTGTCACATACACTCTAGTGCCAACTCTTTTGTGAATAACTATTCCTTGTTGAGAGTTGTTTTCTTCCGCTGGTTTTTCCTCTATTGCTATACCGCCGGCGTGTTCTCCAACATCAATTTTTTCATTATTTGGTACTGTTAATGTGAATGCGATTTTTTGAGACGATCTTGGGGCTAAAGTAACCTCTGTTTCTTCCAGCTCTATCCATTTCCCTATGTCTTTCATCTCTTCTTTTCGTTGTTTTATTGCGAATCCTCCGTCTGTGCTGGCAGACAGATCTGCAGGGTATATGTAAAAGCTTTGCGTTGTATTTTGATTATTAGTTACGACTAATGTATCTGTTATGCTTTCACCAGGTTCCATTTCATACGTAAACCATGTTTTTCCTTTTGTAGCAGGATTTGCAAAAAAGCCATTAAATGTAACGGCTGAAGCGGTTTGAAATAGAAGCATCATTGTCAATAAAACCGCTGAAAAACTTAAAAATTTCTTTTTTAATATCATAGTTGAGGAGTTATTTTTTTCGTCCGCAATCATAACATTTTTTCTTTTAAAAGAATATGTGATATCGTTTGCTCGTATGAAACAGGTGAAAATGTTTAAAAAGGTTTTGGTTATTGTGTTGCTTTTTGGTTTTGTGTTTGGAGCAACTTTATTCTCTATTTATTTTGTGAGGAATAATTTTGCTTATTTTAATAATGTAATACTTTCTCTTACCATATTGGACGATAATGGAGGAGGTGGAGACGACGGTGATGATGACGGAGATGACGATGACGACGATGGCGATGGCGATGGCGATGGTGACGATGATGATGACGGAGATGACGATGATCCTGTGATAATTACTCCTCCGAGCAAAAATGGAGGCTCGGTGATATTGAAAATAAATAATTTGCCTGTGAAAGAGGTTCAAGAAGATTTAAAATCAGAACCGTCTTTCTCTGAAGATGCGATTGTGGTTGACATTATAGATTCTGAAAATGGAATATCTTTATCTACTCAGTCAGATTCTCCCAGTGTGGCAATATTAGATGTTCCTGTTATGCCTTCGGTGAATGTTGCTGATGTTCTTATACCGATATCTCCGACTCAGGATTTAGATGTGTCGACAGTCTCCCCTAGAATTTCTTTCTCTGGATTTTCGGAGCCTAATTCTTATGTGCTTTTGGAGATTTTTTCCAGCCCTCGTATTGTAACTCTTTTTACAAATTCGGATGGTAAATGGAAGTATGACGTGCCTTCTGATTTGTCCGCTGGTTTACATCATGTTTATGTTTGGGCTTTTTCTGCTGATGGGAATGTGAAGAGTTTGGTTTCAAGTAGAGCTTTTATTGTCGATGATACTTTGAATAATTCTGAGCGAACCGAATTGTTTCTTGAAAGCGGCGTTTTGAAATCTTCTCCTGGAAAATCTTATTTAATTTCTCATTTCAACGATGCCGTGAAAGATAAAATTATGATTTATTTAAATGGGCGTGTTTTGGATGTTGGGGCTGATGGAGTTTTAAAAGTGTTTGTTTTTGTAAATGAATTAATTGGGGATATAGAAGATTATAAAAGTGGGATGAATTTTAGTTATAAAATTTATGACGAAAATAACGAATTAATTTCTAAATTCTCCGATGATTATTCTCGTGAATTTAAGGACGGCGTTGTGTCTTTTGTTAAAACTTTTGATTTATCGGATTTGAGATTAATCCCTGGTCGAGACTACAAGCTTTTGATTGAGTCGGATTTTGCTAATTTGCACTATTCTTTGCCGTTAGACTTTAAAATTGAAAAAGACTCGGCGGTTATATCTATTCGAGATGTTGTGTTTGCCGCTTCTATTACAGTCTTTCTGTTGATTATCGTCTACGGCGCTTTTTGTATTGTTAAACGACGTGGAAAATAGTCTTTAGTGACTGTTTATTTGTGAGAAATTTCATCTATAATTTATTGAAGTTCCTCCGGTCCTTGTTGTCTTACAAGCTTTTCTCTTGAGACTGCCAGATTATCGCTTGTTTCAACCTTGAATCCTTTCGCTGTGAATCCTTGTTCCAAAATGTCAGCTATTTGCTCTCTACAGATTATATTGAGTATATTTGTCGCATTGTCATAGTGTGTTTCCATTCCCCCCACATCTTTTGACAGGGTTATCCCTGCTTCACGAAGTACATCTGAGACTTGACTCATAAAAGGTGTTCCCAATGCAGGTCTTAGGGTTAATTTTGTTTTTTCGATTGTTGTTTTTTCGTCTTTTGGGTTTTCCATAATTTTTGTTATAAAAGATAAGGGAGTATTATAATGCTTTTTTAATTACTGTCAAGTTTTCAGTGTGTAGTTAAACATCGCTTGTTGCAATTATATATATAATTATACTGATTTTAACCCTTAAATACTTGACTTTCATGTATTTACTGTTAATATATCATCTTTCATTTATTTAATACTTTGTAATTATGAAACTCGATCAAGTTATAGAACATATTAGCGGTACTCTTGAATTGCCCGTAGATCATGTGGCCGGGAAGATTAATAGGCATGTTAAAACTAACTATAAATCGAGTGGCGATATTGTTGGCACTGTAGATGATTGGCGAGTGATTGATGTCGGAGGAGGAATGTTAAGGGTTCTTAGAGAAACCAACTCTCATTTGCGTAGCGATAGGCAAGGTACTAATGGTTTGGGGTTTTTGGTTGGACGAAGGGTTATGAGAGCTTTGGATGAGCAGGCTATGATGGCTGATGGTGTTAATAGATCTGATCTGACTGCTGTGATGCAATATATGAGGGATAGAGTTGAATTATCGCTTAGTTAACCTCTTTTAATTATGTCTGAAAATTTAGATTGTCAATCTGAGTGTTTGGATACATTTTCCGGTTCGCTTGAAGAAGTGTGCGAGGCCCTTGATGCAATGTTTGGGGTTGAAAAGGGGACTGCCAAGAAAGATGTTGCCGGAAGATTGGAAAAAAGTTTAATTTCTACTCATTTGTCTGATGATGCTACTTGGTATGTCAAGAAAATGTCAGATTCATGTGCTCATTTGTTGAGAGTGTCTTCTTTACCAAAATTAAATAATCAAATCCATAGAGCCGGATGGGTTGTTTTACTTACATCTGCTCGTGTTTTTGATCCGGAAGCTATGAAAGCTGAAGGTATTCTGGGTACAAGTGATATCGATCTTGCTTCTCAATTTTTAAGGGAAAAAATTGGATTTTCTATTTCAGCTGGCAGACATGGAGTTACCGCTCAGTTTACGAAAAGGCGTGAAATCTGAGTAATAGAACACGGTCTTTGCCCCACTTCGGATCGTATTTCTCGCTACTATATTAGCGTTTTGAGAATTGTCTTCCTCTTCTCGCACCGCGGAAGCCAAACTTCTTTCTTTCTTTTGTTCTTGGATCGCGTGTGAGGAATCCTAAGTGTTTTAGAGTAGGGCGAAGTGTTTCGTCGAATGTGATCAATGCTTTTGCTATACCATGACGTATTGCGTCAGCTTGCGATGCCACACCTCCTCCAGTTACAACCGCCGTGATTGTAAATTTGTCTGTGAGATTCACTGTTTTTAACGGAGATTTTATAACTTCAATGTGTGTTTTGATTGTGAAGTATTTGTTTGCAGGTTTTTCATTTACAAATATAGATCCGTCTCCTTTGTACAGTCTAACTCTTGCAATAGAAGTTTTTCTTTTGCCGTTTGCGTAATGATATTTTCCTGTCGGGACTTTGTATTCTTGGCTTTGAGCGGTCTTAGAAGATACTTTTGTCTCGACTGGCAAGACCTCAGTGTTTGTTGGTCTGTCTGCACGAGCCAATGTTTTTTTTGGCTTTTTTACTGTTTCTTTAACTTCTTTATTTTCGGTTGTTACTTTCTTTGTTGGCATTGTAAATTATGAGTTAGATTTCTAGGGGAACTGGTTTTTGCGCTTCATGTGTGTGCTGAGCGTCTTTAAAAACCTTCAGTTTTGCAAGGAAATGCTTGCGTAATTTATTGTTTGGAAGCATGTTTTTGACAGCTTCTACGATAACTTTTTTTGAGTTCTTTTCCATTACTGATGCTGCTGTTTCGGCTTTTATTCCACCTTTGAACCCTGAGTGTCTGTAGTAGATTTTGTCTTCTAATTTTTTACCTGTGAAACGAACTTTGTCTGAGTTAATAATTACAACGTATGCACCCATGTCCATGTGCGGAGTAAAAGTCGGAAGATCTTTGCCTCTCAATGCGTCTGCAACGCGAGTGGCTAATTTCCCAACTACTTTGTCGGTAGCATCCACGATATACCATTTCTGCTCCGTTGCTTTAACTACTTTTGGTGTAAATGTTTTTTGCATGGTCTTTAAATTCGGTTAGTTTACTAGTTCTAATTGGACCACTTCGGCGTTATCTCCGCTTCTGTATCCGAGTTTTGTGATGCGAGTGAATCCAGATGTTCTGTCCTTGTATCTTTCAGCCAACACTTCAAGAATTTTTCTTGATGCGTTTTTGTGTTGCAACATCTCTTCGATCATTCTGATCGCCTCACGTTTTTCTTTTGTTTTTCCTATTGTGATAAGTTTATCTACTAGTGGTTTTACAGCTCTTGCTTTTGCGGCTGTTGTTTTAATCTTTTCATAGATTATTACGGACATTGCAAGATTTTTTAACAACAATCTCTGGTGTCCTTTATTTCCAACTAATATTACTTTTTTTTGCTTGTGTCTCATGGTTTAAATAAGGTTATTCTTCGGCTAGATTTAATCCTTTTTTCTCTAATGCCTCTTTTACTTCAGTCAAAGCTTTCTTTCCAAATCCGCGAAGATTTGAGAGTTTGCTTTCAGTGCATTTAGATAATTGCTCGATTGAGCCGATTCCTCCATTGATTAATGCGTTTAATGTTCTTGGAGAGAATCCTAGGATTTCAATTGGTGTATAGCTTTCTTGAGCCGGTTTCTTTGATTCTTCTTCCTTCTCTTTTTGCATGATTGACTGAACGTCGCTCATGAATTCTTCTTCCACCATAATGTTTTCGACATTGAACAAATTGAAATATGATTTCAAAATATTTGACGCGAATTTTAGCGCTTCTTCAGGTGCTATGGTTCCGTTTGTTACTATTTCTAGTACTAATTTATCCAAATCAGTCATCTGTCCTACACGAGTTGCTTCTATTTCATAACGTACTTTTTTGATTGGAGAGAATGCTGTGTCCACGACTATCATATTTACTTCCGTCTCTTCTCTTTGTCTCTGTTGTGCTGGTACATAGCCAACTCCTTTTTCGACTCTTAATTCCATCTTTAATTTTGATCCTTTTTCAAGTGTCGTGATGTATAGATCTGGGTTTAAAATCTCTACATCGCTTGGGCATTGAATGTCTTTTGCTGTTATTTTTCCTGCTTTTGAAACCTCGAGTTTTAATGTAGAAGGCTCTTTGGATGTTTTTTTAATGTCCAACATTTTTAGATTCAAGATAACGTCTAGAACGCTATCTTTTACACCTGGAATTGTAGAGTATTCGTGAGTAACGCCATCTATCCTTACACCTGTAATAGCGGCACCAGGCAGAGAAGAAAGCAACACTCTTCTAAGAGCGTTTCCAACCGTCATTCCGTATCCTGGCGGAAGTGGGCTCATTGTAAAGATGACATGATTGTCATCGAGCACATCCGTTTTGATCTTTGGAATGCCGATCTCTTCTTGGATAATATGCATTGTTAATTGTTTTAAAAAATTTATTTTGAATAGAACTCAACGATAAGTTGAGAATTGATTGATCTGTCCAAGTCGTCTTTTTCAGGCAAGAATGATACCAAAGTTTCGCCTTTACCAAGGTCTGTGTTAAGCCATTTTGGAGAAGAATCTTTTTTCTTTTCCAATCCATCAAACACTTTTGCTCCGGTAGATTTTTTGTAAACAGAAACTGTATCTCCAACTTTTAATAATCTTGATCCTACGCGGCATTTTCTTCCGTTAACTTTGATAAGTCCGTGGTTTATGACTTGCCTTGCGAGGTTTCTTGATACTGTGAATCCAGCTTTGTATACGATATTGTCCAATCTTCTTTCTAGGTATTGTAATAAGATTTCACCTGTTACACCTGTCTGTTTTGTAGAAAGGGTGTAGTATTGTTTTAATTGAACTTCTGGCACTTGATAAATTCTCTTTGCTTTTTGTTTAGCTCTTAATTGGCGTCCGTACTCTGATTGTTTTGAGAAACTACCCTTGCTACCGTGCATACCTGGAGCGTAGTTTTTCTTTAATAATGGACATTTTTGAGATGTGCATTTGTCGCCTTTTAGGAATAATTTTTCTCCTTCTCTGCGGCATAGTCTGCATGCTGGACCTGTGTATTTCATTTTCGAAAATTAGTTAGATTATACTCTGCGTGCCTTTCTCTTTCGGCAACCGTTGTGAGGCATCGCTGTGACGTCTTCGATTGATAAAATTTCAATCTGATTTGTTGTGATTCCTCTCATAGCTTGTTCGCGTCCACTTCCTACTCCGTCTACGATGACGCGTACTCTTTCTAATCCAAACACTTTTGCCTTCTGAATGGCATTATCAGCAGCGACCTGAGCAGCATAAGGTGTAGATTTTCTAGCGCCTTTAAATCCTGACGCGCCGGACGAACTCCACGCAATCACGTCACCGTTTGGTTCAGAGATACTTATAATTGTATTGTTGTATGTAGCTTTGATATGACAAACCCCTTCCACTATACTTCTTCTTTTGCTCTTTTTTTTCTTTGCGGCGAAATTTGACTTACCGCCTTCCTTCTTTTTAGATTCTTGTTTTTTAACTTCTTCAGCCATAATAATTATTATTTATTGAGATGTTATTTAGTTACGGTTTTTTTGTTTGCTACCGTCTTTTTCTTTCCTTTTTTCGTGCGTGAATTGTAACGCGTGCGTTGACCTCTACATGGTAGGTTTTTCTTGTGTCTTAATCCTCTGTATGAGCCGATTTCTTGGATTCTTTTGACATCCATCGCTACTTTTCTTTTCAGGTCTCCTTCTGTTGTCATTTTTGCAATTTCTTCTCTGAGTGCATTTACTTCTGTTTCTGTAAGATCTTGAACTTTCGTGTCTTTATTTATTCCGGTAGCTTCTAAAATCCTGACGCTAAGCTTGCGGCCTATTCCAAATATTGCCGTAAGTCCAACTTCGATTCTTTTGTCTTTTGGTAGATTTATACCTGCTATACGAGCCATTGTAGTAATAAGTTAAATATTAACCTTGTTTTTGCTTATGTTTTTTTGTCTCGCAAATGATGCGAACAACGCCTTTGCGTTTAACGATTTTGCATTTAGAACATATTTTTTTGACTGACGCTCTGACTTTCATAATGTTTTAATTACTGTTTATGTCTATAAGTTATTCTTCCTTTTGTAGGGTCATATATCGATAGCTCTACAGTGACCTTGTCTCCAGGAAGGATTCTGATGAAGTTCATCTGCATTTTTCCAGACAGATGTGCCATGATTTCTTTTCCTTCCCAGTTTTCTCCTATTAATTTTACGGTGAATTTTGCATTCGGTAGAGGTTCTACCACTATTCCTTCAACTTCGATTTTGTCTTCCTTGGCCATAAAAAACGTTAATTTTCGCTTATGTAAGCGCTAATTATAGGATAGAGAAGGGGATTAAAGCGTTCGGATTTTACAGTAGTATATATGATGGTGCAAGAGAATTTTAAGAGAGAATTGTGTAAATGGTCGATTTGACCGTATTTTTACTTGCAATAATTATAAAAATATTGTCTGGCGTAGTTTTCTCAGATTGATTGTTTTTGTTTTCTCGATTCGATTTTTGGCTTGTTTAAGCTTTTTTATGCCTGTGTCAAAACTTCACAACCATTTTCTGTAACCAAAAGTGTGTGTTCTATTTGGGCTGCAAGAGAATTGTCCGCAGTGACGATCGTCCAGTTGTCTTTTAATGTGCGAATTTGTCCGTTACCGTTCGTAAAAATTGGTTCCACCGCAATAGTCATTCCAGCCTTCAACATCGGATATTTTTCTTCGCGATGATTTGTAATAGTTGGATATTCATGCAAACGACGTCCGACCCCGTGTCCCGTGAGCTCTTCTACTACCGAATATCCATTTGATGTAATAGTATCTTCAATAACTCCGGATAATTCACCCAAATAAAGTCCGTCATGTATTGCCATAATCGCTTGTCCGAGAGTTTCTTCTGCGACGGAAATCATCTTCTTTTTCTCGGAGCTTATTTCACCGACCCCTATAAATACCGTTGAATCAGTGTGAAATCCTTTGTGGATTGTTCCGCAATCTATCGCTATAAACTGACCTTCTTTTAAAATTTCATCTTTTCTTGGGATTCCGTGCACGACGACATTATCTATGTTGGTGCAAAGCGTTCCAGGAAATCCGTGATAACCTTTGAAAGAGGGGATTGTGTTGTGATCTCTCAAAAACTTTTCTGCGAATTGATCGAGCTCCAAAGTCGAAACTCCTGGTTTTGCGCGAAGAGCTGTTTCTTGTAAACAGTTCGCGAGAATTTTTCCGCCTTCTCTCATTATTTGAATTTCTTCCGGTGTTTTAATGTTTATCGTTGCCATTTATTTATGTTGGTGATTTCTTTAAATGATTTCTTTTAATGTTTTTTCGGCCAATTCAGCTACTTCTTCTATGGTTCCTTCTCCGTCTATTTTTATTAATTTGTCTGAATATAATTCTATTGCTGGTAACGTTTCTCTGTCGAATGCTTCCAATCTAACTTTGATTGATTCTGGGTTGTCGTCAGCGCGTGTAGTTAGGGAGGAGTTGCATTTCTCGCAAACGGATTTTGTATATGAAGCTGGGTAAACTTCTTTGCAACTTGAGCAGATTTTACGCGTGGTGAGTCTGCGTAATGCGGTTTCTTTTGATATATCTATCAGTACAGCTCGATATGGTCTTTCCAATTTATTTAATAATTCATTCAATGAATTTGCTTGTTCTGTTTTTCTCGGAATTCCGTCGAATAAAATATTTGATCCTGCAGGTAATGTCTTGATGAAGTTCTCAACTATTTCCATCACAATTTCATTTGGGACTAAGTTGCCCGCTTCAATAATCTCTTTTACTTTTCGTCCAAGTTCTGAATCTTGCGATGCCAATTCACGTAGAGCAGCACCAGTTTCAAAAACTTTTAATCCAAAATGTTCAGCAATTTTTTTACCAACAGTGCCCTTGCCCGCACCTTGCATGCCGAAGAGAATGAGGTCCATTTTAAAATAGTTAAATTCTAATAGAACTTATTGTAGTCGTGCATTATCAATTGAGCATTGATGCGACGGATGACTTCTAGAACAGTACCAACGAGGATGATCATTCCGGCTCCTGATATAAGTAGTGGAACGGAACCAATTGATAATGAACTGAATAAGCCTTGTATTAGTATCGGGAGGATTGCAACGAGTGCCAGGAATATTCCTCCAAAAAGATTTAATCTGTTTGAAACTTTTCCTATGTATTCGGCTGTTTGTTTCCCAGGACGAATTCCAGGGATGTAACCGCCTCTTTTTTGAATGTTTTCTGCGACCTGTTCAGGTTGGAAAACTATTGAAACATAGAAGTATGTGAATCCTATAATTAGTAAGAAGTATGTAATCATGTAAATAGATCCTCCGGCTTGGAAGAGGCTTGTCATTTTTTCGGCCATTTGTCTTAACCATGGAGACTCTGCTCTCATTAAGAATTGTCCCAATATCGCAGGAAAACTTACAAGAGAAACGGCGAAGATGATAGGGATCATTCCAGCTTGATTTATTCTGATAGGTAAGTGAGATTGATCGCTTCCTGATCGAACGCCTCTTCCCGCATAAGTAATAGGAATTCTTCTTTGAGCTTCTGTAACAAGAATAATAACTGTTGTTAAAATTATAGTCAGCAACAGCATTATTACGAAAGGTATTACTTTTGATTCATCCGCTTGTGCCAAGAAAAGTCCTTGTCCAAGCATTTGTGGAATTTGAGAAATGATACTTGTGAAGATCAATATTGATATACCATTGGAAATTCCTTTTTCTGTGATTTGTTCTCCGAGCCACACCAACAATATAGTTCCCGCTGTTACTGTGAGCATTGTGGTGATGATAGTCAAAGGATCTCCAATATCTTTAATTATTGGAATTTGTGACTGAGAATTCAATAGAGCAATCATTCCGTATGATTGGAAAAATGCCAAAGGAAGAGTCAACCATCTGGTATATGAATTGATTTTTTTCTGTCCGCTTTCGCCTTCTTTTTTCAAGTCTTCCAATTTAGGAACTACAACTGTTAAAAGTTGAATAATGATTGATGCATTGATATATGGGGAAAGCCCCATCAGTAAAATAGAAAAATTATCAGCACTGCCTCCTGTTAAAATTGAGAAAACGCCTAATATTTGGTTTTTATTAAAGATCGCCTGAATCGCTGCTATGTCTGCTCCCGGTACGGAGATTTGAGTCAGCAATCTATAAAGCGTGACTATTAATAAAGTGAATAATATCTTGTTTCTAATGGATTTAGAATTCCAGATTTGTTTGAGGTAACTGAACATGTGGGGGTAGGTTAGTCTTTAGATTCAGGCTTTTCCTCAGCAATTTTTGCTTTTGGTAAGTTCACTTTTCCTCCCGCCTTTTCAACTTTAGCGATAGCGCTTGCGGAAGCCTTGTGAACAGTAATTGTAACTGCTGATGCAATTTCGCCTTCGCCGAGAAGTTTATACTTTTTTAGTGATTTTGTAAGGTCAATTTCTCCTTTTTCCGCTAATTTCTCTAGATCTCCAACGTTAATTGCGATGTAATCAACTCTGTTTGGGTTTCTGAAACCATGAAGTTTTGGAAGTCTTCTGTAGATAGGGGACTGACCTCCTTCAAATCCTGGACCTTTATGTCCTTTTCCTGAACGAGCTGTCTGGCCTTTTCCTCCTTTGCCTGAGTATGTGCCGAGGCCCGAGCCGTTACCTCTTCCTAGGATTTTTTTCTTCTTTTTTGGTAAATTTCCTTTTATTTCTAATAATGACATTTCGAGTTTGGTTATTTTGTTGCCGGTTGTGGCTTTTTTTGTTGAACTGGTTTCTTTTCTTCTTTTTTCTCTTCTTTAACTTCTGTGGCTACTTGTTGTGGTTGAACTTTTGGAGCTTGTCTCTTTTTTACACTGTAAGGCGTGTCTTTTAATTGTCCAAGCGCTGCGATTGTAGCTCTTGCAT
>Ga0208040_1001677_pt1 | contig 21173 bp, 18 predicted proteins | sample AD_UKC083_MetaG_FD_184431 | JGI IMG/M metagenome (GOLD analysis project Ga0208040, IMG submission 184431) | Active sludge microbial communities of municipal wastewater-treating anaerobic digesters from USA - AD_UKC083_MetaG (SPAdes) (version 2) | ecosystem: Engineered > Bioreactor > Anaerobic >...
TATCGCATGAGACCATGCGAAACCGGGTAAAGGGTGCGGCGCACCCTTTAATCTTATTCTAAAATAAATAATTTCTGCCCGTCGTCTTTTCCGCCGTGAATAATTCCGTCTTCAACATAAACTCCGAGCGTGCGGTGATTATCCTTGGTCATTCTCTTTAAACGCAGAGCATCAAAAATAGAATTGTCATCATATAGATACGAGAACACAGCGGGAAAAACATCCTGAAATATTTTAATATCATATTTCTCTGAGACATTCTTTTCGGGCCATCTAATTGCCAGAAACATTCCAAATCTGTCCTGAATATCATATCTGTCAAGATCTGCCGCCTTGAAATTTCCTCGGCCGCGGCTTAAACCGTAACCGGTTTTAGTCATAAACGGTCCGTGATCTCCTGCAAATATTACAATCGCATCAGGATTCTTTTTTAGTATTTCTTCGACATTCAGCCGCATCTCTGCATTAGCATTATTAATTCTGCCGAGATAACCTTCTCTCTCTTTAGACTGGTCTTCTTCAGTAAGTCCCTGTCCGCTCGGGCCGTGTCCGGGATAGCAGCTGTGAGAATAAAGCATAACCGGATTCTCACTGTTTCTGCCGATTGCTTTATTTTTTTCTTCAAGAAATGATTCATACTTAACGTCTTCAAAACTGACTGTGTCGGTGAATTCTCCCATCAGCACGGCTTTCACAAGAACCTTCGAATCCATGACGCCTAGCGGCAGAGGAAAGCAGTAATCACTTTCAATCTGGCTTAACGGAAGCCCGCGCAAATACCAGCTGCTGTGATAAACGGAATATGTTTTATATCCCTGTTTGCGGAATACTGACTGAACTGCTCCGCCTCCGGCAAGATATTTTTTGTGGCGGTAAACTTCCCTGTCGATGTTGAACAGCTTTGAAAGAGACTGTTCAGTAGGCGCACCAAGCGAATATATTCCCTTATAGACATTGAATCCGCTGTCTTTCAGAAAGTTTATCTGATCTGTATTATCATATCCGTAATACTTAAGCGTTTCAAAATCGGCGTATGATTCGAATATTATCAAAAGAACATCGTTCTTACGTTTAATTTCTTTGTTCTGAAGAAGTGTACTGACCTGGAATTTAGTATTAGCTTCACCGGTTTCTTCTGATGGTTTTTTCGATAAAACACCTGATACGGTATTTGCCGCAAAAAAAGCAACAACTGCAAGAACCGTGATTTTTGACGGAATAAGTTTGCGAAGAGAAAGCACAATAAGCAGTATAAGCATAACCAAGAGCTGAATTCCTATATCTCCCTTTCTATCCCAACCTCTTGAAGCGGAAACATAGGCCATCAGCATCAGCGTGCTCAAAAAACCAAGTGAAGCAGTGATAATCAGCTGTTTGGACGCAATCCTTGAAAGAAGAACAGGTATAACGATTCCTAAAACTGCGATTGATATCGCAAACAGTATAAATATAATCAGTGAATTTAAAGCTGTCAGTGATTCCTGATTTGAAAAAATATACTGGGCAATGGGCGTCATCGGAATGAGAATAAGAGCAAAATCAGATAACGAGAATTTCTCAAAATTCTTTTCAAGGGTAAAAGCCATTCTTCTTGAAATTAATTTCCATACCATATAACCAAGAAGAAAAAAAACTGTAAACGGCAATGATATGTAAAGCATTTTAGAAGCAAAAACCGAATTTATGCTTGAAGGCAGAACGGTTGAAGCAATAAAAGAATACAAAGCGATGATGCCTGAAAAAGTTAGACCATTCATCCAGAATCCCGAAAGATTCCTCTGACTCATCCTTTTCAGCATCAAATCAAATCTTCTAAATATAGAAAAACCGCTCATCGAAATCTCCTTTGTTATGCCTCAATTATTCTGCTTTTTCAGAAGAAACATCTTCCGAGAGAAAAAGCTTCTGGCCGTCATCCTTTCCGCCGTGAATCATTCCGTCTTCAACATAAACTCCGAGAGTCCGGTGATTATCCTTCGTCATTCGTTTCATTCTCAGAGTATCAAACAGCGAATCATCTTCATACAGATAAGAAAGAACCGCAGGAAAAACATCCTGTAAAATTTTTATATCATACTTTTTTGACAGATTTTCTTCAGGCCATTTTATCGCAAGAAACATTCCGAATCTGTCCTGTATATCATAACGATCAAGATCGCTTGCTTTGTAACCGCCGCGGCCCTTGCTTACACCGTATCCGGTCTTTGTCAAAAACGGTCCATGATCTCCTGCAAATATGACTATTGCATCAGGATTATTCTTTATAATTTCCTCAACATCAAGACGCATCTCATTGTTCGCTTTTTCAATATTAGAAAGATAACTCGAAAGCTGTTTAGGCTGTTCTTCAAGACTCATTCCTTTTCCGCTCGGGCTGTGGCCGGGATATGAACTCTGCGAATACATAAAAGCCGGCTCTTTAAAAATCTTTCCGATTACTTTCTTTTTCTGTTCAAGATATGAATTATAATCGATTCCTTCGAAGCTTACAGCATCGCTGAACTCGCCCTTAAAAATAGCTCTTAATAAAACTTCCGAATCCATTGAACCGGAAGAAGCAGGGAAAGAATAATCATAACGTATCTGATTCATAGAAAGACCGCGAAGGTTCCAGTTGTTGTCAAATACTCCATGAGTCTTATATCCCTGAGCTCCAAGCAATGCATGAAGAGCAGTATTTCCGGCAAGGTACTTCTTGTGTTCCGAGACATCACGGTCTATGTTAAATGCCTTTGAAAGCGACTGCTCGGTAGGAGCACCCAAAGAATAAATTCCGCGGTACACATGAAAACCGTTTGATTTCAGATAATCCGCGTGAGATTCATTATCATATCCGAAATATTTAAGCGTTTCATTGTCCGCGTATGATTCAAATACTATAAAAAGAACATCGTTGCTGCGCTTAATTTTTTTGCCTTCAAGAACTGACGTCACCTTAAACTTTTTCACTTCATTCGATTTGCTTTCTGGAGATTTTTCGGTATCATCAGACATAACAGCTGTAACAACACTTACACCGAAAAAAACGGTCATTGCAAGAACTGCGATCTTTGCAGGAATAAAACGGATAATCGCACAGATGATTAGAATTAAAGCCATTACGCCAAGTTGAATACCGAATATTCCTTTGATGCTCCATGCGTTCATCGATGACAACGAAGCCATATTAAGTATCATTGATAAGAAGGCTAGTGCTGCCGTCATCGAAACTTTTTTGGAAACTATTTTTGTAAGACAAACAGGGATAACAACTCCGCAAACGGCAGTAAGCACAATGAAAACTGTAAATAGAATTACAGTTCCGTTTGCAGTTACGGAATCCTGATTTGACAATATGTACTGGGTTACCGGAGTCATCGGCAGAAGAATGAAAGCGAAATCTGAAAGCTTGAAAGATTCAAACTCCTTTTCGAGAGAAAAGGCCATTCTTCTTGTGATAAGTTTCCAAAGAAGGAATAATAATGCAGTTAATACGGTCAGAGGCACGAATATCCAGAGTAAATACGATGTAAAAAGCGCATTAACGCCGGACGGAATCAATAACGAAGCAATGAATGAATAAAAAGCAATTATACCGTTAAAAACAAGTATATTAATGAATAATGCAGATAAATTTCTCTGCATCATTCTTTTCATAAAAATATCAATACTTCCTGGAAAAGGGAAACTAATCATAATCACCGTACCGAAATAATCAGATGGATTTAATTACCGACTGAATAAAATCAGCGGCGCGCTTACCGGCTTCACCCGGGTGTCTAGCAAGAGCGTCTTCGGCTTCTTTTACAACCGCGCTAAGAGCCTGTTTTTCAGAAATACTCGAATTGATCAGCGAAACTATTTCAGAAATATCCGATTCAGCAAGAGTTTTACCGATACGGTCAAGAAGCTTGATATCATAAGAATCGTCTTTCAAATCCATTGCTTCCCGGCCGCGTTTTTCGAACTGCGATTTAAATGTCAGAACCGGACGCTCGAAAAGAAAGAGATAATCAAAAATGATACCCGAAAAATCACTTATCATTATATCAGAATGGAACATTGAATTCAGACCGTCCTTTTCCCTGTCCCATTTAAGGTTTTCAGTTTCAGGAAAGTTTTTCATAAGTTCGTCCATAAGATTCTTTTCAGAGATAAACGATTGAGGATGAGGTCTGACAATGATATTAAATTTGCCGCAATCAGAAAGAGTTTTTAGAAGTTTCTGACCGTACTTTGAAAGAAGACCGTGACTTCCCCATGTCGGAGAAACCAGAACTGTAGTCTTTTTTTCACCGAACATATTATATGTATAACCGCTGTTTTTAAGTTTTATACGAAGCTCGTCGAGATAGGTTGAACCGATCATTTCAACCTGTTTTTTCTGAGATCTGCGTTTTTCTTCAAGCTCAGCAATCAGATCCCTGTCTGCAGTTCCGCCTACTAAAACGCTGTCAAAATAATCAAGAGAAAAAGCCTTATAACTGAAGCATGTTCCGGTTGCGTGAGTGATATGAGAATAATGCTTAACACCCTTACTTCTTTTTATCTGAAGAACGCCGAGTCCCGGAGTAGTCATAAGAATCATTTTTGCTTTAAGTTTATTGAGAACAAAAAAAGCATTGTGCCCTTCACCGATAAATTTCTTTTCAATATGGGTAAACTCCTGAGCAAGACCCGGATCATCGTTGCGGCTTGTAAAGAACATAGTCTGAATGCCGCGGGAATCCAGTTCTCTCAAAATCGGATGAAAAACATTCCAGTACTGTCCGCCTTCGGAATAAACTACAACATTGTATTCACGCTTAATATCCGGCATATCGCTCTTCTTGCCGAGTGATTTCATCTTTCCGTAAATAAAACTTTTAGTAACATAAATAAGAATTGTAACCATCGCAATTATAACAGATACGATCATACTTCCGGATCCCGGATCAAGATACGCATAAACATTGGATGGAGTAACAGCAAAAAGCAAAAGAGATAACATTATCAGGTGATACATAAAAACCCCGTTATTTTGTATTATTCAGCATCATCAAATCGCAGGTGCCGTTTTTTCTGATTTTGCAGAAGTTTCACGAACACCACGCTCTTGAAGAAACTGAAAATATTATTGCATGTCCAGTAAAGCAAAAGCCCCGCCGGTGAAGTATACAACAGAACAAGAAAAAGAACGGCAATTACATATATATTAATCCGTTCCATTCTTGAGAGCATTTTACCGTAAACAAAGCTCGAAACAAGATTTATTGCAGTCATCACAAAAGGCAGAACGTTCACACTTGCTCCGAAAAAAGGAAGAAGCATATCCGGGCTTCCGAGGTCGGAAATAAAAAGAAATGAAACTCCCTTTATCGCGCTGTAATGCGAAAGAAAGTGATACGTTGCAACAAAAAAAGGAAGCTGAATGAAAAGTCCCAGAAGGGATCTGAAAGCATATATCGGATGATAATTGTACTGCTTATGAATGTTGGAGATATAAAGATGAAGTTCATATCCTTTGAAAACGCCCTTATACTCATCAATTTTAGGCTTCATTTCCGCCTGAATATTTCTTTCACGCTGCTGAAGCTTTTCAGCATACCAGAACACCGGAATCATTATTATGTTAATAGAAAAGCTTGTAAGAATGAGGGAAAAACCCTGTGAGCCGATAAGGGAGTTGAAATGCCCCGCAAGAAACTCCATCAGCAATTCTATCGGATAACAGAAAATCATGTATAATATATTCAAAATCGCACCTCTAGTCACATGGATTCGTTTCTGCTATGCAGATTATACTGCAAAGTACAGGCGCATTATTGACAAATTCCATGCTGAATTTGTCAATAATATTAGCTCAAGCCGTTTCAGATACCGATTGAACGCATGTAGTCTTTTAATACTACGGTAAATCTTTTCATTTCTTCCGGTCTGATATCGCCCATATTTGCTATTCTGAACGTATTAATATTGCCAAGTTTACCCGGATAAATAGTGAATCCGAAACTGCGCGCGTAATCATGAAATTTTTCAAAACAGTACTTATCTGTCTCAGGATTTAATACAGCCGTGATAAAATGAGACTGATGCTCTTCTTTAACAAGCATTTTGAGTCCGATCTCCTTTACAGCATCAACGAAAATCTTCCAGCATTCAGTATATCGTTCGTAACGTTTCTCAACAGTTTCAATTTTAGTTTCAATAACCGCCTGACGGAGCGCATAAAAAGTCTGAACCGGCGGAGTAAAACGAGTCTGCTTTGTTTCACAGAAATACTGATACTGGTCATAGAGATTCAGATAAAAATTCCTCATAGGCCAGCTTTTCTGTTTTTCAAGTTCGCTTATTCTGCAGGTAACAAAACCTATTCCGGCCATTCCCTGAATGTGCTTATTTGATGTAGCGGCCATAAAATCAATGCCTAGCTTTTTGAGATCCATCGGCATTCCGCCGTACGCACTTACAGCATCAACAATAGTTATCATGCCGTACTTTTTAGCCATCGGGCAAATCACTTCAAGCGGATTAAGGAGGCCTGTAGTTGTTTCATGGTAAACGATTGCTAGCGCTGAATATTTACCGGATTTAAATTCTTCTTCAAGTTTCGCAATATCAATCGGTTCATATGTCGAACTTTTGAATACCGTCATATCTATTTTATAGATTTCGGCTATTTTCGCAAGACGCGATCCGTAAGAACCGTTGTCGACGACAAGAAGCTTTCCCTGAGGCGGAACACACGAAGAAACCAAAGCTTCATCTGCACCAGTACCGGAACAGGCGAACATTACTGTTGTGTATTCAGACGGATCGGCAACAAAAGCCGTCAAATCATCTCTGACTTCTTCCATCAGATTTCCGAATTCCATTTCACGCGGACAAATATCGGCAACAACCTGAGCATATTTCACGCTGTCGGAAGTAGTTGAAGGTCCCGGATTCAAAAGAACTTCACGGCGTATTTCGTGAATTGCTTCATTTTCCTTTATTCGCGGCCATACATCTCTTACTGCACGGTCAAGCATTGCCTCGCCGTCTATTTCAGTCCATGCATAATATTCAACGCGGCGCATATAAATCCGCTCTTTTTCAGCGACAGCTTCCATAGCATGTTCATAGTCAAGCTTCGGAAGTTCAGCACGATGAGACACGTAATAATCATTCATCGCCTTTAACGCATCCAGTGAAAGCTTTGTTATACCTACAAGCTCGCCGCAGATTTTTCCAAGTCTGTTATGATCCTTGCTCACTTTGAGAAGAATGCCGTCGCTTGCGCTCTCAAGATACACTTCGTCTTCGCTGTTGGTCTGCCCCGAAGCAAGAATAACATTTTTACGCGGATCATTGATGAGAACTTTTAGTCCAACCTTGTCATACACAAGATCGCTTTCAAGAAGAAGGAAATCTCCTTTAATGAAAGGAACACAGACTTCAAGAGTTCCCATGCTGCTTGTATTTTCATAATTTTCATTTTTTACAGTTGTAATGCAGCTGTACTTTTCTGCAAGACGGTCATACCATTCGTTGCAGTGGCCTGTTCCGATTATGATATGTTCAACGCCCGATTCAATAAGCTTGATGACGGAACGTTCAACCATTGGGATTCCGTCAATTTCGATAAAACCCTTAGGCATACACGCGGTACGGTTTCCGAATCTTGAACCGAGTCCGCCTGCAAGAATTACAGCTTGTTTAATCATTCAGAAACTCCATAAACGCTTTTTTGTTTTCAGCAGGTGTCGATGTCGGACGTCCGAGATCCTTACGCGCACCTTTTTTGACTTTAATTTCAATAAAAGTAAGTTTCTTTCCGACAGCATCGGATGAAAGTATTTTTTCTAAATCTGATGCAGTTGAAACAGAAACGATATTTTCATATCCGCACGATTTTGCCACTCCGCAAAGATCGATATTAAGACCGACAGTCGGCTGACCGCCGACAGAATCATGCGCACCGTTATTGAGTACTATATGAACATAATTCGGAGCCTTTCTGTTGCCGATTATTGCCATGCCGCCCATATGCATTATGGATGCGCCGTCGCCGTCGAGGCAGAACACGGTGCGTGAAGGTTTATTCATTGCGATCGGCAGAGCGATCTGAGACGCGTGCCCCATGCTTCCCACAGTCAGAAAATCAGAAGAATGCCCCATGCCGTGTTTTACTCTGAGCTCGAACAACTCGCGTGAAGCCATGCCTGTGGTTGATACAAAAACGGAGTTTGACTTTGCTGAAAGAATTATCTTTTCAATCGCATCTTCACGTGTCATTTCGGCTTCAACAGGAATGTTGTTTTTGAGTTTATATTCATCAAAAGAATCTTTTTTTGCTATCAATGCAAAAGGAGTATTATTTTTTGATATGTAATCATAACACTTTTTAATCTTTTCAGCGATTTCATTTTCATCGCCTTCAAGAACTTCATAAGGAATCTTCATAGCATCAAGCAGATCGCATGTAACTTTCCCCTGGGTTACGTGCTGAGGTTCATCATGAACACCAGGAAAACCGCGCCATCCGACTAAAAGTACCATCGGAACAGAATAAATTGCACCGTCGGCTAATGATAGCAGAGGATTAACAGTATTACCGAGTCCTGAGTTCTGCATATAAACAAGGGGAATTTTTGAAGTAGCAAGATAATAGCCCGAAGCAAGTCCGACTGCGCATCCTTCGTTTGCAGCTATGATATGTGAAGATTCCGGGGAATTATCCGTTACATAAGCGCAAAAGTTCTTCAACAGAGAATCAGGCACTCCGGTAAAAAAATCGGTTCCGTTATTTTTAAGAAGTTCAAAAAAAATATCAGGTTTAATCATATACAATCCTTATTTTGTTCCAGGAATAAGTTCCAGGATTTTCTTGATAGACATACACATTTCGTCTGTTTCAAGAGAGCGCTCTGATTTAAGAATGGTTTCCGCGCATTTTAACATCGCCGGATAAGATGCTCTCAGCATGTGGTTTGCGTAAATTATCACATTCGCACCCCACTCCGCAAGCTCATCTTCTGTAAACTGATTATATGTTGTAGGAACCAGAACAAGCGGAATATTCTTGTATTCTTTGCGGAAGCGCTGACAAAATTCTTTTATGTCCGAACCTGTTTTATCCTTACTGTGAATCATTACTCCGTCTGCACCAGCGTGCACACTAGCAAAAGCTTTTGTCAAAGCTTCATCGACAGAACGTCCCGCGATGATTTCTTCAATACGGGCGATAATCATAAAATCCTTGGTAATCTGGGCTTTCTTACCTTCGCTGATTTTATAGCAGAATTCTTCTTCTGATGCAAGTTCCTGTTTAACTTCGGTTCCGAAAAGTGAATTCTTTTTGAGACCGACTTTATCTTCAATTATAACAGCAGAAACCCCGTTTCGCTCAAGGGTACGCACTGTAAAAACGAAATGCTCGGCGATTCCGCCGGTATCTCCGTCGTAAATGATCGGCTTGGTTGTGCACTCAAGAATTTCGGTTAATCCCTGAATTCGTGTAGTAAGGTCGACTGCTTCGATGTCCGGCTTACCCTTATCTGTCGAATCTGTAAGACTTGAAGACCACATTCCGTCAAAACTGTGAATTCCGTCGTCCTTCATAATTTCAGCATTTTCTATTATAAGCCCGCTGAGACCGGAATGAGCTTCCATGATTCTTACAATTTTCTTCGCGGAAATAAGTCTTCTGAGAGACTTGAGTCTGACGTCGGGAGTCGTTCCGATTGTTCTCGCGTTATCAACTAAGGCGGTTGAATTAACCCCGCTTGTATAAGGAACCTCAATAACCTGTCCGCCCCATTCTTTCATAACTTCAAAAACTTCGTCGCGTATTTTGGAAAGATAATTTGTTTTCCAGTCGTCTCCGTGAATTATATAGTCCGGTTTGATTTTTTTGAGATTATTAACATAGCTCCATTCTTCCTGAGGCACAACCTCTGAAACGAATTTGAGGTTCTCAACAACTTCTTTACGCTGTTCATAGGTCAGATATGGAAGTCTTTTGTGAGATACAATAGCGGAGTCGGTAAGCAATCCCACTATAAGATCGCCGTATTTCGCCCCTTCTCTGATAATATTGATAATACCGTGATGAATAATATCCCCCGTCATGCCGAGGTAAACTTTTTTAGCCATTTGCGGGCGTCTCCTGATAATCGGAATTGATAAAACAAACTGTTTTTCTAATATAAACAGTAAAATTAGTACCGAATAATAGCGTCAATAAAAATATTTGTCTGTTTTCCTCAACATTGAATTCAGGCATTGACCTCAGATTAAGTCAATCAATGATCGGGCAAGTTATTGCTTGCCAAAATCAACCGTATTTTTTAGTGTAATTTTTGATGCGGCATGCTAATATAATACAATATTTTGCTTCCGCAGCGTTTCCGAAGGAGGAAAGTTAGTGGATTATTCTTTTCTCAAAAAGCTGGTACGCCTTCCCCGATTGTTTTTATCAGTCATTATACTGCATACTGCATTATATTTCTCCATTATTCTTTATTTAACAGGCAATTCCGACTTCATTCGGATTTTAAAAACAGCATCAATAGCACTTCCGCCGAATATAATTCTCTTTTGCGGGCTTTTTTTCATACTTCATAATAAATTGAAAAAAGTACTGATAAAATTAACCGAATCCGGTTTCAGCACCATTCAAAAAAACGAAGAAAAATTCATAAACTCCTATTCATTCAGGGGAAGCGCATTCCTGGTACTCTCATGTGCAGCTAGCCCGGCTATAGCTTCCATTACGGGGTATTTTTACGGAGCGTTTTCAACTCCGACAGAAGCTGCATACAATATCATGCTCGGAGAACTTCTTGCCGTTTCTCTTTGCACCTCTTTCTATTTTGTTTCAAAAATTATGCTTTATCCGCTTGCCGGATACATCAAATTTAAACCGCTGAAACTGCTCTACAGATTTCTTATACCGATTCTTTCATCAATTTTTCTGATTCTTACACTCGTCAGCGCCCAGATATACAAAAACAACAGCCTAAAGGTTCAGGAATCTTTTCAAAAAGAATCCCAGATAGTTCTTGAAAAGAAAAAAATATTCATGGATCTTCAATTAAAAGGATTCATTGCCGAGTTATCAGCATACGCAGCCGGAGCCAAAACCGAGATAAACCAAAAGACTGCATGGCAATTTCTTGAAAATGTCGCAGTAAACGGCAAAAATCCCATGATCGAAATGTTCTTCATATCCGACAGCAAGGGCAGAATTTATACAAGCGCAGGAAGCGAGGCTGATATTTCTGACAGGGAATATTTCAAGAACATTATGAAAACCGGAAAATCTATGATTTCCGAACCGCTTAAAAGCAAAGTTACTCACAAGAATGTAATAGTCTGCGCTGTTCCTCTCAAAATAAATGGAAAAACAACAAGCATTCTCGGAGCTACAATTACACTGGATTATCTTAAAACCGAGCTTATCGACGACAATTACCGAGGCACTGATTTCATGCTTCTTTCGAAAGAAAGACGGAAGCATATACATATACAGAGATGACAATTTAATAAATAAAACGATAGGAAAAGATATAACCGACAATGCCGAATTCAAAAATGTAAAAGCTATAATGGATTCGGAAGATAAAAAGTCATTTCAGATTAGTTTTCAGTCAAAAAGAAGCACCGCAATGAAAATAACTCTCAATGAAAACGGCATGCTTCTGCTATTAATCGCAAACAATCAGCAAATGCTCGAAGGTTCGGACAAATCTCTAATTGTGTTTATGCTTTTCATAATTCTGATATCAATCGTTATATATTTCATTCTATGGCAGATAACCAACCGTATTTCAAAACCCATTCACAACACTATTGATCTTTTTCATGAAATCGCATCAGGAAACCTCACCGTTACAAGCAATGATATTGTAAAAGATGAGTTCGGCGAACTCATAAGAAATTTCAATGTATTCCTTTCGAAAATAAAGGAAGTTATGAACCGTGCACTCAATTCATCCTACCAGCTTTCAGCATCAGCAGAAGAACTTTCTGCGACAAGCAACCTTCTCGCAGACGGAGCTCAACAGCAGGCAGCTTCGGTTGAACAAAGCACATCAGCACTTGAGGAAATTTCAGCTTCTATAAACAGTATCGCTATTAATGCGAAGGAACAGTCAAAATTTGCAGACCAGACATACTCATCAATGGAGAATCTGAGAGTCAAGGTCAATGAAGTCGCGAATAATTCAGAAGAAGCGGTGGCTACTGCGCATAAAGCGACAAATGAAGCTGAATCCGGAAACCAGCTGATGACTGACACAATAGAAAGAATGAATAATATCGACAGAAGCACCGCAGAAATCGCAGATGTTGTCGATCTTATCAGAGGCATATCCGAGCAGGTTAATCTTCTTTCCCTTAATGCGGCAATTGAGGCAGCACGCGCAGGCGAACACGGCAGAGGATTCGCAATAGTAGCGGAAGAAATAACCAAGCTTGCAGTACAGACGGCAGAAAGCACTAACGCAATCAGTCTTCTCGTAGAAACAGGACGCAAGGAAGTCGAACTCGGAAGAAGTCAGGTTCTTGCAACTTCCGCAGCATTAAAAAATATTCTCGAATACATTAACATCACAGAAGAAACAGTCCGTAAAATTACTCTTTCGGTAAAAGAACAGAATACGGCGAGCATCAACGTATTAAATGACACTCAGAAAGTCAAAGAAATGGCCGACAGCATCTCAAAAGCAACATCAGAACAGTCCATAACGAATTCAGAGATGGTAAAAAACATGGACAAGATAAATGAGCAGACACAAAGCGCAGCATCAGCTGCCGAAGAAATAGCATCATCAGCTGAAGAAATATCAGCACAATCCACCCTTATGCGTGAACAAATGGAATTCTTTAAGGTATCCGAATAGGTCAAATAGCAATCCCTACCTCATACTGAGCTGGCCATTTCATTTCGTCGTTTATGAATATACTTATAATACTGCCTTTTAAATTGAGTTCGCCTCCGGCTTCTATAGATGTCGGGCGTGCCCGCGCCTCTTTCTTTTTCACTTTTCTCTGACCGTCCATGCACGGTCGGGCTTTTGCTTCAAGGCGTTCCGCCTTTCCGCGCAATCCCTCACGCTTTCCCGAGTGTCGGAATACAATCAAAGGCTTTGCCTTTAGTATCCGTTTTTTGCATGGTGTCATGCAAAATAAAAAAAAGGTGCTACGCACCTTTGATATCCGGTTTCGCATGGATCATGCGATAATATTCAAAGGGACGAGGAGCTCATCCTCGGCGATTATGACATCCTGTCATCGCCTCGCTCGTGCTCATCGTGAGCACACGGCCGCTTCTCATCCTGTGCGCCACGATGGCGCGAATCCAACGCGGGCAGGATGCCGATACGCGTTGGACAGTGAGATCCCACTCCTGGCTTTTGTCTCGCGTATTCCTCGCACCGGCTTTGCCGGATGCTACGGACGCTCGAGTGGTATCAGCCTTCGGCTGATAGTTTAGGTTCTTTTTCTATTCATTCAGTTTTTGCGTTTATATTTATTCTTTATCACTCATCCCTTGCCCCGGCTTCCGATAAACGGATCCTTATGCCTCATTGTTTTCCAATGACGACATAAGGCCGCTTATCCGTAAGCCGGTTGAGGTTTGTTTTATTCAAAGAGAGCAAAGTTGGCATGTATCTCATCTGAGTGTCCAGATATTTGGACACCTCAGTTTGATTTCGCTTTGATTCTGGCAGGGCACTATCATTTAATATATCTTATTTTTATAAAACCAACGCCTTAAACTCTGACTCCTAAAATCACCCACATTATTATTCAAATCAACAAAATATACATTTTGGGAATCACTTCTCTTAAACTTACATATAAAATCATAAGTTTTATCATTTTCCAGTATTACTCTAACAAAAAAACGAATATGGTATTGCGGGTGATCTGGATAATCTTCATATGTTTTATTTATACTCTCAATAAAATCATTAATTTTTGATAAATCCCTAATTTCTTGTTCAATATTATTATCATTTAACTGTGAACCATTATAGATAATAATTTTTTGAATTTTTGTATCTCTAAAATAATTATTCATTTCATATTTTAGATCACCAGAAACATAATAATCATAGAAATTGATTATAATCAAAAAAACAATAAGTATAAAACCAATGATAATACCACCACTCTGCATTCTTCTAATGTTTATATTTTGATACATATAACCTCTTTATAAATTTACTTTTGTCGCAATTTTCTTTCAGGCCTAATGAATCGCGGACTTCCTTCTGCCTTCTTATAATTTACTCGCGACATTGTTCTTGAATAAGGAAAACCGAACTGAAGTGTAGCTCCCCAACTTTTTCCATCTTTCCAATAATCACTAGAATATGTTGAAAAAGCTAAACCAATCATAGTTGCATCATCAGTAAAAGAATCACCTTCCCATGAATCAAATATTTCTTGCAAAGTTGAACCAGCTAAAAAATCACCTTTTGCTTTAGTTGTCATTGCAACAAATCCTAGACTACCCATTGCAATACCAATCTGATTTGTAACTTGTATAGTATAATCTTGAACTCCATGTTGTTTACCATTAGAAAACATCATCGTTGAATATCCATCTATTCTCATGTAACTTTCACCATCTGGAAAAACAATTTGAGAACTCTCTAAGTATGTTTCAGTTCCTGCAGCAGTCCATGTTTCTTCATATGCTTTAGGTAAAGTTTTTCCAAGTAATGATTTTGAGCCTTTTATCCAATTACCTTTTTTATCAAAACTATTTTCGACCCCCATCACTCGTGCAGCATTATCCCATTCTTTTCCCCAACCAGCTTCTTTGGCAGCATCCGCAAGTTTATCAGTCTTCTTATCAAAAGTTACAGATCCATCTTCATTTTTTTTCAACATACCAGTAGGATCACTATACATGATTGGATTATTTCCACAATATGCATATAAGGTTAAATCATCCCATGAAGGGTCAGTACTCAAAAACCTTCCTATCATCGGATCGTAATATCTTGCATGACAGTAATAGAATCCTGTTTCATCATCCTTCAAATGTGAGGTAAACCTGAACTCTGTCTTATCCACCGTAGCAGCTTCATCGTACAATGTTTCCCCATACGGCAAGTACTCAATCATTTCAAAGAAATTTCCCTTCTTATCAGTCACATAACTGCTTGATCCCAGGTGATCCGGATGGAAATACATCGTATTCTGTTCTGTCATCGTTCCGCAGTTGTTCTTCATGCTGACTGTGCTCGCGATTCTCTGATTCCCCGCGAATACGTGTTTACTTATGACCGTTTTGTTTCTCACGATATAGTTCGCGCTGACATATTGTGTCTCGCCAAGTTCGCTCTTCTTGATTATTCGTTCTCCGTTTGCATCATATCTGTAATCCGTTGTGTGGAAGCTGTCCGTCGTTTTTATTAGACGATTCTCGTCATCCCAAACTAATGTCATCGTGTTCTTCGTTTCGGTATTCTCTCTCTTTATCATATTGCCGTTGTCGTCATACGTAAATACCATCGCGCCTGCTTTCGTTACAGCGTGCGGCTGTTTTCCACCGTATGTGTACGTATCATCACAGCTCAAATTTGATTCGCCTCCGTTCACTGCCTGCGTCTTCGTGAGTATATTACCGATCGTGTCATAAGCATACTTGCTCTTATAGCTCACTATATTCGGCCTCAGTATTCCTCCAGTCGTTCTCTCGACCTTTCCGCTTCCTTCTGTCAGTCTTCCCGAACTGTCATATTCGTATTCATGGACAGCGCGCTTCATACGTCCGTCAGTTCCGAGCATTTCGCTTTCTCTTTCCGTTACGTTTCCGGTCGCGTCGTATTCATATTCTATCGTCTGAAGTATGCTTTTAGCGTTTCTCGTTTCAAGCCTCTTCAGTCTGTGATTTCTTTCATCATACTCATAACTCGTTCCGGTTCCGTTACCGTATTCTATCCTTGTTCTCTGTCCGTTCAGATTATATTTTATACCGCTGACATACGGATTTCCCTTACTGCTTCCGACTCCGCTTAACTGAAGCTATTTCTTTTTTCTTCTCTTACGAGTAAAATGATCAGAATAAATCGTGGCATCAAATAAATTCAGAGTTTTTATCTCTTTAAATGGAATTATTTTTTGAAATATTTCCAAGGAATCATTTATTTCGACAGAATTGTTGCTTCTTAATACATTACTGACTTCGTCATATCTGGTTGTAAATATTATACGTTTAGTTTCTTCATCTCTATATCCGCTAAGCAATGGAGTCAGACCAATATCATTTCTAATTGTTGTAAAATCCAAAGTTTCACGGATATATCCGACATAAACCTTGTTATCATTCAAAGTAACACAAATGGGCATATCCAACATCTTAGATTTCAGCATCAATGAATCAAACAAAGATACTTTTTCAACGGTTTTCCGTAACGACATAATCCTTTTAAGTTTTCTTTCACTATTTGGTTTAATCCTGTCTAAAAACTTTTCGAAAAGAATTTTATAAGGAATCCAGCCGGCAATAATAGCTATTAAAATAATAGACAATAAATGTGCATTATTTTCTTCTCTGCCGCAAAAAACATTAAAAACTAAATTATAAAAATATGGAAAATATTTCTCTATAGGATGAAATTCAAAATAAGAAGCCAAGGTGTAAATTACTGTAGCTATAGAAACCGGAATTATACTGAATAATGCCACGTACAAATATTGAATCAGAGAGTTATATCTGTTATGGAGCTTATATGTAAGAATAACAAAATTTCTTGTAAAAAGATAACCGGCTATAAAAGCCGCTAATAAAAAAGGAGCCGAAAACAAAATCGACCTTTAATTAGACTTTATCGGTATTTTAGAAATAGCTTCAAGTTGCTTTTTACCGTTTTCAGAACTGGCTAAACTGTTAATATTACTATTAAAACTTATTTTACCAAAAGTCGATATTTGAATAGAATTCGGATCTTTTTCGAGCTTTTTTGCTATATATTCATCTATATGAACAGATTTCATATAATCCCCTCTTTCACACGTATCTAATTAATATAACAATATCCAAAGTGTCAATTGAAAAACAAAAAGATACCATTCAACATCTTCAATCAAATCCTGATTGAGCATCAACAGCATCCGGCAGAGCCGGTGCTATAAATTCATAAAACTATCCTTGAAAATATTCTCTCGGTTCAACTCTTTCAGCCAACATGCCCGCGTTGGATCATCATCATCCTGAAATATAGCACAAGGTTGGTCATGTGCTCACAATGGCCAACCTTGTATCACTTTTTTCCGTCTTACATGACAATGAGAAGCGATTCTTTATCGCACTTCGCGTCCGACTGCTAGGCGGCAACACGGTGCTAAAAACCGCCGAGAAAGAAACCCTGCTCTTTGGCAGAAAAATAAAGTAACTCAAAATTGGCGGAAACTTGTTGCTTTTTTTTTATACATTTCCATTATTCTACCGGGGTATATAAGATGGGAATCGTTCAGGTAATAGTTTTTTCTCTAACAGTCATACTTCTAGCAGGGTTCCTTCTCATTTTAAGGACAGTTCAGCTCCCCGGCAAAATCAAGAAGGCTGAAGAACTTTTCCGCATCGGAAATGAATCCGAAGCCAGTGAAATCGTCAAAAGAATCCTCGAACGGAAAAAAGACTACCCCCCTGCAAAATATCTCCGCGCGAGACTTCTTTTCAACCAAAAGCAGTATCTTCTTGCGATATCCGAATTTAATCAGATTCTTCAACTGCCCGAATTCAGCAAATTCATACGCGAACTCGATATTCACGTTGCGCTTGCCGAACTCTACAATCTCACTCATCAGTGGCAGAAAGAAGTTGAAGAATATAAAATGATTCTTTCGTTCGATCCCGAAAATATCGAAGCGAATCACCGAGTAGGAATTACACTTTACAAGCAGGGCCGTTTCCGCGATGCGAGAGACTCTCTGATGAAGGCAGTCGCGAAATCACCGAACCTCTTTGACTGCTTTCTTCCTCTCGGAATAGCGTGCTATAATCTCGGAGAATACACAAATTCCGAAGAATTTCTTCTCAAAGCCGCCGAAAGACCTCAGCAGAGCGGAATAGAAGAAGGTTATTATTTTTTAGGACTTATTTACAAGGGCAAAAAGGATTATGACACCGCTGTGAGGATGTTCGAAAGCGCCCGAAAAGACAAGAAGCTTTACATCAAGAGCATGTATAAAATCGGCGAAATTTATTTCGATACCGACAATTTTGACAAGGCCATAGCCCTTCTCGAAGAAGGACTTGGTTCACTCAAAACAAGAGATGAAGATTCTTTATCTTACAGATATCTTCTTGCTGAATGCTACGAAATGGAAAACAAGGTTCAGGAAGCAGTTCATCACTGGGAAAAAATACAAAGCGAACACCCTAGTTTCAAGAATACTCCGATGAAGCTAGAGGAATACAAGGCAATCGTAAACGACGAAAGCATGAAAACCATATTCTCCGCCACCACCGATGATCTTCAGCCTCTTCTTGCGGAAATTGTTTCAAGATTGAATTACAACATCATCAGCAAAACGATAATAAACTCAAGCCAGATTTATTTCAAAGCATACAACACAAAAAGAATCAACGAACCGCCGATTCTGATATTCTTTATCAGAACTACGCGTGAAATTTCCGAAAGCCAGATCAGCCGTTTTGCGGGTCTTGTAGCTGATGAAAAATGTAAAAACGGAATTTATATAACGACTTCAAAATACAGCCCTAAGGCTAAAAGCGCTGCGAACGCCAAAGGCATTGAGATACATGACCGGGATCTTATAATTAAAACGCTTGGAAAGTATAAGACAAAAAGTTAACCAACTATCGAATTAAAAGGATGAAAGAATAGATAAAATTCTCACAGAATTATTTCTTCACCTTCGCGGGCTCCGTAAACACGCAGTCCGTTTCCGGCTTCTTTTCTCGCTTCTTTTACCATTTTATCGATATCTTTGTCAGTGTGAACAGGATCATGATGAAAAGCCGAAAGAGTCTTTACACCGTATTCCGAACAGATTTTTACAACCTGATTGATTGAAGAATGTCCCCATCCTATTTTTTTTGAATACTCCTCTTCAGAATACTGACAATCTGCAATAACCATGTCAGCATTTTTAATCAGATGTCCGATATTTTCCCAGTTATACTGAGCCATATCCTTATTCGGCAGAATTTCATTGTCTGTAAGGTATGCCAGAATCTTCCCTTCATAAACAAGTCTGAATCCGAGCGAAAGCCCCGGATGCAATAGATGTGTAAAAAGGATGTCAGTTTCGCCTATTCTGAATTGATTCTGCGTAAGTTCAAAGAAATTAACATCCGCCGCCAGTTCATAAATGGTTACGGGATGATACTCGCGGTGCATCTGGACCATTATCAGCTTTTCGAGAGTATTAACAGTATGACCGCCGTAAAGATTTATTGTGTTTCCGGGAATGTAAATATGTGGAAGAAAAGGAAATCCCTGAATATGATCCCAATGAGTGTGACTGATGAGGATATTTATATCAATGGGCTTGTCGCCGAATTCTTTAAGAAGACTCATGCCGAGCCCGCGTATGCCCGTGCCGGCGTCCAGAACAATTATTGAATCGCCGCATCTGACTTCAACACATGAAGTATTACCGCCGTATTTATAATACTCGGCACCCGGAACGGCAATTGAGCCTCTTACGCCCCAAAACTTGACCTTCATTCCGTCATTGGTTTTTCCAAACATATGGATACCGCCCCGTCAGTTAAAATCAGTAATAAACCACGAGCCTTCCGTCCCGCTTAAGTTTCTCGATTCTGCCTTCCGAGTCTATTTGGACAGACAGAATAAATTCCGCAAGCAGTTTTCCATTATTCGGTTCAACTCTTTGAAAAAGTTTGTCATAATAAAATTTTTCGAGCAACCCGCCCAAATTTGAGAATCCCCAGACAATCCCGTTACGCGTTTCGATTCTGTCTGCAGGGTATTCCTTTCCGTCGGATTTATTTATAAATGAGACTTTAATTTCCGATTTTTCAGCATTTTCCGGGATATTGAAAAAAAAACCTGCAGTATCGCCTTCAAAATATATCGAGTTAAACAGAGTCTTATAATCATTTTTCACACTCTGACTGCCGGAAAACTCTTCCCGGAAATCAAATTCCAGTTCTGATGAAATATTCCGGTCAAATGATTTCGGATCTGTGCTGAAATATATTGTATCAAATCGATTTGAACACGAAAAGATGCTGAATATAAAAATGCTAACGAGTAATTTCAATTTTTTTCCAGCTGTTTAACAATAGATAATCCTCATTGGTAACAAGAGAATATTTACTGATATATCCGTTAAATTTATTTATAAATGATTCTGCAAAAAACATTTTTCCGTCTTTTATAACGAGACTTTCACTGAAAATATCAGAATCATATTTTACGTCTACATCATTATCCTGAACAAGTCTTACGAAAATGACTTCAAAGAGATCAACCGCTTCCTTAATTTTATAATCAAAAGGATCAAGCACTGTAAAAGCTGCAGTAAAATATGCATACCGTAAAAACCTGAATATCCCCTGCGGTATTAAGAAAGTGAATTCACCCAGGGAATCGGCTATGATTTTATCGTAAACTTCAATGTCGATATCATCAAAAAGAGCATATGTAAAAAAACCTTCATCCTGGCTTTTATGCGAAACTTCCTTAAAAAGCGGTATTGTTTTGAATTCACTGATATCATCATCAGACGGATAAACCGGCAAAAGATACGATTTATAGTAAAATCTGTCAGTGCGGTAGGACGGATAATTGAAATTATCGCCTTTTTCTATCATTGAATCAGGATTTCCTGAAAATTTAAAATCTATTTTGAAAAGATGAATAAAATCAAAAAATCTTCCCTTATATTTTTTTGCAAAATGAATAAAAAGCGTTTCAGCCGCAGGTTTCGGCTCAAAAATCACCGAATAATTATCTAAAAACCCGGGTATAATTTCCATTATTCTTTCAGAAAGCACAATCTTCTGATCCCGGCTGACTCCATTCACTGAAATGCGCGGAACTTCGATACTTCCATCGAATTTATAAAATTCGTTCTTTCTCTCATTTAGCAGAACTTCACCGTATACATTTTCTTTTTTACTTTGATCTGCCCTAACTATTTTAGATTTTTCCGCTGTCAATGAGCACCTTCCGTTATTATTATCGATTTTAATCATATATCTTCAAGACATT
>Ga0208040_1001688_pt1 | contig 21116 bp, 22 predicted proteins | sample AD_UKC083_MetaG_FD_184431 | JGI IMG/M metagenome (GOLD analysis project Ga0208040, IMG submission 184431) | Active sludge microbial communities of municipal wastewater-treating anaerobic digesters from USA - AD_UKC083_MetaG (SPAdes) (version 2) | ecosystem: Engineered > Bioreactor > Anaerobic >...
GCTGTTGAAAATAGATATAACGAAAGATTGGCTACTTTGAAAAAAAGATTATCTAAACTTGCAATATTTTCTACGCTTTCAATCTTTGTTGCCGGTTTAGCTAGTTTACTGCTTTTTGAAATTCCAATTGCAAGCTGGGTTCGGGGTTATTTCAGCCCATGGTCAATAGTAGCTGATCTTGCTATACCTACCGCATTGATGTTTATCCTTGTCTGGATGATTAAGCCACCTTCAGGAAATAATTTAGAATCAGTAAAAGAAGAGGTTTCAAAAGTTGTTTACAAAGTAGATGAGTTAGATATTTACGAAGTTAAGCTTAAGAAAAAAATTAAGAAATTTCTCAATTTTATATTCGCAATAATTTACCTAACAGGAGGTATGATATCTTTGTACGGTATATATTGGGTTTTTAAGATTGCAGATGTTCCATGGACTTCTCTGTACATAAACACCGGAAATGTGGCTATGATAGTTTTTTCTGCCATGGTAATAAGACAAAGATCAAGAGAGTTAACAATAGTTGAAAAGGAAAATATTATCGAATTCATTCTGGATTTCTTCTCAATACCTCTGGCAAAAATAGGTGGGTGGTTATCAGCTAAATGGAAAGAATACAACATTGTAAGTGTGTTTTTTATAGCTTTGGTTGATTTCCCCTTTTCAAGTTTTGTCGCAATGATAGAAAGCTGGAGAAATTTTATAAAAGAGAAAAGGTCAGAATTAAACTAACCCCTATCCTCAAAATTCATTTTAAATTAAGTTTTTAATTTAGTATGGCTATCGACAGATTAAGAACAGAGGCAAACGATACCCACAAAATATAAGGAATCAAGAGATATGAAGCTTTTCGATCTATTTTCCTAAATAGAATTATTGTATAGAGTATTGCAAACCAGAGTACGATAATCTCGATAAAAGCTAGGGGTGGGTTTTTTAACCCAAAAAATATTATTGACCATAAAGTATTCAATAAAAGTTGCACAAAAAATACCTTGAGAGCTTTAGATCTTCCTTCGTTTTTTCAGATAACCAAATGATAGAAACCGATATTCCCATCATTACAAAAAGAGTCGTCCACACAGGAGCGAATACCCAGCTTGGTGGGTTTAAAGGAGATTTATTAATAGTTGTGTACCAGCCTTTTACCGCGGGCGCCGTGAATAAAGAACCAATAATTCCAGCCATTTGGCAGACTAATATGAACACAATGTATGTAATTGTTCTTTTATTTTTCATATCTAAATTGTATTATTTTTGGCTATTTTAAAAGGATGCCATATAATAAATTACATGGCTGCCTATTTAATAAAATTTTTCTTCGGGGTAATTATTTTACTTTTAGCCACGCAGTTATTTGTAAAACTTGCGGTTAAACTTTCTGAAGTTTTTAGGTTATCTCCATTAGTAATAGGTATGTTAGTGGTATCTTTTGGCACTACGTTACCCGAACTTTCAGTTTCAATCACGTCTTCAAGCTCGGGAAGTGTCGGGTTAGCCGCCGGAACCATTCTTGGTTCAACAATCGTAAATTTTATATTAGTGTTACCCGCGGCAATTTTATTGGGAAAAGATATAAGAATTGGTACTACAAAGACCCAGAAGAATGCAATGGTGTTAATTATCGCAACGATTTTGTTTGTTTTACTACAGCAGCTGCCTATCCCACCGTTTGTTTCAGGATTAATCTTATTGTTTGGGTTGTTAATTTCAAATTATCTTGAATATAGATGGGGAGCGTTGGGAAGACTTCAGGAAGATAAAACAGTAATAGATTTATTTAAAAAAAGAAAAATTACACCCGACCTGATTTTTGGTTTATTTTTTTCGGTTATTTGCGTTACTGTGGGTGGTCTTTTAGTAGTGAGATCCATGGAAGATTTAGCTGTTATATCAGGATATTCCACCACTGTTTTAGGTTTAACTTTAACAGGAATTGCCACCTCCCTGCCCGATATTTTTACAGCAGTGATGAGTCAGAAAAAGGACGAGGATAAGTTAACCATAGGGCATATCACAGGCGGTAGTCTGTACAATCTTTTATTTATTGGCGGAGTCACTAACGTTTTAGGAGCTGATATGAATTTGGGTATTACTGAGACGCTTTTTTTATTCGGAACAGTATTTTTATTTCTTTTAATAATAAGATTTTATAAGGATAAAAATATACCTAAGTGGGTAGGTCTGGTGTTACTGTTAATTTTCTTTTTGTACATATACACCACTTCTTTTTTAGGTAAAAATTTTTAATTTAAATTTTACCTCGCTCTCGTTTTATGTTTCTGATACCCTGAATTTATTAATCAGGCATTGACGCAGTAATCAAAAATTAATAGACTAAGTTAATGCCCAAAAACCTAAATGTTCTTTTTTCACCAAAATCTATAGCTATTGTCGGAGCTTCAAGATCACCTAAAAAGGTTGGGGCGGTAATTCTTAAAAATCTCATTGAATCAGGATACAAGGGTTTTTTATATCCAATTAATCAGGAAGCCAAGACTATTAGCAAAATTAAATGTTATAAAAGAATTCTAGATCTTCCGGAGACACCTGATTTAGTTATTATTTCAATCCCCTCACCCTTTGTTTCCCAGATATTGAAGGAAGTGGGTGAAAAAGGTTCTAAGAATGTAGTAATTATTTCAGCAGGGTTTAAAGAAACAGGTGCGGAAGGAGAAGCACTTGAAAAAGAAATTATTTCCATTTCAAAAGATTTTGGAATAAACATTTTAGGGCCTAATTGTTTAGGTTTTGTAAATAACGAAAATAATGTTAATGCTACATTTGGAAAAGCTAATTCCCTTAACGGTAACTTAAATTTTATAACCCAGTCGGGGGCTATTGCCACTTCGCTTTTTGACTGGTGTAGTTCGGTAGGAATTGGTTTTTCAAATTTTGTGACTTTGGGAAATAAAGCAGATATTAATGAAAACGATGTTATGGAATATTTATTTGAAAAATATCACGGCTCTTTAACTTCCCTGTCTTATGAAAATGATTCTAGTACTCATCCGTTGGGTTTATATCTGGAATCGATTGTTAATGGAAGGGGGTTTTTGGAAATATGTAAAAAATTTACCAAACACGAACCTGTTTTTATAATCAAGCCGGGTAAAAGCCAGGCCGCCGCAAGTGCAATGCAGTCACATACTGGTGCTATTGCTGGGGCTGATGATGTTTTTGATTCAGCTTTAAAAGAAGCTGGGGTTATAAGATGCAATTCCTTAGAGGATTTTTTCGATTTATCAAAAGCATTTTCATGGGCCAACTTACCTTCGGGATCTAGAGTGGCAATTATTTCTAATGCCGGAGGCCCTGCAGTTATAAGTGCTGACAGCGTTGTAGAAAATGGCTTAGAGATGGTAGATCTCGGGGAAGAAACAAGAAAAAAATTATTAGAAGTACTTCCAAGATCTGCGAGCATTATGAATCCGGTAGATGTCTTGGGTGATGCTTTGGCCCAAAGATATGCTGATGCATCGGAGATAGTTCTTAAAAATGAAAACTGCGATGCTTTGGTAGTGCTTCTAACTCCACAAATAATGACACAGATAAAAAAGACTGCAGAGATGATTGGCGATGTTTCCAAGAAATACCAAAAACCGGTTTTATGTTCATTTATCGGAGGGTCTCTAGTTGGCGATGGTGAGAAAATTCTAAACAATATGCATATCCCATCATTTAGATTTCCCGAAAGAGCGATATACGCTTTAGGTAAAATGCGGGAGTTTAAGAAAAGACAAGAAGAAAACACATCTACCCAGATGGATATTTATCAGGTTTTAAATTTTGATGTTATGCCTGAAAAGGTTAATAAATTGGTAAAAGAAGCTATCGATAAGAAGCAACCTGCCCTTAACAACATTGAATCTGATATTGTGATTTCAGCAATTGGTATAAACACACCCCCAACTTTGGGTGTGGAATCCTTAGAAGATGCCAAAAAATTTGCCATTGTTCAAGGTTATCCCTTGGTTTTAAAACTCTCTTCTCCAGGACTACTACATAAGAAAAATGTGGGCGGGGTTGTTTTGAATATTAAAAATGAGGATGAACTTGAAGAGGCATGGGATATTTTGGAAAGAAAAAAACGTAGTTTATCTCCAGAAATATTAGCTACAACTAACTTTCAAGTACAGAGAGAAGTTCCTTCGGGAACCGAGGTAATTGTGGGAGTAAAAAGTGACCCGACGTTTGGACATTTTATGCTTTTTGGAGCCGGAGGTTCATTAGCTGAGTTAATTTCTGATAAAAATATCGCGCTTCTTCCGATGGATCTTAACAAAGCCAAAAAACTTGTAGAAGGTTCGAAAATTTTTAAATCATTAAAAGATAAAGATGGAAAAACAGATTATGCCTTAGAAAAACTTTATGAACTTATGGTTAAAGTAAGCAAGGTTGTTGAGGGTGAGCCCGGAATTCAGGAGATAGAAATAAATCCTGTGATTATAAATATTAACGATGTGTGGGCAGTAGACACAAAGGTAATTTTAAGAGAAAATAAACAGATGCCCCAGGGCCCGAAGTTTAAAACTGCAAAAGTATTAAAAGCTGAAAACCTAACTCCAAAAATGCACTTTTTGGAATTCGAAACAGAGGAAGAATTTAAAGTAATTCCCGGACAATATTTAAGTGTAAAGGTTTCAGATTCCAGAGTAAATTGCTACTCTGTTGCTGGTTTTAAAAATCCTAATAGATTTAATTTACTCGTAGATTCAACTCCCGGTGGTCCCGGATCAAAGTTTTTTGAAAGTTTAAAGGTTGGGGATAAGATGACGTTTTTAGGGCCTTTTGGAAATTTCACATTAAAACAAGACGAAGATGTTGAAAATATGCTTTTCTTTGCAACAGGTTGTGGTACAGCTCCATTAAAATTTATGTTAGAAAGCGCTTTGAAGGAAGGTAAAAAAGATAGAAAAATAAAACTTTATCTTGGGGTAAATAATTATTGCGATGTTTTTTTTAAAGATTATTTTAGTGATTTGCAAAAAGAATATGAAAATTTTTCTTATGAAATTGCGGTAAATAATCCTGATCCAAAATGGGATGGCCCCACAGGTTTTATAACTGAATTGGTAAAAAAAGATTTCTCAGACGCTTCAAAATGTTCCGCTTATTTGTGCGGGAATAAATTTATGATTGAGGATGTTTCGAAAGTTTTAATAGAAAGAGGTTGCCCGGAGGAAAGGATATATTTCGAAAAATATGGTAAATAAAGATGATGTAGTGTCAGTAAAAATAGGAGGTCCGGCAGGAACAGGTGTTAAATCTGTAGGTTTGATGTTGGCAAAAATAGCAGCAAGGTCGGGTTACCAAATTTGTGATAACACAGAGTATCCGTCTTTAATTAGAGGTGGTCACAATGTGATGCAAGTAAATTTTTCAGAAAGAGAAGTTACATCACCAAGAGTAAAGTCTGATCTTCTAATAGCTTTTGATCAGTTAACAATTGACCTGCATTTTTCAGAAATCGAAAGCGGGGGAGGAATAATTTTTGATTCAAATTCAAAAATGGATGTTTCAAAAGTTTCAAAAGACGTTTCCCTTTACGGTATTCCTTTAAAAAAACTAGCATTTGAAGCCGGTGAAAAAAATATCTTTTTAAATATTGTGGCTTTGTCTTCCGCAATTTGTCTTTTAGGTGGAAATATTGAAACATTTAAAAAATTAATCGAAGAAGAATACGGTGATAAAGGAGAAAAGATTATTGAGGCTGACAAAAAAGCCGCTGATTTAGGATACAACTTTGTTTTGGATAATTTTAAAAATGACCTTCACGATTATATGACTGTGATTGATTCTTTTAGTTCCCCTGCTCCTTATATGGTTATAAGTGGGAATGAGGCGGCCGCTTTAGGTGCTATATCCGCAGGTATGCAGTTTGCCGCAATATACCCAATGTCTCCCATCAACAATATCCTCCATGTCTTGGCCGCCAATCAGCAGAAATTTGGTTACATTTACAAACAACCAGAAGATGAGATATCGGCAATAAACATGTCCATCGGCGCGTCTTTTGCTGGAGTTCGTTCTATGACCGCAACTTCAGGAGGTGGATTTTGTTTGATGACAGAGGCTTATGGACTTGCGGGAATTACCGAAACACCTTTGGTAATAGTTGAGGGGATGAGAGGTGGCCCTGCCACCGGTCTTCCTACTTGGAGTGGGCAAGGTGACCTTCAAATGATTTTGCACTCTCATCAAGACGAATTTCCAAGATTAGTTTTAGCTCCTGGAGATGTTGAAGAAACTTACAATCTCACAGCAAAAGCTTTTGATTTGGCTGACAAATATCAAACTACCGTAGTTGTTTTGTTAGATAAAAATATTTGTGAAAACGACAGAACCGTTTTATTTCCGGATGTTTCAAATATAAAAATTGATAGAGGAAAGTTTACAAAAGAAAAAGTTGAAGATTTCAAAAGATATGAATTTTCAGAAGACGGTGTTTCTACAAGAAGTATTCCAGGAGTTGGAAATTATTTTCTTGCTAACTCTGATGAGCATGATGAATACGGTTATTCCACAGAAGAAATTGAACTTCGAAATAAAATGATGAAAAAAAGAATGCAGAAGCTTATTACATGCGCTCAAAACGACATGCTAGAACCAGAAGTTTTTGGTCCTGAGAATGCTGATATAACGGTACTTTCGTGGGGTAGTAATAAAGGAAGTATTATCGAAGCTGTTAAACGTTTTTCTAATGTAAATTATGTTCACGTTACATGGATGAATCCTTTTCCCGCAGAATTTTTAACAAAGGTTTTATCTAAGGCTAAGCATGTAGTTGATATTGAGTGTAATTATTCCGGCCAACTAGCAGATCTTGTAAGAGAAAAAACAGGAATTGATATAAAAGATAGATATTTAAGATCAGACGGCAGGGTGATTTATCCGGAGGAAATAGTAGAGAAATTAAATTCAGTGGAAGGAGTTAAAAAAATATGACACTAGAAGAATTGAAAACTCCATATACTCCTAACTGGTGTCCTGGATGTGGAAATTTTAATATTTGGGCTGCTTTTAAAAATGCGGCAGTAAAAGAAGGTTGGGATAATACTAATACAGCTTTAGTTGCAGGAATAGGTTGCCACGGACATATTTTAAATTTTGTAAAACTTACATCTTTTGAAGGTTTGCATGGTAGGGCAATTCCTGTGGCTTCCGGTCTAAAAATGGCAAACCACAGACTTAATGTTTTTGCTCATGTTGGCGATGGTGACTGTTTAGGTGAAGGTGGTAATCATTTTGTTCATGCGGCCCGAAGAAATCATAATATTACAGTACTTTTGCACGATAATGCTCTATATGCTTTGACTGCCGGACAGACCTCTCCTGCTACTGGAAAAGGTGTGAAAACTAAATCTACTCCTGCAGGAAACCCCGATGAGCCGATTTATCCTATGGCTTTGGCAATTGCCTCTGGGGCTACGTTTGTTGCTCGGGCTTATTCTGGTGACATGCCAAAACTTACAGAGCTAATTATTGAGGCTAATAAACACAGGGGTTTTGCGTTTATAGACATTCTTCAGCCGTGTGTCACTTTTAATAAAATATGTACACATGCAATGTTTCTACAAAATACTTATTATCTTGGAAAAGACTATGATCCGACAAATAAAAAAGAAGCTTTTGAGAAAGCTCACGAGTTTGGGGAAAAGAAAATTCCCGTTGGTATTTTTTACAGAGAAGAAAAACCAACCGTAGAGGATGGTTACCCACAAATTTCAGAAATTCCGCTGGTTAATCAAAAACCAAAATTAAACAGCCTTACTGATTTATTCAAAAAATATACTTGATAAGGTAGTATTTAATTAGTCAGATAATTTAAAAAGGATTAAAAATGGAAGATAAAGAAGTTCAAATTGGAAAGTATAAAGTAAAAGTTTTAAGAGATGTTTGTATTAGCGCCGCCTCTTGTGTAGCTTTTTCCCCGGCTGTTTTTGAATTAGACGGAGAGTCAAAAGCTGTTATAAAAGATGGGGCGACCGATGAAGAAACAAACATTTTACTTGCAGCTCAATCATGCCCAACAGGTGCTATTGTAATAACTGATGCCGAGACAGGTGAGAGAGTTTGGCCTAAGTAAGAAGTTTTTTTCAAATATAGCATTTTTCGTAAAACAGCTACCTTACTTGTATTCAGTATTGCCAAAATACTTTACCAAATGTAAAAAGAAAGTATGAAGATTTATGTATTCGGAAATGAAGATTTAGATTTTGATAATAAAGCCATCATTGTTTCGAAAAAACTTGAAAAAGCCATAAAAAATTGTGATTTTATTTATGTTAAGCCAAATCAAGACCTTCCATTTGTGGGTGAGGAAGAAGTTGTAATTATGGATACAATTGAAGGGATTGAGGATATAACGGTAATAAATAATGATCAGGTTAAGAATATATCACTTGAAAAAAGAACTACCGCACACGATTTTGATTTAGGCTTCCAACTCAAGTATTTAAAAAAGATAGGGAAGATTGGAAAAGTAACAATAATTGGTCTGCCGATGCAAAAAGACGTAGATTATTTACGAATCCAATCAATCTTAAGGAAGTTAGTTGCACAGGACATACAGGGATCATAAGCTCGGATTATACTTTCCGCATCAAATTTTAATTTTTCTTCGTCTTTATCTAAGTTTTCATTAAAATATTTTTTAAGGTCGTTCTCTATTGCTATTTGATTCTGAGAAGTTGGTACAATCACATCGTAATCAACGACTACCCCTTTTTCATCTATCACCGCTTTGTGATATAGAGTTCCTCTTGGAGCCTCTATTACACCAATCCCAACCCCAGCTTTTAGTGGTTTTTTAATTGGTTTTTCATCAACGATTTTTATGTTTTTCAAAATTTCTATTGCATCATCTACACAATGAAGTATTTCTATAGCTTGTGCCAAATTGTTGTGATAAATATTTTTCGAAGGAAACACATCAAGAAATTCTTTTGTGTTTTCTAAAGTTCTTGGATTTAGCTGGTCTTTATTTAAATTAATTCTTGCTAAAGCGCCTAAAACATAATTTCCGTGATTATCTGAAAAAACGTACCCTTCTGATTGTGAATATGGAACTACCACAACATCAAAATGTTCTAAGAATTTATCAGGAGGTATTTTTCTACCGTCTAAACTAATCAGAGTACCTTCGAGAAAATCAAATTTGCTCTCATTTCTTAAAGCTACATAATCTACATCTTGCTCAAGAGAAGCGTCGTAATTGTAAAAAGCTTTAATTCCTCTTAAAACCTGTGGTCTTATTTTTTCTAATCTTTCTAAAAGTTCTGGAAATTTTGATTCGTCAGGTAGTTTTAAAAATCCTCCGATAGTTGGTATAGGTGCATGTATAGCAGCACCTATAACTACTTCTGATATATCAGTTCCTAGTTGTTTTATATCAAAAGAATCGTGAAGAAGAGTGTGGCCCAAATTATCGTGGTCGTCGGGAATGTCCAAAATTGAATCTAATCCTAATAAATCTGGTAGAACAAAAAAATATAAATGAAGGGCATGATCCCTAATCATTAGTGCATCATAAGCCAATCTTCTTAAAGTTTTAGTTTGTTCAGTAACTTCGATTTCCTGCGAATTTTCTATTGCTTTGATTGTGGCAAAAAGGTGTGCTACCGAACATGTTCCGCATATCCTTGATAAAAAAGATGGGGCGGAGATTAGAGGTTTTTTCTTTACTGCATCAGTATAAAATCTTCTGGAATCCTGAATTTTGAATTTCACATCAATTACTTTTCCGTTTTCAATTGTGACATCAAGGCCTGCGGAGCCTTCAATTTTAGTAATATTTTCGATTGTAATATTTCCGCTGTGCATTTTTATATTATATTAAATAACTTTAAATATTTATCCATTACGGATAGGAATTTTGTCACATTCATCGGACACCCCTCTATCTTATCGTCTACTTTTACCACATCTTCGAGTTTTTGTACCTTTTTATTATAGTCAAAATGCTCTAAATACCATCTAATTCTGTCATCAATATCTTTTTCTTCAAAAGCATTTCTGCTGGCCGAGGGCATTCCTGTACAGGCGCATTGTCCTACAGCTACAACATATTTTGCATTATCTCTTATTTTTTTTACTTCATCTTCTTGAGTCTTTGATGAGATAGCTCCTTCTACAAATGCTACATCAAGGTCTTCCGATTCGTTTTTGGTTTTTAAAGGTCTGATGTATTTGAAATCTATGAGTTTCTTCCACTCGTCAAAGTGTTTATTTAAAAGTTCAGTAAAAAGTATAGTGCTGTCCTCACTGCACGTAAAACAAAACCATCCGATTGCTAATTTTTTATTTTTTTGAATTTGGGAGGCTTCCATTTTTTAATTTTTTTAATACCGGAACATTAAATTTGTACTTATCCAGTATTAAATAAACAATCTCAACTATACCCAAGGTGTTGAAGAACAAAATAACTGCAAAAAATATTTTATGATTATTTTTTGATGCTCTCCAAAGGGTGTAGCCTTTCAAACCAACAAGTATAAGCGTTAGTAAAGTAAACAAAGCAGGGTTCATATTTTTTATAAATTCCATAGTTGAATTGTATCAGATTTATTTTTACTTATTTAAGATAAGTTAATGTGTTTGTTTGTAAATATAGATTTTTAGTTTTATCATTTATGTATGAAAAAAACATTCTCAATATCAGAAGCCATTTCGTTCGGTTGGAGAACTTTCAAGTCAAATTGGAAGTTTTGGATTGTTGCATCTTTGATAACCGGTATGGCCACCGGGTCCTCAAGTTTACCAGGTGTCGGTAATTTAAATAGATCAAGTTCTACACAGACTTCTTCTATTACTAAAACGGTAGGTCGGGATTTACCTTACCCAAAGGAACCGATTATTTATGATAAGGTACTTGGAGCTAGTACCGCTGTCCAAAAATTACCTATGTCAGATAAAGGACAATCTTCAAACTCGATGTTTATATTAATTCCTTTTGTAATCATTACAGTCGTCGGATTTGTAGCTGTTGGTGTTATAGGAATATTAGTATCAACAGCACTTAGAATGGGTTATGTAAATCTAACTTTGGATTCTGTCAGAAATAAACAGGTTTATTACAAAACAATATTGAATCAGATGAGTTTAAAAAAAGCATGGAGATTTTTGATAGCGAATTTTCTTGTTACATTAAACATAATAGTTGGCTTAATTCTCTTTATAATCCCAGGAATTTTATATGCTCTAAAATACTATTTTGTTTCGTACTTAATTGTTGATAAAGATATGAAACCAAGAGAGGCTATGAAGGAGAGTGGTAGATTAACAAAAGGTGTGAGGTTTAAACTCGTTTCTTTAACAGTCGTTTATTTTCTAATTGCTATTTTAGGATTTTTAGTTTTTGGGGTTGGCGTAATTCCTGCTTCTATAGTTATTTCAATTGCTAATGCTTATATTTTTAATAAACTTCTTGAACAGAGTGAACCCGCGGTTGTTCCTCCAAGTCCTATAATTCCCGATGTACCTGCTATTGAGACGCCACTTCCTCCATCTATTGAAGTACCTTCGATTAATTCAGGAAATCTTTTGGCTGAAAACCAAACTCTTAATGAGAGTTCATCTATAAAAACAGAAAATTGATAAAAAAATTAGCGACAATCTTTGTTTTATCAAATGATTGTCGCTTCTTTTTTAAAAAGGTTTTGGTAAGCAGCACCCCCGGCCTTTATTATAGCAGTGATAATTTCCGCTTGTTCCTTCACAGCCCGGGCACTCACAATGACACTCCCCCTCTACATATGGCTCTCTATGCGGAGCTGGTATAGTTTTTCCTTGTGGAATCACTATATCGTAATTTAAGGGTAACGGTAACTGAACATCAACTCTCTTTCTCTTTCTCTTCATCTTCTCCTCTTTCTATTTTTTTGGATTATTGCCTGAATTTTATAGCACTCACTACAATATGTCAAAAACTACAGGATATTAAATATTTATAGGTAACTATTGTGTATGAGTTGTGTTGTAGATTAGTCCCAGCCTTTTGAAAGCATTTCTCTGATCTTATTTTTGTACTCACCAATTTTATCTTCTGCATCTTCCTTATCTTCTCTGGCGTCTTCACAGGAATCTTTAAAAAATTCTCTTGCTGATTCAGTATCAGCTTCGCAAGTCATTTCTATTCTGCTTTCGGCCGAATCACGCATCATCCTGTTTTTATCTAACTCAAAGAGATAATCCTCGAGCTTTACCATGTTATCCCATGAATAACATTTATTACTCTTAAACTCATCTTCCTCAATTTCAACTCTGTAACATTTTCTTTCGGTCACAGGCTCTGATTGTACTGTTGTATTAGTATTGTATTGTGTATTAGAGTTCTGATTAGTACTTGGTTGTTGTGGTGTTTGCTGTACTGAAGGTTCAGTTTTGGAAACGGTCTTTTTATTTCTTTCAAGTGAAGTCAGTTCTTTTATTAACTTTTCATTTTCTACATTTCTTTGTTGAAGTAAGCTGTATTCTTTTATTGGGCTTATTAGCTTGTCTTGTATTAAGTTACTTTTTGAGACCTCGTTGATAGTTAATCCAAATAATATTAAGAAAATGACATATGAAATAGTAATAACAATCAAACCTTTGTTAAAAATTTTATTTTCAACTAATTTTTTTTCTTTCATTTCTCTTATAAAGAAGGGTCGAAAAGATCTTCTGACTCAAAACCAAATAATCTCGCAGCTACTAGTCCCGGGAACGTTTGCACTGAGTTGTTATATCCCATTACAGTTCTGTTATATTCTTCCCTATAGGCAGCGATGAGATTTTCAATATTTTTTAAATCTTCGGTAAGAGAAAGGAAATTTTGGTTAGCTTTTAATTCGGGATTACTTTCCACTACCATCATTAATGACCTCAAGGTATTACTAAGCATGTTTTCTGTTTTAGCGGCTTCGGTAGCAGTGCTGGGTGTATTAACAGATGATCTCATTTCAGCTACACCCTTAAAGGTGTCTTTTTCATGAGTAGCGTAGTCTTTTGTTAGGTTGATAAGATTTTCTACAAGATCAGCTTTCTTCCTAATTTGTACGTTGATATCAGAAAGATCTGTTTTAACCTGATTTCTTTTTTTAACGAAATTATTATAAGTAGACCAGAGGTAAAGTAAGGTGAAAAGAACTACTACTAGAGCATACATTAGAATTGGTGATAAATATTCTTGCATAAGATAATTATACAGATGTTGGAAAAATAACAATACGATTTGCGCATTTGATTTGTTTATATTAAGGTCTACTTGGCTCGCCGACCGTAACCTTACTATAAACAAATATTTATCCCAATCTATCAAGGTTTTTGAAGATTTTAAATTGATGGCTGAGACAAGACAGGAGATTGATAAGTTGAACAATGTGGTGAAAATGAGTGAGTTTGCTAATTGATTAGTGAAGTAAACAAAATTTTGAGTCTTTAAGGTTCCATCTATAAAAACGATATGTCTTGAATTTATATCATTGAGCATTTTTTGATATGATTAAAAAGTATTAAATTAAAAGGAGGTTTTATGGGAGATGAAAAGGTTGATAATAACAGTTTGGAAGAGAAATTAACTTCTGAGCAGTTAGAGTCTTTTAATAACAGCGTCAGCAACCTTGGTAGTGTTTTGCATGACGAGTGGAGAAAGACACGTTTAAAGGAAGATGGTACATATGAGCCAAGGATAAAGCATACTAAGGATGAGGGTTGGATTGAATCTCACGGAACAGACGAGATTGACATTGCTAATACAAGTTTTGAAGATTTGCCTTCGGATTGGCAGTACGAAAATAGAGCTTCCGCATATGTGACAATGAGTTTAATATATGAAGCCGGCATGTCGGGAGAAAACTTAGATGATAGTTTTGTCGATAAAGCAAGTTCAAAATTACATGATGCTTGGTTGGACAGGAATGGTTCTTGGGCCCCTGCGGAACAAAAAGTTAGTTTTGACGAATTATCGGAGGAAGAGAAGGATAAAGATAGGGTGATTATTCAAAAGGGATTGGAGATAATAGGTAAGAAAGAGTGATAAATATTTTATAAATCTCTCTAGACATTGGCTGTGAGTAAAACATACATAGTTTTGTGAGATAAGGAATTAGTTTTTATATTAAGGTCTTCTTGGCTCCCCCGCGTGGACTCGAACCACGAACCTGCCGGTTAACAGCCGGACGCTCTACCATTGAGCTACAGGGGATCAAGTTAAAAAACACGAATCTATTTATTTATCAAACTTTCATCTAAAGAATTAACATTTCTTAAGCTCAATCGCAAGGTTCCCGAGCGAAGCGAGATGGTTCTTCCCATTGAGCTCAGCGAACTACTTACAGCGTAGAGATTATAGCAATTCAAATTTAAATCCTCAATTACTCTTTATTTATTTTTTTCAAACCGGTATCTTCTTCCATTCTAAATCTAAAGAACAAAGAAACCGCCAATATAATAAATAAAAGCCAATTTAGAATAAATCCGTAAACAACAGGCGATACTGTAGAAAAAGCTCTTACTATCATAGGTATTGTTGATGCATGTATACATATTTGAAAAGCAGACTTAAAATCAATTTTTTTTCTAGTAGAAATAGATGCAATATATACACCCACTGCTGAAATCAAAATTATAAATATTGAACCACCGACATATTCAAATAAAAAAGTTGGTATAAGCAATGCTAAGGGTAGAAGGTACGGTAGAAACCCGATTACCTTTTTCACCGTTTGCATTTTTTCATTCAAAAGATTCTTATCCAGTTTTCCATTCGGAATATTTTTAAGTGGTTGTGCAACCACACCTTCGGTATCTGTTTTACATAAAATATTTTCTGAATTAATTAAAAACATCGTGTTGTACTCATCAATTTTTTCAATTGTTCCCTCTTTATCAAAAACAAACAAATTCTGAGGTAACTTATTGTCTTTCCCTAAATCTATCTTTTTAATAATTACCGGCTCTTCCTTATTAGAACTCCACGAACCATCCTTAAATTCAATAACAAAATCTTCAGGAAAACCCTCCTCGATACTTTGATAAGAAATTTTTATTTCAGAAATATATTTTGGAAGGTAAATAATTGAGTATCCAATAACTGATATAACGGAGACTAAGAAAGATAAAGCTAAAAAATATTTTATTGAGAAATTAATTTTAGATTTAACGATGTCGTTGTAGTATTTTGGTGAAGATATGCTGTTTTTAAGAACATATACAAAGGTTTTTAGTTTTTTCATAAAGTCATTTTATCAGAAGGGATGGTAAAATGTATTTATGCAATATCAAATAACATCAGATAATATCGAACTGTCTCCAAGCATGGAGGCTTTAACGAAAGAGAAGTTTGAAAGGATAGAAAGCAGGGTGAAACATTTACCCGAGGGTTCGTGTTTTGCAAGAGTAGTTTTAAATTCAGTACCCGAGGAACAATTTGAAGCTAAAGTTAATTTAGATCTTAGCGGCAAAGAATATTTTTCTGATGAAACCGCTTTTACACTTGAAAATGCTTTAGTTGAGGTGGTAGAAGAATTGCTTGAGATGATTGAAAAAGATAGTATAGTCCAGCGCAGAAAGGATTTGAAAAAAGAAGTTGATTTGGAAGAGTTTTTGACAGACCAGGCACAGTAGTATAATACGATTTTTAGGTAATAAGCTTAGCGAAGTTGACCAAGAAAGGGGAGATTTAAGTACTTTAAAAAATTTACTTTGAAATAGGCACGGGTGATTAGCTCCTGTTGGAGTGAAACGACAACCGTTACCAACGTATAGTTGAAAATTAACTTAAAAATAAACGAGCTTTAGCGATTGAGTAAGTGTGAGAAGAAATTGGATTTTAGTTGGTGCGTTGGTAAGATTGGCAGAGCAAGCGTCTTTAGTAAGCGAACGTTAGTGAAGCTGACCAAGACGGGAGTTGAAGTTTGTTAACAACATTTACTTAGGGATTATTTAGGGTGATTAGCTCCTGTTGGAGTGAAACGACAACCGGAGATAATCTAGATAAAGAAACTTAAATTAGATGATTTGAGCGTAAGCGAAAGAGATAAAAGAAGATAGGTAAGGTTAAAACATGGGTGATTAGCTCAATTGGCAGAGCAAGCGTCTTTAGTCAACAAGCGGTAGCGAAGTTGACCAAGAGAGGTGAGGTTTAAGTGCGTTAAAAAGATTTACTTAGAAATCGTTATGGGTGATTAGCTCAATTGGCAGAGCAAGCGTCTTATACACGCTCGGTTCCAGGTTCGAGTCCTGGATCACCCACCAGAAAAGTGGGTATCATCCGCAGGATGGTAACTAACTCTATAGTGATACAGGACGAGAATGTCGGAGCGAACAAAGTGAGCGAGACGGGGTCGAGAGCCAAGAAGCTCTAGGAACGAAGTGACGTAGAGATACTTGGACTAGTGACCGAGTCCTGGATCACCCACCAGAAAAGTGGGTATCATCCGCAGGATGGATACCACAACTAAGATTTTAAATATTTCCTCAAAGCCTTATCCAATGTTTTTATCTTTACATTATAGATATTGGAGTATGTGACTATAAAACAATCAATGATACTTAACTTGGGTTTTCGTCCGTAGATATAAAGGATTTCTTTAAGACTATTCTTATCAGTTAAAACGTTATCATAGGAAATAATTGTAAATACGTAATCAATAATCATTTCTCTAGATTGTTTATAAAATTTCTCTAGAACAAAAACTGTTTCAAAAAATATTGGCAGTGGGATATGGACCTCGTCGGTATTGGCGATTATTTTTGTAAGTTCCGGGTTTTCATCAATTAGAGCTCTTATCAAAATGTTGGTATCTATAACAACTCCCTTAGACAACCGAACCTTATCATCTAACTTCTCGTTAATTGTTTTTCTTTTCATTTATGATATGTCTTTCCGTCCAAGTACTTTCTATCTTTTGTTTACTCAATTTGACATTAGAGTCCTTTAGTAGTCCCCTGAAATCGTCTATGGATTTAAGTTTAGATACTTTGATTGTTTCACCGGATTCATAAAAAACCAACCTGTCGCTTGGTTTAAGTTTTAATTTATCTCTTACCTTTATTGGTACTGTTATTTGATTTTGTTTAGTTAATGTTGCGTACTCCATATTAATGATAAAGTATCATATACATTAAAAATGTAAATAATTAATGAAAGAACTTCAGATAAGTTAGTTATGTTATTATATTAGCAGGGGGTGAAATTAATGTTAAAAAATATAATAAAATTCATAGTAAATGGTTTTGCAGTTTATGCCACAGCATATCTTCTTTCAGGAGTAACCGTTTCTTCATTCAAAGTTGCTTTAATTGTTGCCTTAGTTTTAGCAGCCTTAAATATTTTAGTAAAACCAATTCTTTTGATTCTCTCCCTTCCAGTAACTATTATAACTTTAGGTCTATTCACCTTTGTGATAGATGCTTTAATGGTGATTATTGTCTCAAAAATTGTTCTGGGATTTAGTGTAGACAGTTTCTTAACAGCAATTGTGTTTTCAATAGTATTGACAATATTTTGCACAAACTGATTGATTGAAGTTAGCCTAAAAATTAACCTTTTTAAAAAAGTATTTCGTTACAAAGTCTATTTTAGAGTGTTGTCAACTCTGTCTTATCCATTTTTTCCGGTTTTTTGATGTATTCTAGGTATTTTTCAGTAGTAGATTCTCTTTTATGTCCTGCAACCTTCGCTAAATAAGAGATATTCACACCGTTTTCAAGATGAAAAGCTACAAATGTATGTCTCAAGTCATTTACTTTTGCCTTTTCAATACCTGCAATTCTAAAAAACCTGTCTATAGTCGATCTGATATTTCTAATTAGCAATCCCTTTCCTGTCTTTGTAATAAAAAGATTCGCTGAAGCCCCTGATACATTGGCTCTATCTTTTTCTATATATTTCTTCACTGCTTCTGACGCAGGTTTATTAACCGGAATATTTCTCGATTCTTTGTTGTTTCTTTTAGGAATAAACAAAGAAGCTGTTTCATCCTTTATTTCAAAATCTTTCATTTCAATCCCGGCTAGTTCTGAAATAGTAATTCCTGTTTGAAGTAGAAGTTCAATCATAGCGTAGCTTCTGACATCATTTTTTGCAGAGTCTCTCAAAGCTCTGTACTCCATTTTTGAAAGTATTCTTGGAGCACCTGTTTCAAATTTTGGATGTTTCAATTGGGGTGAAATATCTTCTTTAAGATAACCTTCTTTTGCTAAATATTTAATGAAAGTTCTGGCTGCATTAGTTTTTCTGGAAATTGATTTTGGTGTGTAATTTTTCTCACCTAAATCCTTCATAAATGCAACAATTGGTTCAATTGAAATTTTTTCAACCTCATCAATTTTTTTAGACGACAAAAAAGATAGAAGTTGCTCAATGTCCTTGTTATAGGCAACAACCGTAGCTCCCGACTTTCCCTCGGACTTTAATTCTTCGATAAACTTTTTTTGTGCAATATCTAGTTTCATAATATTATTTTTTTGAGCAGATGTATTTTCTAAGGGGGCTTTTAGACAAAAGAAAATATTAAGTAAATTCTATGGGCTTATCTTACCAAAACCGTTGAAAACTGTCAATTAATTAACTATTATAGGTTTAATGTCCTCAATAAGCAGATTAAAATATATTTTAGGTATCGTATTTTTTACAGTGTTATCGGTAAACACCATCAAATCAGCACTAAATGTTTTAAAAAGTAAGGATAGGTTGGATCAGGTTAAAAATGAAGTAGCCGTGTTGGAAGAAGACAAGAAGAAGATAGAAGAGGAGATAGAGTTTAAAAAAACAGATGAATATATTGAAGAAAAGGCAAGGAACGATTTAAATCTTATTAAGCCGGGGGAGAAGGTCTATGTTGTGAAAACCACTGAAAAGGACACCGCAGGAAATGTTTTATCTGAAACAGACACTGCTGCTTCAGAAAAAGGTTTGGATAAAGGTAATGAGGAAAAAAAGAATGAAAATTGGTATTCCTGGTACAGACTTTTCTTTGATAATTAAGGATTTTGACACTTCTGGGTTTATCTGTTAGATTATCAAAGAATTAAAAAAACATCGCGGGATGGAGGAATGGCACCTCACCGGGCTCATAATCCGGGGGTCCTGGTTCGAGTCCAGGTCCCGCAACCAAGAAAAAAATAACAAGCACTTATAAAAGTGCTTTTTTTATTTGTGTTTAATCTTGTATAATACGGGTGCTATCTATTGAATCTTGCCAATGTAGCTCAGGGGTTAGAGCGGGCGTTTCATAAGCGCTAGGTCGGTGGTTCAAGTCCACCCATTGGCACCAATAAATTGAAGATTTTGAACCCGGTATTTTTATGAAAAAATCCTTCTTTTAATGTATACTCTTAAAGCTATGGCAGAACAAAAAGAAAAAAATCAAAAAGATAATAAAAAACAATCAAAAAACGGCAAAAAAACCCAAAAAATAAAATTGCCTAACAAAATGGTAATTGAGGTAAAAAGACCAAACATTTTCACCAATGTATTTTTCTACATATTTCTACTATTTGCCGCTTACATGATTTTTGGATCAATGAAAGATAGTGTGCTGGTTCAGGAAGAGATTCCAATTGGTCAGGTAGTAAATTTAATAAATGAAGAAAAAGTACAGGACGTCATTGTTACCGGAGATAAAATAGAAGTTCTGGAAAGAAGTGGTACAAAAGTATATTCCAAAAAAGAAACCTCAATAAGTTTTGATCAGATTCTAAGCAACAACAACGTCGACAGGTCAAAAATTTCCGGAAAATTAGAGGTAAAACAACAAGTTAGTATAGGAGAAATTCTCTCTCCCTTACTGATGTTCGGACTTCCTTTCTTGGTTCTTTTTTACTTTTTAAGACAAATGAAAGGTCAGAACGGAGATATTATGTCTTTTGGAAAATCACGAGCAAAGCTTTTTGTTAAAGGTCAACAAAAAATTACATTTAATGATGTCGCAGGTTGTGAGGAAGCCAAAAGAGAAATGGCTGAAATAGTTGATTTTCTTAAATTTCCTACAAAATACAGAAAACTTGGGGCAAGAATTCCAAAAGGAGTTTTACTGGTAGGCCCCTCGGGGGTTGGTAAGACTTTATTAGCCAGAGCAATAGCCGGGGAAGCGGAGGTTCCTTTTTTTAGTGTTGCCGGGAGCGAGTTTATGGAAATGTTAGTCGGTGTAGGATCATCTAGAGTGAGAGATCTTTTTGCAATGGCCAGAGAAAAACAGCCCAGCTTAATTTTTATTGATGAAATTGACGCTATCGGAAGACAAAGAGGAATGGGAATTGGAGGAGGCCACGATGAGAGAGAACAAACCCTAAATCAAATTTTAACCGAAATGGACGGTTTTGATGTTAGAACAAGCGTCATCGTGTTGGCAGCAACAAACAGACCGGATATGCTGGATTCTGCTTTAATCAGACCCGGAAGGTTTGATAGAAGAATTTCAATCCCCCTTCCTGATTTAAAAGACAGAGAAGAGATAATTAAAATTCACATGAGAGGAAAGCCAATAAATCCAGATGTTAGTGTGGAAAAATTGGCTAAAAAGACAGTAGGTTTCAGTGGGGCTGACATTGAAAATATGTTAAACGAAGCTGCAATTCTTACTGCCAGGGAAAACAGAGAATCCATTACCGACAAAGATTTAGATGAGGCATCGTTAAAAGTTACTATTGGTTCAGAGAGAAAAACATTGCAGAGTGACGAGGAAAAAAGAATGACTGCTTATCATGAAGCAGGCCACGCTCTCGTTGCAGTAAATGTAAAAGATATGGATCCGGTTCAGAGAGTTTCTATTGTTGCCAGAGGTCAAACACTTGGTCACACAGATCTTCCCCCTGAAAGAGACAGGTACCAACTAACAAAAACAAGAATCGAATCATTGATAACCACTATGCTCGGGGGAAGAGCCGCAGAAGAAATAGTTTTTGGCGAACTTACTGCGGGAGCGTCTGATGATATAAAAAGATGTACTGAACTCGCCAGAAAAATGGTAACTGAATATGGTATGAGTTCTTTAGGTCCGATCTTCTTTGAAGGACGAAGTGAATTCTCATGGCTTGCCGAAGAATTTGGGGAAGGCTCCTCGATCAGTGAAGAAATGTCCTCTAAGATTGATAAGGAAATTTCTGGTATTGTTGAAAAATCATACCAAGAAGCA
>Ga0208040_1001689_pt1 | contig 21114 bp, 17 predicted proteins | sample AD_UKC083_MetaG_FD_184431 | JGI IMG/M metagenome (GOLD analysis project Ga0208040, IMG submission 184431) | Active sludge microbial communities of municipal wastewater-treating anaerobic digesters from USA - AD_UKC083_MetaG (SPAdes) (version 2) | ecosystem: Engineered > Bioreactor > Anaerobic >...
CGTGGGGGAGGTCGCAGGGTGCGCTTGGGGCGGTGGCAGGGCTTGCTTTTCATTGTTCGATGCTGGGCAGCTTGGCCAGGGCGGCGCGGAGGGTCTCAACCTCGTGGTGGGTGTAACCTCGGTGCACGTCGGCGCTCTTGTGTCCGGTCAGCTTCATTCTGACTTCCTCGGGCACGCCAAGGTTTGCCAAGGCGCTTGTGAAACTGTGCCGCAACGCGTGGAATGATCTTCGGGACAGTACTCGAACGCCCTTCCCTTCGGTTGGCTGGCAGTCCACACCCGCGCGGCGCATGATCGCCTTGAAACTCTCGCTTAGCCCGTGCCGTCCGCCTGGGCCTTTGTCCGCCATTCCGGGCATGACGTGCTCTTGTGCTGTGTCCACGCCGGCCAGGGCCTCCAATTTGGTCAGCAGGGCGGGGTGTAGGGGCACGATGATCTTCCTGCCGGTCTTGCGTTGGGTCAGCGTCCAGGTCCCGGCGGTCAGGTCCACGTCCGCCCATCGCATGTCCACGCAATCGGAAAGCCGTTGCCCGGTGTAGTAAGCAATCTCGATCAGGGTTTTCCACTCGCCCGTTGCGGCGTTCACGAGCATTCCGATTTCTGCCGGTGTGAACACGCCACGTTCCACACTGGCAGGGGTGGGGAGTTCAACCGCCTCTGCCGGATTCGTTGTTATTAGGCCAAGGCGCCGCGCTCGGTTCAGGGCGATGCTCACAACGCGCACGTCTAGGCGTACCGTTGCGGGGGCGCAACCTTCCCTGCTCCGGCTCGTCGCGAAAGATTGGACGTGCCTGGGCGTTAGGCTCGAAAGCGGTTTTGTGGCGGTCGGGCCAAGATGTTCAAGGAACGCTTCGATTGCCTTCTGGTAGCGTGCAACCGTGCTCGGGGTGCCAAGGGCCTGCTTGCCGTTCAACCATTCGTTCAGGTGCTCGACTACGCTTGGGCAACGCAACGTCTCGCCTCCGCCCGCGCGTTCGAGGATGTCAGAAAGGATTTTCCGGGCCTGCTGCTCTGTGAGTGAACCGGCGCCAGCCAGCTTGTCCGCCCGCTCGAATTCGAGGGCGCAAGCCAGGGCCTTGTTGCGGTCGGTTTGCTTCGTTGAACGCAAGCAAAGCACGCCGTCGGCGGTGCGCCATGCTCCATGCCAGAATCGGCTTTTGGGTCTTCGATGTACGCTTGCCATAGTTCACTTTCCTTCCTAGGTGCTAACTTACTGCTAATGCTCACCCGCGTCAAGCGTGTTTGAATATGTCGTTTTTCCTAGGAAATCCGCATATGTGGCCAGCGGAATCGAAGCGAGGGTTCGATTCCCTTCACCCGCTCCAATCATCGGCAAAGACTTCGCAATTTCAGGTTGATCGTGGTTCCAGGCACACCGGCAAATGGTTTGCCGACAACCGCCAAGCAATCTCCCGCCGGTTGAAATGAGCGCGAAAAAACCAAGAATCCAGGATTGACCTGGGTCTTCGTCTTCGATATAAATCGTAGGCACATCCGATTTTGTTGCCGATGGTTTATGGCGGCCAAGAAATCATCCAAAGCGGAACAAACGCTGCGACTGGTGAAGCGGCTGGGCATGGCGCGTCCCAAGGACGCCGCCCCGTATGGCATTGAGCCGTTCCATTTTCGGCGGTTGCTGCATCAGGGCAAGCTGGCCCAAGTGGCGCGGGGCATCTATCGCCTGGCCGAGCACGAACCCAGCACTCACCCACATCACCGGCTCGCGGAAGCCGCCAAGCGCGTGCCCCACGCTGTGGTGTGCCTCCAGTCCGCCCTGCAATTCCACCGCCTGGCCAAGCAAACCCCTCCCGAAGTTTGGCTGGCCATCGATCGCAAGGCCCGGAGACCTTCCGTCGAGGGCATGGCAATCCGCTTCGTGAGGTTTTCCGGCGCGGCTCTGCTCGAGGGCACCGAGGAGCATTCCATCGAAAACGTGCCGGTGAGGGTGACATCCTGCGCCAAAACCGTTGTCGATCTGTTCAAGTATCGGAACAAGATCGGGCGGAACATTGCCCTGGAGGCACTGCGAAATTGTTTGCGTAAACAGAAATGTTCAATGGATGAACTCTGGCGGTTCGCCATTGTCTGCCGGGTCGAAACCGTGATCGGGCCCTACCTGGAGGCCCTGGCATGAGTCTCACCGCCAACGACATCATCGACGGTGTAGTCCTGACCGGCTCCCAATTCAATACGGCGTGAACTTCTGGAACGACAAGCCCCAGATCATCACATCGATGGACTTGGCCAAGCGGGACGAAATTCTGCCGAGCGTCCGCCAGGCCGACGACTGGGACTTGATAATTGTCGACGAGGCGCATCGAATGTCGGCGCGGGACACCGAGCACAAGAGCGAGCGTTATCGGCTGGGCGAGCTGCTGCGCGAAAAGACGGCGCACTTTCTTTTGTTGACGGCCACACCGCACAAGGGCGACCCGACCAATTTCAGCCTGTTCCTCCAGTTGCTCGACCAGGAAGCATACGCGGACGTGAAATCCATCCACGACGCGATGGATCGCTGGGAAGCCGCCTGCTACCTCCGGCGCACGAAGGAAGTGATGCATGAGATCAAGCTGAGTCGGCTCGAGGCCCAGTTGACCGAGCAGGGCATCTTCGCCGACCCCAACCTGCGGCTGCTGATTTTCACCGAATACAAAGACACGCTCGATTACCTGGTCAGCAAGTTCAGGTCGTGGAATCTGACGGTGGGCCTGATTCACGGCAGCATGAAGCCGGGCAGCCGGGATGAGGAAGAGACGCGGCTGTGGGCAGAGCGCAACTTCTGGGATTTGAAGACCCAGGTGCTGGTTGCGACCGAGGCCGCAGGCGAAGGCATCAACCTCCAATGCTGCCACGTCCTGTTCAACTACGACATCCCGTGGAATCCGAACCGGCTGGAGCAACGCATGGGGCGCATTCACCGCTACGGCCAGACCAAGGATTGCCTGATCTTCAATTTCTTCGCGCAAAACACCGTCGAGGGCCGCGTGCTCCAGAAGCTCGTCGAGAAGCTCCAGGAGATTCGCGATGCGCTGGATGACGATGCCGTGTTCAACAAGCACCTGGTCGCACAGGATCAGGGCGATCCCAGTGCCATCGGTCTGGCGGAGCTGGAAGCACAGAAACTTCACGAACTCGAACGTCGCCGCGACCTGCGGCTGACCGAGTTGGCCCGGCAGCGCAGCCTGTCGCTCCAGGGTGTCGAGCGTATTGGCGTGGCTGTGGCGATGCCTCACCCGGAGCGAAACGTCCCCGCGCATACTCACCTAAAAACCGACCCTGAAACCGAGAGAAAGGCTGTCGAGACCATCATCGCCTACGAAAAGGCACGCGGCTGCAAAATTGAGGATGTTCAGAATCAAAATCTCGGCTTCGACTTGCGGAGTCTGGACCCGCTCACCGGCGAACTGCGGCTGATCGAAGCCAAAGGAATCGGCGCGGCGACCGGCACCATCTTCCTTTCGCCAAATGAAAAGCGGATCGCGGAAGACCGGCGTGATCTCTACTGGCTCTACATCGTTACGCACTGCGACACTGAACCCCAGCTACAGGAACCGATCCGGGACCCCGCTCGGTTCCCTTGGCACGAAGTCAAGAAAGTTGAGCATTATCGGCTGGAGGTGAACGCTATGACCCAGCCGATGCAGATGCGGGAAGAATCCCCGCCCTACGGCGCAGACTACCTGTCAAAATGACACCCCAAGAATTTCAATCCCTGCTCAAGGGCGAAGAAGGTCGTCACTTGGAATTCAAAGCCGCCCAGAATCGTTACGACTTCGAGGAATTGGTGCGCTATTGCGTCGCGTTGGCTAACGAAGGCGGGGGCCAGATGATTCTAGGCGTGTCGGACCAGAAACCGCGACGAGTGGTTGGCACTTCTGCGTTTCGCCCACCGCAACGCACGGAACAGGGTTTGACGGACCGGCTGCGTCTGAAAATTCAGGCCGAGGAACTCATTGATCCCGCAGGTCGCGTGCTCATCTTCCATGTCCCCAGCCGTCCGCTGGGCATCCCCATCGCCTACTGCGGCGCCTACTGGATGCGTTCGGGAGAGGGACTTGTACCAATGACACCGGACATGCTCAAACGCATATTTGCTGAAAGCGGTCCCGATTATTCCGCTGAAGTCTGTCCCCAAGCCAAGCCCGTGGACCTTTTGCCCGCAGCCGTCGAAGATTTCCGGCGTCGTTGGCAGAGGAAGTCGGCCAACCCCAAGTTGTCCAGCCTGACTTACGAGCAACTTCTGGCTGACGCCGAGTTAACCGTGGACGGCCAGCTTACCTATGCGGCGCTGATTCTGTTCGGCTCTCGACAGGCACTGGGCAGGCACCTCGCTCAAGCCGAGGTCATTTTCGAGTATCGCTCCAGCGAAGCCCCGGTGGCGTATCAGCGGCGGTTGGAGTTTCGCCAAGGTTTCTTCTCGTTTGCCGATGAATTATGGACCACGATCAATCTCCGCAACGACCGCCAGAGCTACCAAGATGGCTTGTTCCGTTACGACCTGCCGACTTTTAGCGAAGGCGTCGTGCGTGAGGCGATCCTCAATGCCGTCGGCCATCGGGACTACCGGCACGGCGGTTCCATCTTCGTGAAACAGTTCCCCCGCTATCTGGAAATCACTAACCCCGGCGGTTTCCCGACCGGCATAACCCCGGAAAATATTCTCGATCACCAGAACCCCCGAAACCGTCGCCTCGCCGAAACCTTTGCTCGCTGTGGCTTGATCGAACGCTCCGGCCAAGGCATGAATCGCATCTATGAGGAAACCATCCGCCAGAGCAAACCTCTTCCGGACTTCTCCGGCTCTGACGAATACCAAGTCCGGCTGATCCTGCGCGGCGAGGTCCAGAATCCGGCGTTCATTCGATACTTGGAACAGGTCGGCCAGGAACGCCTTTCCAACTTCACGACGCATGATTTCGTGGTGTTGGACCACCTTCAGCGCCAGCTACCCGTTCCGCCCTTGCTTCGTCCGCGCTTGGCCGGTCTGCTCCGAGTAGGCGTCATCGAAAAGGCGGGGCGCAACCGTTTCATTCTTTCCCGCAGCCTCTACGCCCACATCGGGCAGAAAGGCGCCTATACCCGTGTCCGCGGTTTGAGCGACGCCGAGAATTCGACGCTGCTCCTCAAACACATCACCGATAACGCCGCCAAGGGCAGCCCTCTGACCGAACTGCTCCAAGTCGTTCCCAGCCTCGCTCCACGGCACGTCCAGTACCTCCTCAAGCGCCTCAAAGATGAGGGCAAAATCACTGCTGTCGGAGGACGCCGGTGGGCCAGATGGTTTGCGGTTAAAAACACAAACCCAAAGCTTGTTGCTTAACCATGTTTTTAGAATTTGCAAAACCCATTGAATTGCTGGGCTTTCTAAAAACGCACCGTCTCCGTTCGTGTCTATATGGATGGCTTGAACCGTTGTTTTCCCTATGATCCCCACCACCTGCAAACGCCTCATCGAAGTCGACTTTCCGATTGCGAAAGTCAGCGAGCACTCGGCGCGGGAGAAATCCATCCGGTATGGGCATCCGTCCACGCTGCATTTATGGTGGGCGCGGCGTCCGTTGGCGGCTTGCCGGGCGATGCTACTGGGGCTGCTCCTGCCCGCGCCCACGGAGGCGAATTGCCCGGCGGATTTCATTCGATAAAAGACGAGATCATAGGTCAAGGGCGTCCGTGGCCGACAAGCTGGCCACGATCTACCTGCCGTCGATGTAGTGCCGAGGCCGCTCGCGTCTCCACGCCGCCGGCAAACTATTCTCCAAGAAAGACAAGAGTGTAAAAAAAGATGGATTGAGGCTTGTCGGCGTTGCGGCTTTTGGCGTAAAATCGGGCTCCAGTTCCAGCGGTTACGGGCAAGACCATGAGCCGAAGCGGCATCCAACCCGGTTTTCTTGCCAAAGCTCAGAGACCTTTGTGCAACAAGGCGATGAGGGGCATGAGGAGGGCATCCTAGTTGCCTGAACCCAGCACCCATCCGGGGACACCATGAACGTTTTCAACCTGCGCGATCGACTCGTCACCGACTATTCGGAATACGTCCGCAGCTACATCGCCATTCGTGACGAGCGCATCAGCAAGCACGTCGCGCAGCGCCTCGACGAAGGGATGCTCTGGCCGGAGCCGCTGATCCAGCTCAACCCGTCGTTCGAGCCGGGAGCATGGATTGATGCGCTTGTGCAAGAGGGCGTTCTCCATGCCGAATGCGCGAACGTTTTTCGCAAAAACAAGACGCCAACCTCGCTGGGCGACAAGATGCGGCTGCACCGACACCAGGAGGAGGCGGCTCGGATTGCCAAGCTCGGCGTCAACTACGTTCTGACCACCGGCACTGGCTCCGGCAAGAGCCTGGCCTACATCGTGCCCATCGTGGATCACGTCCTGCGGCGCGGGTCGGGCAAGGGCATTCAGGCGATCATCGTTTACCCGATGAACGCTTTGGCCAACAGCCAGAATGGCGAGCTGACCAAATTCCTCTGTCACGGCTACCCCAATGGCCGGCCGCCTGTGCGATTCGCCCAATACACAGGCCAGGAAGACGACGTGACCCGCGACGAAATTGTAAACCAACCTCCCGACATCCTGCTGACGAACTACGTGATGCTGGAATACATCCTCACACGCCCGTTCGAGAGGAAGCTCATCGACGCCGCCAAAGGACTGCGGTTCCTCGTGCTCGACGAATTGCATACCTACCGGGGCAGGCAGGGGGCGGACGTGGCCATGCTCGTGCGCCGGGTGAAGAACGCCTTGTCCGCCGAAGCTCTCCAGGTCGTAGGCACGTCCGCGACCCTGGCCGGAGCTGGAACCTTCGATCAGCAGCGCCAGGAAGTAGCGGCTCTGGCCGGCCGATTGTTCGGTTCGACCGTCAAGCCTGAGCACGTCATCGGCGAAACCCTGCGCCGGACGACTCCGCTCAAGAACCTCGAGAATCCGGCGTTCGTCCAGTCCCTCAAGAATCACCTGGCGAACCCGGCACCGGCTTCCAGTTTTGACGATTTTGTAAACAATTCTCTCTCAATCTGGGTCGAATCCACGCTCGGCTTGCGGGACGAGCCAGGCACCGGACGACTGGTGCGGGCGATTCCACGCCGGATCAGCGGCCCGGAGGGTGCGGCGCCGGCATTGGCACAACTGACCGGCGTTGACGCGACCGCCTGCGAAAAGGCTATCGAGTCAACCCTGATGGCGGGCTACCAGCACAAGAACCCCGATACCGGCTTTCCGGCCTTCGCGTTTCGGCTCCATCAATTCATCAGCAAGGGCGACACGGTTTACGCCTCGCTCGAACCGGAGGCCCAACGCTACGTCACCACTCACGCCCAACAATTCGTGCCGGATGGCACCCGCGAGCGCATCCTGCTGCCGTTGGCCTTTTGCCGCGAGTGTGGCCAGGAGTTCTACACGGTGCGGTTGAAGCGCGATCCGAAAGCCGGGCGCGATCGAGTGGTTCTGCGCGAGCTGGATGACCGCTTCAACGAAGTCGACAGCATTGGCGGCTTCATTTACTTCAACACCACCGATCCCTGGCCGGAGGAGGACAGTGCCGAGTTTGCCGAGCGGCTGCCGGAAGACTGGGTTGAGGAGAAGAACGGCGCTTTGATCGTCCGGCGCGACCGGAGGAAGTATCTGCCCCAGAGAATCCGCCTGGATACCCAGGGCCGGGTTCATCCCGAAGGACTTCGCTGCCACTTTATTCCCGCGCCTTTCCGCTTCTGCCCCTGCTGCCGCGTGACCTATGGGATGCACGTCAAATCCGACTACGGCGCCTTGGCGGAGTTGAGCACTGAGGGTCGGAGCACGGCGACTACTATTCTGACTCAAGCCGCCATCCTGGCGCTACGACGGGAAGGCACGCTCAAGGAGCACGCACAAAAGCTGCTCAGCTTCACCGACAATCGGCAGGATGCCGCGCTCCAGGCCGGACACTTCAACGATTTCATCGAGATCAGCCTGATTCGCGCCGCGCTCTACCAGGCGGTGCTCAAGGCTGGGACGACCGGTATTCGCCACGAGGAACTTACGCACAAGGTCTTTGAGGCCCTGAGCCTTCCCAACACTCTGTTCGCCGTGAACCCCGATGTTCGTTACGCACAGGAAGACAACCTCAAGCGGGCCTTTCGGGAAGTCCTGGGCTATCGCATTTACCGTGACCTGAAACGCGGCTGGCGTGTGACCTCGCCCAACCTGGAACAGTGCGGCCTGCTGGAAATCCGTTACCCGGTGCTGGACGACCTCTGCCAAAATCAAGACGACTGGAAGAATCTCCATCCCGCGCTCGCGAGTTCATCGGTGGACACGCGCAAGCACATCTGCAAAGTCCTGCTCGACTTCATGCGGCGTGAGCTGGCGATCAAGGTCGATTACCTGAAACCCGATTACCAGGATCAGATCAAACAGCTTTCCAGTCAGCACCTGATTGCGCCGTGGGTTATCGACGATAAGGAGCAACTCGAGCACGCCTCGATCCTGTTCCCCCGCTCGAGCCGGCCCAACGATTACGGCGGCAACACGTATCTGTCGGCACGGGGCGGCTTCAGCAAGTTCCTCAAGTCGTCCAAAACACTGCCGGATTACCAGGGATCGCGGAAGGTGGACGACATCGCGGCCATCATTCAGCACCTGATCGATGTGCTGTGCATCGCGGGCCTGGTCGAAAAGGTCGCGGAAGCCGCAGGCCCGGAGGATGCAAACGGCTACCAACTCTCCGCCTCCGGCATGGTCTGGACAGTCGGTGACGGCACCATGTCGTTCCACGATCCGATCCGGGTCATCAACGCCCCGGACACCGGTCGGCGCACGAACCCATTCTTTGTAAACTTTTATCGCTCGACTGCGATCAACACGCGGGGTCTGGAGGCCCGCGAACACACCGCCCAGGTGGACGCCGAAGATCGCCAGCTCCGCGAGCGCCGTTTCAAGCGCGGCAGCGCCCCGGCCGACAAGGACGATCCACGGGGGCTGCCGGTGCTGTTCTGTTCGCCGACGATGGAGCTGGGTGTTGACATTTCCGAGCTGAATGTCGTCAACCTTCGGAACATCCCGCCCACACCGGCCAATTACGCCCAGCGCAGTGGCCGCGCCGGTCGCAGCGGTCAGCCTGCGCTGGTCTTCGCCTACTGCACCACCGGCAGCTCGCACGACCAATACTTCTTCAAGCGGCCCGACAGCATGGTCGCCGGGGCCGTAACGCCGCCCCGGCTTGACCTGGCCAACGAAGACCTCATCCGCGCACACCTGCATTCGGTCTGGCTGGCGGAGACCCGGATGTCCCTGCACAAATCACTCAAAGAACTGCTGGATGTGTCCGGCGACAACCCGTCGCTCGACCTGCTGCCTTCGGTGAAGGCGGACATAATGGCCGACCAACCGCGCCTCATGGCCAAGGTTCGCGCCGGGGACATCCTGGCCAGCGTCAAGGACGACCTGGCTGCCTCCGACTGGTATTCCGAAAAGTGGATCGACGAGGTCTTCAACCAGGTTCACCTGCACTTCGACCGGGCCTGTGAACGCTGGCGCGGCCTGTATTGGGCCGCTATCAAGCAGTCCAAGACCCAGAGCGCAGTCATTTTGGATGCCACGCGGAACGCCGACGAAAAGGCCCAGGCCAGGCGGCTGCGGCAGGAAGCCGAATCGCAACTCAGTTTGCTCTGCGACATCCAGAACATCGCCCAGTCAGACTTCTACAGCTACCGCTACTTCGCCAGCGAAGGCTTTCTGCCCGGCTACAACTTCCCGCGCCTGCCGCTCTCGGCCTTCATCCCGGCTCGGCGCACCGGCAGAAAGGACGAGTTCATCTCGCGGCCTCGGTTCCTGGCCATCGCCGAGTTCGCCCCTCGCGCCTTCGTCTATCACGAGGGCGCCCGCTACATCATCAACGGTGTCATCCTGCCGGTCGGCCACGACGACGTGCTGACGCACCGGGTGAAGCTCTGCCCGAACTGTGGTTACCTCCATCCGGTCACTAACGCCGGCAACGCCGACGTGTGCGAACGCTGCCAGGGCGGTCTGGAGCAGCCCATGGCCCAGTTGTTCCGCATGGAGAACGTGGTGACCAAGCGCCGGGACAACATCAACTGCGACGAGGAAGAGCGCCGCCGCATGGGCTACGAGATCATCACCGGCGTCCGGTTCTCGCGCCCTGGAGGGGCACCGTCGTTCAAACTGGCCGGCGTCCAGATCGACGGCAAGGAGGTCATGCGGCTCATCTATGGCCACGCCGCCACGCTCTGGCGCATCAACCTGGGCTTCCGCCGCCGCAAAGACCGCGACCTGCTCGGTTTCAACCTGGATACGGAGCGTGGCTACTGGGAAAAGAACGAAACCAACCCGGATGACGAGGCTGACCCAATGTCCCCGGCCATTCGGCGCGTGATCCCATTCGTGGAAGACCACCGCAACGCCCTGTTGATCGAACCAGTCACCGCCTTGGAGGAAAACCTTAGCGCCTCACTGCAATCGGCGATCAAGCACGCCATCCAGGTGGAATATGAACTGGAGGACAGCGAGCTGGCAGCCGAACCACTGCCCGACCGCGACACGCGCAACCTGATCCTGCTCTACGAAGCCGCCGAAGGCGGGGCGGGAGTTCTTCGCCGGCTCGTCACCGAACCCAGCGCCTTTGCCCGCGTCTGCCGCCGCGCCTTGGACATCTGCCATTTCGATCCCGACACTGGCGCGGACAAGGGCAAGGCCCCGCGCTCGAAGGAGAACTGCGAAGCCGCCTGTTACGACTGCCTGATGACCTATGCCAACCAGATGGATCACCCGCTGCTCGACCGCAAGAGCATCCGCGATCTGCTGATGTCGCTGGCTAAGGCCAAAGTGCTCTGCGCTCCCGCGCCGATCCCCCGCGCTGCTCACCTGGAAAGCCTGATGAAGCAGTGCAACACGAAGCTCGAGCGGGAATGGCTGGCGCTACTCGAGCAGCACAACCTCCGCCTGCCCACGCACGCGCAGCGCCTGTTCCGGGACTGTGGCACGCGCCCCGACTTCTACTACGAGGATTTCAAGGCTGCGATCTACGTGGATGGCCCTCCGCACGATTTCCCCGACCGACAGCAACGTGACGCGGCCCAGACCGACAAGATGGAAGACGCCGGTCACACCGTTGTCAGGTTCAGGCACACGGACAACTGGCAGAACGTCATCGCCGAGTTCCCCAGCATCTTCGGAAAGGAGAAATGAGCTTCGCCCCTGGATCACTGGTTAGGGCTCGCGGACGCGAATGGGTGGTCTTGCCCGAAAGCGAAGGCGACTGGCTCATGGTGCGGCCCCTGGGCGGCACGGATGAGGAGGAGACCGGCATTTTGACTACGCTCGAACCCGTCGAGCCTGCCCAGTTCGATCTGCCCAATCCCGACCAGCCGGGCGATTACCTGTCCAGCCAGTTGCTCCGGGATGCCGTCCGGTTGGGCTTCCGATCCAGTGCCGGGCCATTCCGCTCCTTCGCCAAAATCAACGTCGAGCCTCGCCCCTACCAACTGGTGCCGCTCATGCTGGCGCTCAAGCTCGATCCCGTCCGCATCCTGGTCTCCGACGACGTGGGCATCGGCAAAACGGTCGAGGCCCTGCTGATCGCCCGTGAGCTGTTGGATCGTGGCGAAGTCCGGCGCCTGGCGGTGCTCTGTCCGCCGCACCTGGCCGAGCAGTGGCAACGGGAGCTGCGCGATAAGTTCCACATCGACGCCGAGCTGGTGCTGCCGAGCACGGCCAATCGGCTCGAACGCGATTGCCTGGTCGGGCAATCCCTGTTCGACGTTCACCCCTTCGTGGTCGTCTCGCTCGATTTCATCAAGAGCGACCGCCGTCGTGACGAATTTCTCCGCACCTGCCCGAAGCTGGTCGTAGTGGATGAGGCACACACCTGCGCCTTCGGCTTTGCCGGGCGCGGTGGTCGGCATCAGCGATACGAACTGCTGAAACGACTGGCCGAAGACCCGGAGCGACACGTCATCCTGGTCAGCGCGGTGCCCCACAGCGGCAACGAGGAAGCGTTCCGTTCACTGCTCTCCCTGGTGAACCCGGATTTCGCCAACCTGCCCAACGATCTCACCGGCAAAGAAAACGAAGCCCATCGGCGCAAGCTCGCCGCCTATTTCGTCCAGCGCCGCCGCGCCGACATCCGCCATTTCCTGAACGCCGACACCCCTTTCCCGGAGCGGTTGGTTACTGAAAGTGCCTATCAGCTCGCGCCCGAATACAAGGAGCTGTTTCGCCGAGTTCTTCGGTTCATCTCGGAACGGATTCAGGACGGCAAGCTGACCGCCTTCCGCAGGCGGGTGCGCTGGTGGTCGGCGTTGGCGCTGTTGCGCTGCCTGGGCAGCAGTCCCGCCGCCGCCGCCGCTACGCTCCGCAGCCGGGCCAGTGTGGGCGACGCTCAGGACGAGCAGACCGCCGACGAAATCGGTCGCCAGACGGTAATGGACATCTCGCTCGAAGATTCAGCCGAGGCCATTGACGTGACTCCCGGCTCCGAGACGACCGAAGACCAGGAAGACGAGAACACCAAGACCCGGCGTCGGCTCCTGGAACTGGCCCAGATTGCCGACAGCCTCAAGGGTGACAAAGACACCAAGTTCCAAAAGCTGGTGGACTTGGTGAAATCTCTGCTCAAGGAAGGCTTCAATCCCATCGTCTTCTGCCGGTTCATCGAGACGGCGGACTATGTCGCCGAGCGCCTCCGCGACCGGTTGCCCAAAGACGTGGAGGTCGTCTCCGTCACCGGCACCCTGCCGCCGGCGGAGCGCGAGCAGCGCGTGCTCGGCATGGGCAAATCCGAGAGGCGCGTCCTGGTCTGCACGGACTGCCTCAGCGAAGGCATCAATCTCCAGGATCACTTCAACGCGGTGATCCACTATGACCTGAGCTGGAACCCGACCCGGCACGAGCAGCGGGAAGGCCGCGTGGATCGCTACGGCCAGGCCAGCAGGCAGGTCAAGGTCGTCACCTACTACAGCACGGACAACCAGATTGACGGCATTGTCCTGAACGTCCTTCTCCGCAAGCACAAGACCATCCGCAGTTCCCTGGGCATCTCGGTGCCGGTGCCGGTGGACAGCAATCAGGTCATGGAGGCCATCCTGGAGGGTCTGCTGCTCAAGGAAAAGGGCCTGGGCACATCCGAGACCGAGCAGCTCCAGTTCAACATCGACTTCTTCAAGCCCAAGCAGGACAGCCTACACTCGGAGTGGGACAACGTGGCCGAGCGCGAAAAACGCTCCCGCACGATGTTCGCCCAGGAATCCATCAAGGTGGACGAGGTTCAACGCGAGCTGAACGAGGTTCGTGCGGCCATCGGCTCCGGGGTGGATGTGTTGCGCTTCGTGAAAGTGAGCAGCGAAACCCATCGGGCCACGTTCTCCGGCAGCGATCCCTACCGGCTCAATTTCAAGGAATCACCGCGTCCCCTGCGTGAAGTGCTGCGCCAGCCGGACGAGATCAAAGTCCGGTTCGAGCTGCCCATCAAGGAAGGCCAGCTTTATCTCAGTCGGACCCATCCGCTCGTCGAAGCCTTGTCCACCTACGTCATGGACACCGCGTTCGACAATCTCAGTCAGGGTGTCGCCAAACGCTGCGGCGTGATCCGCACCGCCCAGGTCAAACAGCGCACCACGCTGCTGCTGCTCCGGTTACGTTACCACATCATCAGCACCGGCAAGCTGGGCGAGCAGGCCCTGCTGGCGGAGGATTGCCAGGTCGCCGCCTTCAGCGGCTCGCCCAAGAGCGCGATCTGGCTGCCGCACAACGAAGCCGAAGCCCTGCTCCAGATCACGCCCGACACCAATGTCGCGCCCGACATCGCCCGGCAACAGCTCCGTTCGATCATCACTGACATCGGGAATATCCAGGGCCAACTCAACCAGTTGGCGGAAAAGCGAGGCGCGGAGCTTCTCGACGCCCACAAGCGGGTCCGTCTGCATCGCGGCGTCAGCCATCGCCTCGAAACCAAGCTGCCACCCGACATCCTGGGCTTTTACCTTTACCTCCCGTAGCCATGCACTCTTTCCGCAACCAGCGCCTTTCCAAGATTGCCCTGCCGCAGAGCACGGTCTGGCTCCTGGCAGACATCTCGGAGTCCAAGGGCAAGCAACAGCTCTACACCCGGCAGTCTCCGCAGTTGCTGAAGGCCCTGCGCGAGATGGCGATGGTGCAAAGCGTCGAATCGTCCAACCGAATCGAGGGTGTCACCGTGGAGGCCGACCGCCTGCGCCCCCTCGTCCTGGGCAAGGCCCGACCCAAAGATCGGCCCGAACACGAAATCCTGGGTTATCGCCGCGCACTGAACGAAGTCCATACCCAGGCCGGGAAACTTGTGATCAGCGCGGAGACCATGCGCCGGTTCCACAAGCTCGGCCAGGAGGGCAGTGGTGACGCCGGACAGTTCAAGAAGGTGGACAACGAGATCGTCGAGCTGCGACCGGACGCCCCGCCCGTGATCCGGTTCAAGTGCGTGAAGGCCAAGGACACTCCCGCCGCTGTGGACGAGCTGTGCCTGCTTTACCGCCATGCGCTCGATCAGGAGAACGTGCCGCCGCTGGTCGCCCTGTGCGCCCTGGTGTTCGATTTCCTCTGCATCCATCCCTTCCGCGACGGCAACGGGCGGGTGTCCCGGCTTTTGACCCTGCTGGCGCTCTACCAGCACGGTTACGAGGTCGGGCGCTACATCAGCATCGAGCGGCTGATCGAGGAGGCCAAAGAGGATTACTATCGCGTGCTCCAGCAGAGTTCCCAAGGCTGGCACGCGGCGAAACACGATCTGGTGCCGTGGCTCGACTACTCCTTGGCCATCATCCGCCGCGCCTATAACGAGTTCGCGGACCGCGCCGGGCGGATCGAGAAACAACGAGGGGCGAAGACGGCCCTGGTCGAATCCGTCATCGACTCCTTTGGCGGGCAGTTCACGTTGACCGACCTCGAACGGGCCTGCCCCGGCGTCAGCCGCGACATGATCCGACGCCTGCTCTGGCAGATGCGGAAGGCCGGACGGGTCGTGTGCCTGGGACGCGGCCCCGGCGCGGCCTGGGAAAAGGCCAAAGGCTGAAGGCTAAACGCTAAAGGATGCAATATACGCTTTAAGATGTAAAAAAGAGTGTAATGGAAATGCCGAAGCCATGAGTGAACAACCGCCAGACCTGAAGCCACGAACGAAGCAGTTCGCCATTCGTATCGTGAAGCTTTACACGGCGTTGCCTCGCACCGATGTCGTCGCCCAGGTCTTGGGCAAACAAGTGCTGCGTTCTGGCACATCCGTTGGCGCGAACTACCGGGAAGCCTCCCGCGCCCGCTCCAAAGCGGAGTTCATCTCGAAGATTGGAGACTGCCTGAAGGAAATTGACGAAACCGAATACTGGCTCGAACTGCTGGTGGACACCGGGTGTGTTCCACCGAAGAGGATGGATGACTTGCTGGACGAAACCCGCCAGCTCATCGCCATTTTCACGACCATCGACAAGAAATCCAAATACACTGGGAGAACACTTTAGCCTTTAGCCTTCAGCCTTTAGCCTTGCCATGCGATCCCGCGACCAACTGTTCGAGACCCTCACCACCGAGGGGGCGCTGCTGCCGTCCGATTTCCTCCAGCACCTGGCGCAGCGCGACCGTGAGGTTCCGGGCCTGTCGCCGGACGCCTACCACCTGGGCAGCGGCGAACGCATCAACGAAGCCATCAGCCGGTCGTGGAATCGCCTCCTGGCCATCTGGAAGAACTTCGCAAGCGCGGTCGCGGAGCTTCCGGCCTCCGACCTGGGCACGACGCTCACCCGTGAGAAATGGATGCTGCCCTTCTTCCAGGAGCTGGGCTATGGCCGGTTGTCCATCGCCAGGCCCTTCGAGTTCGAGGGCCGTCGCTACTCCATCTCACACATCTGGCAGAACACTCCCATCCACCTCGTCAGCTTCCGGGCCGACCTCTCAAGCCGCCTTCGGCGGTTTGCTTTCGAACACCGGCAGCAGCTTGTTGAAATGATCGTAGATAACCTTTGCCAAACCCGCTCCCATCCCGACCGCCTCCGCCTTCAGGAGCCGCTTCCCAATTAGCAGGTTTAGCCACTTCTCCGGCGGCAGCATGGCGATGACCTGCCCGAAGTCTCCGAGCTTCACCATCTGTTCCGCTCCGTCCCGAACCCACGCATAGCCAGCCGTCACGGGGCGCATCTCGCCCCAGAACGCGTCTTTGTCCAAATTCGGGTACGGGTTGCTCAGGAACGCCTCCTCCGCCATGAGAGTCTGCCACAGCCATTCCACATGCGCGGCCGGCTTGAGCCACTCCACGAACCGATTCCAATCCTCCCGCGGGTCGCCGGCCTTGTTCGAACGTTCCACATACAGACCAAAGAGGATCTCATCGGCCCAAATCCGGACGAAGAACTTGGTCTGGAAGATGGGCTCAACCAGGTTCCGCCGCTTCACCGTGGTCCAATGAACTTCCGGCCGCTTGTACACCGCCCAGGAGTTGAACGGCTCCGTTATATGCATCCCCTTGGCGACGGCCCCGCCAAGTTGCTCCCGCGACCGCCAGTGGGTCCCCGTGACATCCTCTGTGAAATCCTCCTCCCGCAATCCTTTGAAGTACCCCCCAAACCAGTCCGGCGCCCGGAAGCCGCTCTTCTTTTTGGTCACCGGCGCGGTCATCTCCCGCTCCATATTCCGCATGATCCTGGCCTGCAACTCTACGTCCGTAGTGATTTCCTCGCCGTTGTCCCAGCGGATCCGCATCGTCGCTCCCTCAAGGGACACCACCTCGAACGGCCCCTTTCTGTTCTCGTACCGCTGCCCAACCTCGAAAATTAGATCATCGTCAGATGCCATGACCGTACCGTTACGTCGGACCGTTAGGACTGTCGATCCCATTTCAACCCCCTCCTGATTCACACGACACCGCATGTCCGGTGTCAGAACCCCTCGGCTAGCCAGCAATCGTCACTCGATAATCTCCGTCCAGTGCCAGAAACGCTGCGTCCATCGCATATTCACCGGGCGGTGTCCGGAGCTTTCCCGCAAAGATACAAGGTCCAACATACTGAGGTGAGCCATTCACCGTTCGATCAATTCTCGTTGCCAGGAACCGGGTTAAATGGCACGTCGGCGTTATGGAGTGACCCCGTAAAAAAAGCGAATCCGAAATTTCAAGTGCGCCCGCGTTACTGGGTCGCGGAAGGCGAAGTGCTGGCAAGGTTGGCGAATGGCGAATCGCGAATGGCGAATGGCGGGAAAAGCGCCGTGCCCCACTCGCCACTCGCCACTCACCATTCGCTTCCGCAATGGCTGGTCGGTTTCCGCGATATGTGCCGCGCGACGGACGAACGCACGGCGATTTTCAGCTTTCTGCCGCGGGTTGCTGTCGGTCACACGATGCCACTTGTTTTCAGCAGCGCATCACCTGAATTGCAGCTTTGCCTTTGCGGAAATTTCGACAGCTTGGTTTTCGATTACGTCACGCGGCAAAAACCTGGCGGCACCCATTTGACCTACGGGTATTTGAACCAGCTTCCCGTTCTTCCGCCGAGTTTCTACGGACCGGCGGACGTGGCGTATGTGGGGGCGCGGGTGTTGGAGTTGGTCTATACGGCGGAGGACCTGCGGCCTCTGTTCGAGGCGGTGCGAATGGCGAATGGGGAATGGCGAGTGGGGCCGGACCATTCGCCACTCGCCACTCGCCACTCGCCATTCACCTGGGACGAAACCCGCCGCGCCCAACTCCGCGCCGAACTGGACGCCTGGTTTGCCCGCGCCTACGGCCTGACCCGCGACGAGTTGCGCTACATCTTCGATCCGTCTGATGTGTATGGTCCGGATTTCCCCGGCGAGACCTTCCGCGTGCTCAAGGAAAAGGAACTCGCCAAATTCGGCGAATACCGCACGCGGCGGCTGGTGCTGGAGGCGTGGGACGCTTCGGAAAGACGGGGAGACGCGGAGACACGGAGAGCGTGAGACGGAGCGCGGCTGTGTGCGGAGCATCAGCCGCAGCCCGGGTGAACTTGCCTAAATTGGCCTGCTTGACCGCGCGGTCAAGTTTGGCACAGGCGCGATGGCCTGTCATTCGGAACGAAACGGTGCTAAAATGAGGCGTTGAAGCAGATGGCCGAAATGACTAAGATGCACGTATGAACTTCCGATTCGACACGGACAAAGCGACAGAGGTGGCTTGCCTCTTTTTGCAGAAGGCCGGCGGGCGGATGAACATCATGAAGCTGGTGAAGCTGGTCTATCTGCTGGACCGCCTGTCGCTGGACCGGCGGGGCATCCCGGTCGTCGGCGGGGACTACCTCTCCATGCGCAACGGCCCGGTCACGAGCGAACTGCTCGACATCGTCAATGCCGGAAAACTTTTCGGTGAAGCGGACACGCGCTGGGAACAGTGCATCAGCGACCGGCGCAATCACGACGTGCAACTGGAGGAGATGCCGCCGCGCGAACACGTGTCAGACGCGGAAGCCGTCTTGGCTGACGCAATCTGGGCCGAGCACGGCGCGAAAGATCAGTGGCAACTTGTCGAGTGGTGTCACACACACTGCCCGGAATGGACGCCCGTGACACGCGGCTGCGCGCCCATTGCCGTGGAACGTATCGCCATCGCGCTGGGCAAAGCGCCGGAAGTGGTGCAACGGCTCAGGCAGGAAGCGGCGGAGTTGAATCTGCTGGGCGAAATCTTCGCCCCAGCATGATCGGCCTCGGCACAGCCCTCAAAAGCACGGAGCCCCCTTTTCACCGCTGCCTGGTGATTTCCGATCCCAACGCCTGCGACGGTGTCGTCGTGCTGGTGCGGATCACCACGGATGACGGAACCTGGCCGGATCGCGATTGTATTCTGACGCCGGAAGAATGGGATCAATTGGAACACGCGAGCACGGTGGCGTATTCGACGTGCAAGTTCGGGAAGGCGGGCGCGGCTTTGGAGAACGCCATCGCCAGAGGATTGTTCATGAAAATTCCTTCGCCTTCCGCTGGCGTCTTGAAACGCATCATTTCCGCAGCGCAAACCGCGCAAGGCTTGCCACCCGGAGCACGGCGGTATTTGCCGCAGATGTGACGGCGGGTTTGAACCGCGCATGAGCAGCTTCAACCTCCACGCCACCGTCCTCGACAATTATCGCGATTTCGTCCGCTCGTTCTTCACGGTTGCTGAAGATCGCGAGGCGCGGCGCGCCCAACTCCGCGCCGAACTGGACGCCTGGTATGCCCGCGCCTACGGCCTGACCCGCGACGAATTGCGCTACATCCTCGACCCGGCGGATGTCCACGGCCCGGATTTCCCCGGCGAAACCTTCCGCGTGCTCAAGGAAAAGGAACTCGCCAAATTCGGCGAATACCGCACCCGCCGTCTCGTGCTGGAGGCGTGGGATAAATTGCCGGCGCCATGAAAACGGCCCAAATTCCTGAACGTCGGCTTGACCGAAAGGCGAAAGTTGCCGACATTCCGGTGCAGATAAAAAGGCCCGTTCATTCGTCCTTGATCAAAGCGTGCCGCAAGGCGTCACGAGTGATAAGGGCCATTTCTTGATGGTGGACATCATCGGGGTGGTGACGGGTGACAGCCACCTCGTGCCGACGTTCCGTTTCGCCCGGCGTAAAGGCGTGCGGGTGGTTTTGGATCACATGGGCCACGACGTTCCACTCCAGCTCCTTCACCAGCCTGTTCCGCCCAAAGGCACAGGCCGGCGGAGCGCAGCGGAGCGGAGCGAAGTCCGCCGCGAAGCGGTTGATCCCAACTTCCACCCCAACCGCTGCCCTCGGACCTTGAAGCCACCCGCCCAGTTCACTCTAAAAGCCCCTCTTCGCCCGCTCAGCCCGCTCATTTTTCTTCCGATTGGAGTTGACACAGCCACTAAAGTCCTGGAACATCCGACATCTTCATTTCGACCAGTGGATTAAGAACGGACATCCATGGACGAAGACCAACGAAAGCACTTGGAGTTGATTCAGGCCGTCATCACGCGGATGGCCGGCAACTCATTCTTGATTCGCGGGTGGTCGGTCACGCTTGTTTCGGCGCTGTTCGCACTGGCAGCAAAGGACGCAGAGCGCGCGTTCGTCGTCGTGAGCTATTTCCCGTGTGTGATGTTCTGGTGTCTTGACGCATACTATCTGTCGCAGGAGCGAAAGTTCCGCTCGCTGTATGAGGCGGCACGCAAAGCTCCCAGCACCGACTTCGGCATGAACACGAAAGTTGCGGAACAACCTCGCGACACTTGGTCGTCCGCGTTTCTCTCGACGACGATGCTCATTTTCCACGGAGCGATCATTGCCGTAATAAGTCTCGTGATGTGGAAGTTGGCGCGATGAAAACCAAGAGAACACGGCATTTCTAAAGGAGTAGTTACATGGCACGACGAGCATTTTACAGCTTTCATTTCGATGCGGACAATTGGCGCGCGTCCCAAGTTCGCAACATTGGCGCGATTGAAGGCAACTCGCCTGCGTCTGACAACGATTGGGAAGCGGTCAAAAAAGGTGGCGATGCTGCAATCCAGCAGTGGATTGACAATCAGCTTTCTGGGCGAGGCTGCACGATAGTTTTGATTGGCTCAGCGACTGCCGGACGAAAGTGGATCAACTACGAGATCGAGAAGTCGTGGAGTGATGGCAAGGGCGTTCTTGGCATTTTCATTCACCGTCTCAAAGACCGAAATGGCCAGCAGTCGTCAAAAGGAGCAAACCCGTTTGATCGATTTACATTGCAGCCTGACAACTCCAAGCTGTCCAGAATCGTAAAAGCTTACGACCCGCCGTATTTGGACAGTTCGGATGTTTACAAATACATTGCAGACAACCTCGCTGCTTGGGTTGAAGATGCGATTGCCTCAAGAAACAAGTACTGACGTGAGAACCCTCGGCTGCCAAAAGCTGGATGTCGTCAACCAGACGGGGAGCAAGATCGTCGGCTGGCGCGGCCAGTTCAGGCCGGTTTTTTCTTCGGCTCGGCCAGTTGATTGTATCCGTCAGACGAACGGGCACTGGCGCTGAGGGCGCGCGCTGTGGTTTAACCTGGGGGATGAATGCATCGTCTCGTCAGAAACTCACTCCTCGTGAAAGCACTCCGACTCCCACCGACCAACGGGCGCAATGGTTGGATCGGTTCCATCGCAGTGGGCTGAGCCAAGAGGGATTCGCGCGCCG
>Ga0208040_1001692_pt1 | contig 21109 bp, 24 predicted proteins | sample AD_UKC083_MetaG_FD_184431 | JGI IMG/M metagenome (GOLD analysis project Ga0208040, IMG submission 184431) | Active sludge microbial communities of municipal wastewater-treating anaerobic digesters from USA - AD_UKC083_MetaG (SPAdes) (version 2) | ecosystem: Engineered > Bioreactor > Anaerobic >...
AAACCTCATGTTGTTTCCATCCGCCCTCAAGCAGAACAACCGCATGGTCAGAATTTCCGATAACAACAACAAGATTTGGTTTGGTTCCATGCAAGGTCAATGTGAGATTCCCCAGAACGGGCCGCTGGGCATTATTGTAACGCTTACTTTCAAGGAACTGAGAGGTGAGCAGTTTATCCACCTTAATATCAAGGACATAGTCTCCATTACAGGTTAGGGACGTCGCTCGTTGTGATGGTGTAGATCACTCACAGTCAAGACAGTACTCGCAATTTATTGCTGCAATGATCAATGATAATTTTCGGCTTAATGCTATTTTTTAGGGCCGAAAATTGCCCTTAAACGCTTTACTAGTAACGAGTTGCGATCATCAAAATAAAAGAGGCTGAGAAATGGGTAAAAAAACTGCCCCTATTGTGGATCAAACCATACGCAAAAGAAAGGTTCATATAAAGCGAAGCAGCGCTATAGATGTATGGCATGCACAAAGCAATTTCAGAATCATTCCCGCAGGAAACGGATAGAGAATGCTATCTGGCATGAATATGTTTATCAAAGACAAACGATTCAACAACTCTCTACAAAACACAGGAGAGGTAAAGACTGGATCAGGGATCGTATACGAAATATACCGACCAGGGACCACAATCACACCCCGCAACCCGTCGTTGCTATTGCCGATGTTACCTTTTTTGGGAGAAGCTTTGGTATCTGCGTCATACGATCACCCCATCTCAAGAAGAACCTGTATGTTCACGAGGTAACCCATGAGACCGTTGATGTATATCGACAAGGGAGGATTGCTTTGGAACACATGGGGTATACCCTCCAGGCAATCGTCTTAGATGGCAGGCCTGGAGTGCGGCAGATCTTCTGTGATATCCCTGTCCAGATGTGCCATTTCCACCAGAAGCAGATTATTACCCGTTATTTGACCCGTAACCCTAAACTGGTTGCCGGTATTGAGTTAAAAGGACTTACCGCAACTCTCTGTGAAACCAACGAGGATGATTTTACCTCAGCCCTTGATGTCTGGTATACAACATGGTCTTCCTTCCTGAAAGAAAGAACAACCGACCCTATAACCGGAAGATGGCACTATACCCATAAACGGCTTCGCTCGGCCTATCGGAGTGTACGACAAAACCTTCCTTTCCTCTTTACCTATAAAAAATATCCAGATCTCAATATCCCCAATACCACCAACTCTCTCGATGGTTGTTTTGCTTACCTCAAAGAATTGGTGAGAGTTCACAGAGGATCAACAAGAAATCTGAAAAAGAAAATTATTGAGGATGTATTACTGAAGTAAAAAAGCCCTAAAAAAACGCATTATACCAAATATTACGAGTTTTTCCCACAGAATTGATCCATTCTGATCACAATAGTCCGTTGCGAATTCCAGAGTAAATCTGTTGATTACTTTTGCATATTCTTCTGAAAATTCATCATTTCTTTCTTTTGCTTTGTGTCCCAATGGCTCAATAATTTCTGTGTATAGATTCTCATCTCCTGATATAAATTCCCAAAATCTTTGACCGCACAATTTCAGATAATCGCTTTTATCGGGTTTATTATCTTTACCATAGCAACAGCCATTTACAGCGACCACTTTAATGGAGGATATGTTGGTTCCGAGAATACGCTTGGCACGTTTGAAATCATCTTTCATCCGGGCAATCTGACGACTGTTGCCCCAGTTTGGTCCGGATTTTATCGAAACGATGTATGATATATTGTCTTTGGAAAATTCGAGGTCAATGCCTTCAGCTGACGATTTTTTACCGCCATATACTTTACTGCAAATAAATATGGCCAATTCCTCAAGGAATCCACCAAAAATACCTTCTTCTTGTGAGGAAAGATGTGCATCAAGTACTGTTTTTATTAAATCCTGTGCGGTGTTTTGATTTTTTGCACGGAACAAATAAGGGTTCTTTCTGGTAAGAATTTTATTAAGCTTGAGATCTGCAAGGCTCTCAAGTCTTCGTTTATGAAATTTCTGAATACCCAGTTCTATAAACCCTATAATTTCATCTCTTTCAATTTTCATTATATTGAGCTTCCTCTTCACACAGGAGCATCTGTTTTTCAGTAACTTTTTCTTTTGCAATAGAAACGTAATGTTCCATAATGTCAATACCGACGGAATTCCTTCCCAGTTGCTGTGACACTTCACAGGTTGTTCCACAACCCACGAAAGGGTCTAAAACCCAATCATCTTCTTTGGTGAAGAGTTTTATGAACCATTCTGGAAGTGAACGGGGAAATGTGGCACTGTGATTTCTGTTTCCTGTCTCCGTCGCTAAATGCAATACGTTAGAAGGATATGCCTTGTCTCGCCCCACCCAATTTGCAATATTTTTACCGAACCCGCTGCCAACTTGGGAATTAAAACGTACCACGTCATTGGGGCCAAGGCGTTTTAAACGTGTTTTCGCCCAATCGCCCATAGGCACCATTACTTCTTCCTGATACATATGGAATTGACGGGTTTTGTTGAATTGGAGACAACGCTCCCATGCATCTCGAAAGCGATTAGGCCATTTCCCCGGATGACAGTTTTTCTTGTGCCAAACAAATTCTTCGGTCCATAACCATCCCTGTTGCCTAAGTCCGAGTATCAACTCAATAACATATGTATGCCGTTCCCCGTTTACAACTTTTTCTTTGATATTAAGAACAAAGGTACCGGTAGGTTTGAGAACTCTTAAAAACTGTTCACTCCGTGGAAGAAACCATTTAACATAGGCATCGGGTGCTATCCCGCCATACGTCTTCGCTCTGCAATCTGCGTAGGGCGGTGATGTCACAATAAGATCAAAAAAATTATCAGGATAATCCTGTAAAACATTCAAACAATCGCCATTTCTTATTATACATTCAAGTGTTCTCATAAATTGCATTTTAACATGGAAAGGTTTTGAATTCTATTCCAATGTTTTTTATTCTCAATCTAACGCAAAGGTCAGCAGGAGCCTGCTTTTGGGCGATTGGCTCCAGCACCTTGTTAAGCCTGATCTTTGGTTTCATATCCAACCCATGGTATACTTGGCATAATTGTATTCATCGATTCTTTTCAAAAGTGCTCTGTCATCAGGGTGGGGAACATGGTGCTGTACCCTTTCCGAGAGTAGTTTCATTTTGTGGCAAAACCTGAGATAGGGCGATTCGGCCATGTCAGAGAAATACATGCAGTCATATCGATAGGCGATTGTGGAATCCCAGATCGGCAGGAAGTTGGGTGTGAGAAGTCCAAAAGCCTTTGTGACAGAAACAGGACTTAAGGCACCGTCCCTCTCTCGTTTGAGAGCTTGAAGGAGCTTCTGGAATAAATGAGAGATGCGATCATGATCGGTTTCAGATAGAGATAGAATGTGCTTGTCTTTGTATGCACTCAATTCCTCTATGTTGTCACCCATAAAATGTGTGAGGTCTGAAAAGCTAAAGTTTGCATAAAATCTGTTTCAAGAACGAATAAGCCTTTGGACGCCCTTGCCATCAATTCTGTGTTGCCCCAGTTTTCTGTCACAGTTTCCAGTGCCTCAAAATAAATGGAGCCTCGCCTTTCCTTTCGGTTGTATGCCTCGTAACCGTTACAAAACTCGTCTTGCGATGGAATATGGATGGTGAAATTTTGTGTCATCATTTCTCCTGGGCTTAACGAAGAGCTAAGCGGGAGGCAGAGCGCCCTATTTCGCCGATCCGCTTCAGCGCCTTGTTAGCAGTTTTATTCCCACTCCGTTCCCTTATATTTGGCGCGAAGCCTGTAAAGTCCCTCGCCAACAGAAACGAAATACTTCTTGTACGTAAAGCTATGGTTCTCGCTCGCGCCGTTTCCGAGTGAAACAACTATGTACGCTTCCGGCGGTTCGGGTCTCCAGCCTTTTTCTTTGATGAGGCCCCGAACCTCTCTTGTGGTAAGCGGCTCTAAGATTGAGCCTTTATTTACTGCCGCAACCACCTCTCTGTTTAGGCCTCGTCCATATTTCGGCATATATCTTCTACCCCCGGTTTGTCTCACTCTTCGGATTGCCTATGAAGGACGATAGTTTCCGAAGAACTCAGATCAATAGGGACAGTCCCCATAAGATCATAATTTTTCTGAAACCAATCACGCAGTTTAGGCCTACCTATAATGCGAGGAGCGCCATTTCGGTTCGCTCGGCGGTTAATAACGCCTTGGATTTCTGGTCCTTCTAAGCCGAGCCTCAGAACTACCGGTCCTTCAGAAGACCGGACAAATCGATCGTAATCTACAGTGACATTGAAGAATCCTTGGTTGTAATACGTCGGGTACAAGATCAGATTGAAAATAGTCATAATCTTCCCCTTCCTGCGCACTGCTAACGAAAAGTTTACCGGCGGGGGTGAAGCGAAGTCGAATCCCCGTCCCGTGGAGCGTCTGGTTGGACGCCGAATTGCTCCCATCTGTTGTTGCTTAAAAATCCGTACGGACTCAGAGTAGGTACGAGCCAAAGCAGATTCAGCCAGTTGAACCCGAGAGCCTCCAGCCCGCCGAACGACCATATTGCCCACGCGATAGCGATGAAAAACAGGCAATAAGGTGGGAGCATGAGCTTCCAATAGGGCGTTGAAGGATGCCGCCATGGCGCACAGTACAGCGCTGAGGCAACAGCAACCGCGTACAATACTACACCAACAACACCCTGTCCAAATTTATACCGATAAAAGAAGAGGCCAGCCAGGATAAGAACCCAAATGAAGCCCCCGAGCCACCCGGCAATCCATCCTGCCTTTTCTCCTGTTCTCTTTTTCATTGCGAACTTCCAATACCCATTAAAGCGTACGCTTGCATAAACTGTCCTTCCATTTTCGCCAAACCCTCAATAGCCTCCTTCCAGTCGAATGGAAAATCGTATCCATTCTATGACTGGGCAGCCGTCCGCCTTAGCCTGAAGCCTAAATTTCTCAATGGTCAGCGACCCCCGGCCGAAACGCTGAATCTCTTCGACCTCCTCAGGCGTTACCCTGCGTCCTGCATTAGGCCCGGCGAACCGTACTCCCACCTCAGGAGAAAAAATAAATTCCCTCGTGTTGGCAGGGCCAGCCTCAGCGAGATACTCTCGCGTGGCACACCCGGAAGGATCTTCGAGAAGATGCCAGCCTTCTATAAATCTTGGGTTGGGGACAAAATGAAACGGCGGAGTCAGACACGCCAGGTTTTCGTCTCGGCCAATCTCCTTGACCATGATCTCCCATCCATCCGGCCGCATGGGTTCGAGGATGAGATAGAAACGGTCCCCGAAGGGGTGGCGGAAACGTTTGCCCTGGAAGACCTGTCCTGTAAATGTTTCATGAAAGTGTGGGTAGCGTAACTTGCGTTTGAATTCCTCCAGGGGCATCCGTTTCACCTGGGATTGTGTTCCATCGATGCTGCCGATGACCTCGCCATTTTCCACCCGGAGCCAATACTCTCCGCAATGTGAAAGCGCCCAACCCTCTCCCGGCTTTGACCCGGATCCATTGAGCGCCAGGATCCATTCACTGCCAGGTGGAAAACCTTCCAGTGTCGGGCGACAGTGCATCCCGTCTCCCATCTGAACAACCATTCCGGAATCGAGCATCCCCCCTTTTAGCACCCCTGAAACGTGAACAACCATGGCTGGCGATTTTCCAGTGTCATGGCGGGTAATCTTCCCTTGGATGATCAGCGGTGCATCCTTTGCTGCGACAAGAAACGGGCCTCGCCACGCGCAGGAACAGGCGCCGGCAGAAAAAGGGAAGATAATAAAACATAGGCCAATCAACACGAACTCTAATGACAATTTTTTCATCTCAGGGCCTCCCTTGACCTTCCAGATAGACAAATGGTTGTGTCTCCAGATCATCGGCTATGCAATGAATCAATGGTTTGGTTGATGATCTGGCCTTGTGCATTGCCTCCCGATACCGTCCTGCAAGGATCGGCAATAAATCTATCTCGTGCCTCGCCCGTGCAGCCTCATATCCCACTCTGAGCCGATGTGCTTTGAAGAGGTGGAGAAACGAGGCGATAGGCGTCCCGGGATGTTTGCTCAACCAATCGTCGACAAAGTTTGCTTCCTCCACGGGCCCCTTACTCATACTCTCCCACTCACTTACAAGAGGCACTGAATACGCAAAAGCCTCCGCCTCAGCACGCACCTCTCGTCCGAGAATGGCAACCATTTGTTCTGCCATAACCCTCCTCCTGACAAGCGCTGCCTGTTCGGACGTGGAAGGCGGTTCAAATGCCCAGAGGAAGGAATCCGGCGCAATGGCCGCGAGATAATTCTTAAGGCAAGGCCGACCCTCCTTCGGGCAGTGGGCCGGGTCCAATTCCTTTATCGGCCGCAGACCAATGAAAATAATATCTGAGAGTGTAGGTGGCTGCAGCGGTGTTTCCGCGCAGCAGAGGCACCAGCCGCTGCCCAAAACAGTCACGCAAACTGCGACGCATAGATAAAAAATACGATACATCACCTTTCCTGTATAATTTTATGCACAGTCTTGCATCGCCCAACGACCAAGGCTCAGCGGGCGCTATTAGCGCTCCGCTGGAGCCGCTGGTTCGCATTATTTGATTCTTACGGCTTCCAAGTAGTGGCCAAGATCCCGCGCTCGAACCGCCTTGACCTGTGCTTCGCTGAGGGTTCCGGTCTTCAGGTAACGCTCCCAAAGGTCTGCTGTCAGCCTGTTAGCCTCCTCGGTCACCTCAAACTCCGCAAGCGGAACTGCGATTGTCCAGAAGAAAGCCTGACCGGACAGATTCAGTCCGGGCCGAGCGAGCTCGACTTCCTGTCCGAATGGACATCCGTACATTGAACCCGGGCGAGGCTTCATGGATGCCTGTTCATCTGCAATGCTTGTCTTGCTCATGATGATGTTCTGCCAGGGCTTAAGCGGGATGTCCGCATATACCTGGCTCGGGTCAAACGTGATCCAGACGCCATGGTCGTAGTATTCCAAAATGCGGTGCATCTCAAAGCGGCGGGAGATGGTCGGAAGCGTTGCTATAGATCTGCAGGGGATCTGCCGCGCCCGCATCAGCGCGCAGCCGACGTTTGCATTGGCTGTGCAGATCGTGTTCTGGCCACTTTCCAGAATGCCCGCGGCGTCCAGACTCATGGGCTGCCTACGTCGCTGCATCTTACGAATGAATTCCTGGATGTTGACGGCGTAGTCCCGCGCCGTTCCCGTGGAGGCCAGAGCTTGCCTGCGAGTTCCGCAATTCGTTCGTCATCAGCCTGAGTACACGCAGAAGCCGCGCGGAACGTCTCCGGCACAGTGTGGTTCTGCACGATCATTCGTGCGGCAATCAGGACGACGGACGACCATTCGACCGCGACTTCCTGATCTTTGCTGACATCCAACTGCAGGCTGACGTAGGCGTTGCCATCATTCCGCACCTGAAGTCGGCATGCAGATAACGCAGTCTTCGGCTTCGCATTCAAACAGTAGAAGACGGGAGCCTGGCTGTCGGCGAACTGCGGCAACGGTAACAGCATGTCGTACAACCCAGCTCGCTGAGCCTTCAGGGTTACTCCTCCCATGACCCCGGCAAGACCGGTTCCCTGCATGGTCCGGGGAGGAACTGCGACCTCAACCGCTTTGATTGCCTCCGGGACGCCGGCATCGGCCGACGGACTCATGAGCACCCCTGCCGCCGTGTCCCATCCCGGTCTCTGCTGCCCACAACCTGCGGTCGTCAAGACAAACAGAACTGCCAAGCATGACCCCAGCCATGCGATTCGAGTAATTGGTTTCATTGTTGTTCCTTTCGTTATGCGAACGGATTGGCTCACCGGCGCGGAGCCGAAGGCGAAGCGTCCGGTGGAGACGATTGTTCGCCTATTCTGTCTACGCCAGAAAGTAGATTGGTCTCAACGGGAGCAGGCTTCTATCCTCTTCTTTGAGTTTGTCGTAGAAATCTTGCCACAGTGTTATGAACCTATTCAGGTCGATGAGCTCAACATGGACATGCGAACTTCGAGCCGCGTTTCTTCCATCTGGTGTGAATCCAGCCCTTGAAACAAATATACCCACATCTCCTTCCTTCTGCAGCAGCCCCATAAGTTGCCGTACTTCCTGCACTGTTGCGGGCGATTCGCGATGCTTAATTTGAACTTGAATACGTGGCGATTCGGTGCCAAGAGGATCGCGATATGCAACAATATCCACGCCACCATCCTTTCCTTTGGGCGCGACAAACGGAGTGTAATACCCCATACCACGCAGCAGGGCGGCTACGAGGTCTTGAAACTCGTATGCGTTTTTAGCGACAATGTAATTTTGCAGACCCTCGATTGCTCTTTGTTCTACGTCATCGTAGGACACAACTTGGGTTGTTACCTGTTCCTCAATTTCATGCTCCTGAACCTTGGGGTGTTCCTCGCGCCACTTCTCGTAACCGGTATCTATCTGATCTAACAGTCTCTCTGGTGTAAGTTTAAGTGCCTGCTCTCCCTCGGGGGTCAAATACCATACGCCCTTTTTCTTTACGAGTTGACCAGCCTTGACACATCCAATGCTGTAGAAATGCAGAATTGACTGCCATCGCACGTATCCCGATTTCTCGTACCGCTCACGCGCCCATTCATCCAGCTTGCAATTCTTTTCGACCTTTGCAATCAGGTCACGAACAGGCATTTCTTTGCCGTTATCTCTTAAAATAGACAGCGCCGCGTGAATTACTTTGGCCGCAAGTGCGCGTGAGCGTGATAGGTCTTTTTCGCTTGTCATTGCATCTCCTTCATCTGGCGAACAGATGGGTCACCGGGAGGCGGGCGCCCTTTCCCGCCGATCCGGTGCACCCGATCGTTATGTGCTTCAAATCGTTTTGACAGTGTCTGTCTCTACCCCTTGCCACCATCTCAATTACCTCATGGCAATTCGTTGCATCACTTTCCATACCATGAGGGGCTTTCAAAAATGAAAGTGCGAACGGAGGTCAAAAACGTTTTGGACATCAACTTGTATCGTTCGGATGGCGAGGTACACAATATACTGAAGATCCTCCCTTCATGCCAAACCTGGTAGAACATTGTAGTGACCTTTGTTGTTCTAAATGGCTGTTTATAGGAGTATGTGTAAAGCATCCAAATGGCTTTAGTATTGTTGATGTATGTGGTCCCGGAATCCTTGACTACGATATCAGGAAATCTAACTCTAAGGGCTTCAGCCATGTCGGTGAACATGGCTTTCAATTCGGCAGCCGGAAGATTTTCAAGGGTAGCTTGGGCGGGTATTTGACGGACTTGAATGACTATTGAATCCTCGTACGGACTCTCCGAAACGACCACAGTGCTTGGTGTTTGGCCGTTTCTTTGTTGCCATCCCGTTGGGAAGACTATGCTGAAAGCGTGAGTTTTGTCGCGGTGAAGATTCGAAGAATCTCCCGCATGCGTTGAACAGACGAATATTAAGCACGCGATGAAGCTGATAGAAAGAGCACAAACTTTTCTGCCCATGGTTCCTCCGTAATCAGTCAGCCGAACAAAGACGCTGGGGGTGCACACCAGGCATCCACCTTGGATGACTGTATTTAACCGCCGCCGCCATTGCTTGGATAATCTCCTCTTTGTGCGAATTAGGCCAGTCCGTAGGAGCTTCTTTATGGCCTCCTTTATTGCCAAAGCCGGATTTTCTCGGCGATTGGCTGCACCCATTCGTTATGCATTTCAAATCTATTATGGAAAGTGTTTCCTTTCCATTTTCTGAAGCGCACTTATAATTCCCTTTATCTCGTCTGACAAGCTCCAATCCAGTATTTCCATGCAGAATTTTGCCCACTCGACCCACACGGCTGTGGCAGTGCGGGTGATGGCTGCGATGTCGTTTAGGATGACTCTGGATTCGTAGTGGTCTCTGCTGTAAGAGACCTGTCTTCGGAGCGACCACGCCGATCCGTGTATATACGAACTCATCTGCCTATAAACAAGTTCGTAAAGCCGCTGAAAGGATGGGCCACAGTCCTGTGCTTGCAAAGACATGCTTCTGTTGCACCAATTTGAAAAAGGTCTTTTATGCCCTTTCTTGTCAACAAAAGTGTATGTGTCTTTCAGGCTCTGGTATTTTTCAGATATGCTCTTGTGAAATGCCCTCACCCCTTCAACATGCTTGGGATTCGCAGTGGCGGCCTCCCATTCGAGAAGGGACGAAGATATACTGTAGGCTTCAATGTCTGCATAGCCCCAAAACAGCGCAGACCGTAACTCCGGCTCTAATGAGATGTATTTCAAAGTGATCATGCTTTCGCAAAGCAGCCTCACGTGACTTGATGCTTGATGAATTAACTCGCAACGTAAAAGAATGTATATGGTATTCAAAGTAGAAAGGTCTTTGTTTATTGCGCAAAGTAGAAGCTTCTTGAAAGGAGTATCGGCCACAAATGTTTTCTCTCGGAGCATTGCCTCTCTTTGCGTAATCCCCACGACATCTCCGAATAGGTCCAGCCATTCCCAAACGTCCGGCGGGAAGTCCACCCGTTTTATCGTCTCAGAGATATCAATCCTTGGCATCGTTTATATCAATCCTTTCCGGATACATAACGGTTCGGCTCACCGGAAGCCGGACTTATCGGCGATCCGGTGCAGCCGATTGTTAGAAGACGAGTTTCTATTTCCCTAAATCTACTTTCGGCAGGAATTCTCTCTTCATTCTTCTTCCACCATCTGATATATTGGTGATAGTTATTCCCTTGTCGCTTGTTAACGTCATTTTAGGTTTCAGTGGATCGCGGATATCAACTATTCCTGTGGATACGACCCCCAGTTGATTTCGGCATTTGATGTTGTATAGTCCCTCAATCTGGCTTTGTTTTTCCAATATGGTATAGATAAAGGCAAATGGAACAACCTGTCCGCTTTTCTCGGCAAAAGTCACAATTTCAACCGCTTTCTCAGTGATATAGGCTTTCCCAATGATGCCCATAAATTTTCCATGCTCTTGGAATTCAAATGCTATCGACCCTGAAAGACTTGCTGCAAACCCCGTTGCCGACATGGCACATATAAAAAGGCAAATGAGTATTTTTCTCATATTCTTCTTCTCCTTCTAACACCAGCATAACCGGTGTTTTTCGCAGAGTGTAGAGAGCGCAGCGAACGAAACGGCGCGAAAAACATCCGTGTTAATGCATTTGTTAGTTTTTATGGATTAAACGATGAAGCCATACCCCAATATGTAACTGTTTGAAGACCTATTGACATATGTTCCATGTATAAAGCGCCCTCATCAGAATTCATTATTTTTATATAGCCTGCGCCCCCAGGCTCAATAAAAATATGAAATGCACCACTTATTCTTAAGATCAGTTGTTTATTATTTCTTGATGCCCAAAAGTAATTATCACCATGTTTGATAATCAATAACCGATATTCATTGCTTTGACTTTCAGTCATCTTAGCGTTTGATGAATTTTCGAAAGAAGCTTTATTCTGAATCAAGGGAAGCCCGTTTAGTACAATAGTTTGGTCTTGTGCATAAGATATTTTACCAAACATTAAGACGAATAATGAAAATATGATAATTTTTTTCATGATGAGCCTCTTTTTTCAAACTGAATTTTAGATATCTCCTTGGGTTATTTCGCAAACTAACGTTAAGGCTCACCGGGAGCCGTGTTTATTGGCGATCCGGTGAAGCCGCTGGTTAGCGAAAGCTTTGTCTCCTCCTGTTTAATCCAAATAAATCAACTCCCCGAATTCTATCTATTTTTGTTCAAGAGTCTTCCAAGGTTTCTCTTGTAGTTTTAAGTATCGCCAGTAAATAATTCCTGCAGAGAGAAGGTTTACGACAAGAATGCCTAAACCAATCCATTTCACAAAAATGACATAGAGCCCAAAAGCGAGAAAGAAGAATTTTGTTCCACCGGGGAGATAGAATTGGCCAATCCCTCCGTTCACGAGACATAGAACGATACCTATCCATAGCCGGTTTGGATAATGCTTTCTACAATATAAGACGGCAATGATAGGCCCAAAAAGAATGAGGAATACCACTACAAGAACAATCAATTCTGGAAGTCCAATTCCGAACATATCGCCTCCTTCGGTAAAATCCGTTATGAGACTTGGTCCCAAACAGTCTTCAGCTTCTATTTTCTGTCGCTAACGGTGAAATCAGCCGTGAGAATACGAGTCGGCTGAATTGATTGGTTCGATCAGATCAAAATTCGTTAAAAAAAATGTTTATCCCGTCTTTTGCCTTGTCATAGTAGATAATTTGCACTCCTATGCTTTCTGGTAACATCTGCTTTGATTCATACGTCTGCGGTTTGATACTGACTGGAGAGTCGCCAATATAGCCATCGATCCCCTTTGCTTCTTCTTCAGGATCGGATATCCGGTAGGATTTTCCCGTATGCGTTGCGACGCGTTTCAGAATCGCTTCCTGAAATTTCAGGCCGACAAACGTTTTCACGATGACCAAGTCTTTGACCCAGGCTCTGATCATTTCTTCATCAATTTTGGTGATGACCTGCTTGAAGTTTTCAATCATCTGCATGATTTTGGTTTTCGCCTTTTCGATCGCTTCGGGGTGTCTGCTCAAATACCACTTTTCCCATTCTTCCAGCTTCCTTCCCCGAAATTCCTGGATCAATTCACTCATCTGACCGACTACTTGTGGCCTTGTTCCCTGGGCGTTCTGATTTGCCAGATTGATAAGCTGAGTGGCGTATTTAGGAAACGAAACAACATCAGCATCGAGCAATTGCGTGATTTCCTCATTTCTCATCTTGAGTTTCTTCATGCTTGTATTTCCTCTTGCAGAATCGCTTTGAACTTTTTATGATATGTGAATGGGAACGATTCGTCTAATTGAACTAAATTTGATCTAAGAAAATGAAGATTGATAAAGGTCTTGTTTTGCAAATATAGATAAGAAAGAAGCTGGCTGTTTTCATCGTATTTTTCCTGGTCGAATTTCAGGTAAACACTCTGCCCCTTTAATTTTTTCCGAAGCCATTCCATAGCTTCCGGTTCCTTTCCTGCCTTTGTTCCGATGCCGATCAACCTGACAATTGTATCGTTGTTGAGTTCTATTATGTTGGGGGCAATCACGCGTTTCAAACGAAAATACTGCTTTTTATCGTTCCCATTGGCTTTGATTTTTGACCCGAAGGTCATCTTTCTGGGATCGATCTTCTTGTCGAACTGGACTGAATCGTGAAATATATAAGGAAACTTTTGTATTTCCTGTTGGTAATCAATGGCCGCCCGTGCTGTTTTAACCACTTCTACAGTGCTCTGGTTGAACATATCTGCTTGTTCAGCCCCGATTTTTTTCCGGATTACAGGTAAAAAGGAATCATTGATCTCATATCCGATTGAGTTTCTTTGCAGACGTTTTGCCGCCAGGGAGGTCGTGCCACTTCCCAGGAAGGGGTCAAGTACTGTTTCCCCAACAAAGCTGAACATCCTGATCAGTCGCCTGGGAAGCTCTTCAGGAAACATGGCCAGATGCTTATCCTGTTTCTCCCCGGGGAAATTCCAGTGTCCGGCAAAATATTCATTCCATTCCTCAACAGACAACTTGGACTGCTCTTTTATCGATTTGTTAACACGAGGGAGAGTGCCCGGTTTTTTAAATAGCAGGATAAACTCGTAATCTATTTTAATAATGCCATTTCGCGGATAGGGGTACGACCCCATAATCGTGGCACCGCCTGTTGTGTTACAAGTCGTTACCTTCTGCCAGATAATGGCCCCCATATAATCGAAGCCGATGGATTCGCAGAATTTAATGATCTCTGTTCTGATGGGAATTACTTTGTATCGTCCATAATAAACAGATCTGGCGAACTGGTCTCCGATATTGATGCACAGTCGGCAACCCTTATGTAACACACGATGGCATTCCTTCCATACCAAGTTCAGATGATTGATGTATTCTTCATAGGTATCATAAAACCCAATCTGCTCAACATTGTCGTAGTCCTTGAGCTGCCAGTATGGTGGCGACGTGATAATCAAATGTACGGATTGATCCGGCACTTCCTGCATGGAACGGGAATCCGCTATATAAATCTTGTGCTTAGTCATACCGTTTTTATACCCTATCTAATTTGTATATTCAATATCGAACGAAAAAATCAGCCGGAGCGTAGCGATCGGCTGGATTTATTTGTTAAACACTTTTATTTCCGTTACCCGCTTTTGTGGCAATCCGAAGGCGAGTATCAGTGCTGATACAATCGAGAGGCTTGCCCCGAACGCGAAGGGAACCACAGAGCCGAATGCATTCCAGAGAAGTCCGGCTATCACACTTGCAGGCATGAGAGCAATTCCCACAATTGTTGAATGAAGACCGAGCATGGTTCCTTTCAAATCTTTTGGTGCGATTTCTGAGACAAAGGCACGTTCGACACCTGACGTCATCGCGGTGAATATTCCGTATAACACGAATGCAGCAACTACGATTGTCTTATTCGGAGCCCAGGCAAAGCCGGCATATACAAGTGCGAAAATCAGGTAGCCGGCAACTAGTAGACGTTTCCGCCCGATACGGTCAGATCTTTTGCCGAACGGCACGGCAAACAGTGATGATACTATGTTATATACGAAATATAGAAGCACTATAGATGCTGGATCAAAGCCGACGTTACCAGCTTTGAGGAGCAAGAAGACGTTCGATGAGTTCCCGAGTGTAAACACGAAGACAACTACAAGATAAAGTTTTAAACGCTTATCAAGATTCTTTAGCCCGTGGAAAACATGAAGCGGTTCCCTGGCTTCACATGATTCCCCTGTTTCCTTGATAAAGATAAACATGAAAAGCGACGCAATTGCCGGAATGCACGAAAGCAGGAAAAGTTGTTTATATGCATAATCCCCCTTCCATGCCATCATTATGAAGAAAGCTATAAGTATCCCAGCAGCAGAACCAGCCATATCGAGTGCTTTATGAATACCGAACGAATGTCCAAGTTTATCTGAGTCACAACTTTCGCTGACGAGAACATCGCGAGGCGCTGTCCTCACGCCTTTTCCAAAACGGTCTATTACCCGCGCTGCAAGGATACCATGCCAGGAACCGGCAATGACAAGAGCAAGCTTGTATACTAGACCAGCTGCGTAACCGAAAATTGCTATGGGCTTTTTCTTCCGATACTTGTCCGTTATATAACCGCTGAATACCTTCAGGAGGCTCGCAAGACTTTCCGCGATTCCTTCGATCACACCGACAAGGGCGGGCGTTGCGCCAAACACTGTCGTCAGATAAATTGGAATCAATGGATAGACCATCTCCGTACTTAAATCAGCAAAAAAACTAACTAACCCGAGTAAAATCACATTATATTTCATACTACTGTCCTGTTTAACATATATTATATTTCTATCTGCATATTACAACTATATATCATTGTCAATTTTATTGAATAATATCAATTAACTATTATCGCCATTTTTCTTATAGGGTTAAACAATATCCAAAAAATTCCATAATTTTGTAGAAGTGAACTTTAATATCATATGTTTTTTCTGTCTATTCCAATGAGCCATGGTTAGCCGAAAGAGGTGTATATATGTTAATTATAAGAGAAAATACAGATAGAAATGCCTTTGATGTCTTGATGCCCCTACTGTACCTGCTGAATACCCTGCTGCGACATTGCCGATAGGTCATTATACCCCCCTATTCACACACTGCGCATTTTGCACCTTTCTGACCTAAACAAATGGAGTGAATGTACTATTTTCTCAATTCTTTATTATAATTGCAAGTTTTTTTCATATCTTCTCAGGTCAAACCAAATGTGGGCGTGTTGTGGGGTTTTCCTGAGCAAACCGTTCGGGAGGCGAGGAAGCTTGGTCTTTTGCGTAAGCAAAAGTTCCGCAGCCGAGCGCAAGTGAAGGTTGCCGCTGGAGCAACTGAGCGTGTTTGCAGGAAAATCTGTAATCCGTGATGCGTAACGCGTGATGGGTTTTACTTTTTACTTTTCACTTCTAACTTTTCACTGGTTTAACATGATGCGGAATTTATTTACCATATGGTCCGGGTAATAGGAGAGCTTGGCCTCTCTCAACCCAGGAATACCCAGATCCTGTTCCCGGTTAATATAGCGAACACCTTGCCAGTTATTCTCGCAAAACTGTTGATTAATGACCGGGTAAAGCCCTGGAATCTCCGGATCAGCTTTTTCGATATGGATCACAGCAGTATTTTCGTTTAACATCTGTCCAATCGTAAAAGCCACAACCTTGTTTTCTATCGTTATTACAGCACCCTGCACATTAAGGTTCATGTAACATCTCAGGATTTCCTTTACAGCATCCCATTCCCCAAGGAGATCCATGTCATCCTCACAACGGCGCTGGAGGCACCATTTCTCCTGAACTGCAATACAGTCATTGATATGGTCAGGAGCAAGTTGTTCATACCGGTATGAATAAGCCCGGACAAGCTGGTTAATGTGATTTCTTTTAGAACGGTACCTGTTACCCCCGAGTTTAACCAAATCATCCCTGAGATAAACGTAGTCAAAATGATCGCGTGTTGGCTCGACAGAGATACCATTTATACCTCTGACTTCTTCGACAATCCTGTTGTCGGCCCGCTCTATCCTCGAATTCTTTACATTTTTCTCATCTCTCATCCATTCCAGAACCAAACGGGTGATTTCATAGCGGGGCGAAGGACCGATTGGTTCAATGGCAAAGGTGCCATATTCTCCCTCAACGCTGATAATCACCAGCCAGTCCCTGTATATTGACCATTGGAATTTGTAATGAGAGCGCCATATAAAAAGGTTCGTGAAGGTCAACTCCGATATCTCGGGTCTGTATGCCGAGAAAAAAGTCTGAAAGACCTCTTGATCTTTCAACTCCAAAGGCACAAACATTGGAAACTGTGGCATATTTAGGTCAGGCATTAGTGAATATAACAACTCTCAGGTGTTCAAATCAACTATGGTAATATCGTTGTTGGTCTATTTGATTTCCGGCATAATTACATAAACGGATCGATTCTGGCAGGCGTCTTACAGTTCAGTTGCTTTCCATACCCCGAAGGATGGCAGAAATTATTGCTAAAAGGATGATCGACAGGATATTCATCACTGCCCTTCTTAGGTAAATCATGTTAAAATACGATAAAATTGATACAGAACTTTCAACAGGTTGATCTGTGCAACAACAAAGTCTGGCAAATGAAGAAATTAGAGATAAGATAGATCTCATCACTGACTCTCTCGGAAAGCACCTGCAAGGAAAAGAGACATCCCTGAGGCTTTCACTCATCTCTTTTTTTTCCGGGGGGCATCTACTTATCGAAGATCTCCCCGGCCTTGGCAAAACTACCCTCGCTATAGGCATTGCCAGAGCATTGGGTTTGAGTTTTGGAAGGATACAATGCACCAGCGACCTTCTCCCAACAGATATAACAGGACTTTCGATTTATAACAAGGCAACTGGGGAGTTCAGGTTTCACCGGGGGCCCATCTTTAACAACATCGTCCTTTGTGATGAGATTAATCGGGCAACACCTAAAACACAGAGCGCCCTTCTTGAATCTATGGCTGAAAAACAGGTGACTATAGAAGGAAAAACGTACAGGCTTCCCGATATATTCTGTGTTATAGCTACTCAAAATCCTGTTGAACATTACGGTACTTTTCCGCTGCCTGAGTCACAATTGGACCGGTTTATGATGAAAATTAGCATCGGCTACCCGTCCCACAAGGCTGAGAAAATGATTCTGAGAATCGGAAGCACACAAGAAATCCTCCATACTATTGAGCCGGTAATGGATCCTGCAGAGGTCAAACTCGTTCAGGAAGAAATTGAAAAAAACATCTATGTATCTGACAGGATACTGGACTATGTTCTCGCCATAGTTCATGGCACAAGACAGAATGACTTTCTTACTGCCGGCCTCTCAACACGGGGTGCCCTTACCATCATCAACACAGCAAAAACCAGTGCCTACTTCCATGGACGTGATTTTGTGATCCCTGAGGATATCAAGGAACTTGCAGAATTCACCATACCCCACAGGGTTATTTTTAAGGAGGAATACGAGAATACAGACAAGAGGGAGATCATAAAATCTTTCATCGAGGAAATCCCAACCCCCGCGTAATAAAGATTACCCGTGCAGGCTTTCTTTATATCCTTCTTACCATTTTTCTGGGAATCGCCGCAGTAAACACTGCGAACAACCTTATCTACCTTGTTGTCTCCGCTCTCCTGGGTTTTATGGGTATTTCCGGGTTCTTCGGGCGGAATAACCTCTCAAAAATAGAGCTCAAGGTTGAGTTGGCCCCTGAAATATTTGCAACTGCCAAAACACCTGTCAGCGTTTCTGTTACAAATAAACGAAGATTTCTTCCCATATTTTTACTGAGGATCAATATTCAGAATCGGGAGCTTTTCTTTCCATTCATCGAAGCAGGGAAATCTGCATCAAAGCATGTTGACATGACCTTTGAACAAAGAGGTAGATACACCCTGGGGCTTATTTCATTAAATTCAGCTTTCCCCTTCAATTTTTTTGTGCGTTACAGGTGGTACAACGAAGAATCCAGTTTCGTTGTGTTTCCCAGACTCCAGCAATGTAAGCTTTTTTCTTTTTACGAGAAAGAACGGCATTCAAAGGGCGAGTATTCTTCGGACACGGCTGGATTTGATTCAGACATTCTATCCATCAGAGAGTACGTTCCTGGAGACCCTATCAAGTATATTAATTGGAAGGCAACTGCCAGGACAGGAGAACTCAAGACAAAGGAGCTTTCATCCCTCACATTCCAGCCCGTTATCATAGATTTTTCAACAGTTGATATTGAAAACACTGAGGAAAAAATTTCCTGTGTCACCTATGCAATTGTTCAACTAATAAAGAAAAACATTCCCATTGGGTTACGACTGGGCAGCATCTTTTTCAGCCCCTCTGCGTCCTGCAGCCACAGAACAAACCTTTTGACCGAACTCGCACTCTATGGGACCCATGAATCATAACCGCAATTTCAGGATTGAAACGATTGTTATTTTCATAAGCTACCTCGTAGGTGCCATGGTCTTTCTTTCTATTGTAAAGGACATTGGTTCTCTTTATTCAATTGTATTCTGCCTTCTTTTTGCTATCTCCCTCTATTTCGATTACAGGAGGAGTTTTCGTATCCCGCGATGGTTGTTAACAACCCTGTCTCTTGCAATCGTTATTCTTGCGCTTTACAGGTTGAACATGGAGGAACTTATCACGCAGATGATGGAAACCCTTCTTACACTCCTTGCCATCAAACTGCTCGAAGAGAAAAAAGTGAGAGACTATTTGCAGATTTATGCCATAACCCTTCTTCTCCTTTCAGGCTCTGGCCTTCTCTCTCTCAACATAGCATTCTTTGTCTTTTATCTCGTTATTATTTTTACTCTTACCATAGCCGCCATTCTTCTCGCCTATTACACTCAGGACAGGGACCTGGTCCTGCCACAGGGCACGATTGTCAAGATAGTTACAAAATCCCTGATTATTCCCATCCTCGCCATACCCCTGACCTTTGTAATGTTTGTCATACTCCCGAGAACAGCATACCCGTTGCTTAATTTCCTCAACAGACCGGATAAGGCACGTACCGGCTTCACAGACCAGGTAAGACTGGGTGCTGTATCAGATATTCAGGAGGATTCAACCATTGTTTTCAGGGCAAACATGGAAAAAATCGATGAGAAACATCTTTATTGGCGAGGCATCGTTCTAGAATATTTTGACGGTTCGAGCTGGATCAGGAGCAAAAAACGATCAGCGCCACGATCATTTCCCGGCAGCCTCGGCGGTAAGAGCGTAAAACAGACCATTTACCTTGAGCCATACGGGAATGGCTATCTATTCTCCCTTGACAGACCTTTATTTGTTGCTGGACAGAACATTAAAAAGTCACAGGATTTCACGTATTCTTCCACCGGATATATAGATACCAGACTGAAATACGAGGCTATATCGGTTCTGGGCGACAACATACCGGAAGATACTATCGACCAAACCAGGTATCTCCAGTTACCAAAAAATCTTTCACCAAGAATAGTAAAATTGGCAAAAGATTTTTCAACGGATAGCCACGACAAAACGATACAGAGAATCATCGGTTATCTCCAGAGCAATACCTTCACCTATTCCCTGCGTGCGCTGCCTTCATCAAAAAACCCTCTGGAAGACTTCCTCTTCGAGACAAAATCCGGAAACTGTGAATTCTTCGCTTCAGCATTGGCGGTCATGTTGCGGCTTAACAACATCCCTGCAAGATTGGTGGGTGGCTACCGCGGAGGTTACTTCAATGATGTGGGGCAATATTATTTAGTACCGCAGAAATATGCCCATGCCTGGGTCGAAGCCTATGTTAAACCAAAAGGATGGGTTCGGCTTGATCCGACGCCTGCAGTTCCCGGCAGTGCCGGTTTTCTCTCAGGGGCCGGAGGTCTTCAGAACTTTACCATCCTCATGGACACGTTGAACTATTACTGGTACGTCCTTGTCATCAACTACAACCTGGAAAAACAATTTTCCATTGCACTGAAACTGCGCTCTGAGCTGAGGAGCTTAAATTTTAGCCCAGGGTTTCAGCGTGATAAGGCCTTAAAATATGCCGCAATCTTCATCTTTTTTGTGGGAATAGCAATACCAACGTACATTTTTATAAAAAATGGATCAAAACCCCCGGAGGAGAAAATACTGGTTTCATTCCTGAAAAAGATGAAAAAACGCGGCTATAGAAAGAGAGCTTCTCAGGGCCTTGAGGAGTTCGTGCAAACGATAGAAGATGAAAGGATTAGAGAGTCTGCGTTGGACTTTACACAGCGTTTCCACAAAATATATTTCCGGGACAGGATTTTCACGAGAAATGACCTCCAAGACCTCAGGAAAATAGTCTCCCTTATCTGATTAAACTCCAAATAGATTTTTGTAAGTATTTAAAATTTTTATATTGACATTCTTTTTCGTAAAAGTGTAATAGAAAAGAAAATAATAGGGGGAGGTGCTTTATGAGAAAGTTTGTGTTCTTTTTACTGGTTTTGTGTCTACCTGTATTCATAAGCACGACCGGGACTGCACAGACAAAAAAAGACTGGCCCACCAAAGGTGCTACCATAGGAGCAGCCCCTATTGGAGGCGTCTACTATGTATGGGCAGG